>PPYE01661920.1_pt1 | contig 27040 bp, 29 predicted proteins | sample 1559881 | NCBI WGS metagenome assembly PPYE01 (sample SAMN08240022, study PRJNA423297) | Human gut metagenome, whole genome shotgun sequencing project. | reverse complement strand
GAAAATACTTGTCTGGAGACGGACCGGGAAGATAGGTAACGCCAACACGAAGAGCGGACAGCTTAGGCTGTCCGCTTTTGCTATGTTTGACTTGCTTTTTGAAAGGAATCGGAAGTAGGTTGGTGATAGGCTGGAATGAAGGTCTGCTACAGGTTCCTGACAAAAAAGACTCGGATAGAAGCTGGGAGCAAGCTGCAGAGACACGTAAATGGAAATAGAAAAGGCTCCCGCTTCAGCGGGAGCCTTTTCTATTTCATTATACCCGATAGCGCTTCTGCTTAATGTAGGAGCAGTGGAGCAGGGCGTGGGCCAAGGGGCTGCCGGGCTCGCCCAGATAGCTGTGATAGACGGTCTGAACCACCGGATTCTTGTGGCTGCGGCGGTACTCCATATCCTGATCCTGCTTGTAAAGCGCTGCGGCACGCAGGGCCTTGATATCGGTAAAGTTGCGTACGTCAGCGTGCTGGATGGGCTGTCCGCCGCCGTTGATGCAGCCGCCGGGGCAAGCCATGAACTCCACAAAGTCGTAATGCAAGGTGCCGTCCTTAATACCGTCCAGCACCAGCTTCACGTTGTGAAGGCCGGAGGCCACGCATACACGGACGGTGCGGCCAGGAAGCTCATAGCTGGCCTCCTTGACGCCCTCCATACCACGGACCTCGTGGTACTCCAGGGGAGCCATACCGTCGCCGGTCAGCTCCTCCACCACAGTGCGGAGAGCAGCCTCCATAACACCGCCGGAGGCGCCGAAGATAGTGGCGGCACCGGTGGAGATGCCCAGCATCTCATCAAACTCACCGTCAGGCAGGTGATCGAAGAGCATACCAGCCTGGGTGATCATGCGGCCCAGCTCCCGGGTGGTGAGAGACACGTCCACCGGCATACAGCCATTGGGCAGCCGCTGTTCCTCACGGCGGACCTCGTACTTCTTGGCGGTACAGGGCATGACAGATACCACGAAGATATCGTGGGGATCGATGCCTGCCTGCTCGGCGTAGTAGGTCTTGACCAGTGCGCCGAACATCTGCTGGGGAGAGCGGCAGGTGGATACGTTGCGGATCATCTCAGGGGCGTGCTGCTCCATATACCGGATCCAACCGGGGGAGCAGGAGGTGATGAGGGGAAGCACTCCGTCGCCCCGCAGCCGGTGGAGGAACTCGGTGCCCTCTTCCATGATGGTGAAGTCGGCAGCGGTATCCACGTCGAATACCTTGTCAAAGCCCAGACGGCGCAGGGCGGTGACCATCTTGCCCTCCACGTTGGTGCCGATGGGCAGGCCGAAGCACTCGCCCAGGGTGACGCGGATGGAGGGGGCGGGACCCACCACAACGTGCTTGGTGGGATCAGCCAGGGCGGCTAACACCTGAGCAGTGTCGTCCTTCTCAGACAGAGCGCCGGTGGGGCAGGCTACGATGCACTGGCCGCAGGACACGCAGTCCACTTCGTTCAGATCCCGGTCAAAGGCGCAGCCAATGTGAGTGGCAAAGCCACGGTCGTTGGGGCCGATGACGCCCACCTCCTGGGTGGCACGGCACACGGCGGTGCAACGGCGGCAGAGGACACACTTGGAGTTGTCCCGCACCAGATGAGGGGCAGAATCTTCAATCTGAGGATACATATTGTCGCTGGCGTAACGCACGGCATCAATACCCAGGTCACTGGCCAGCTGACGCAGCTCACACTGGCTGTTGCGGGCGCAGGTTAAGCAGTCCATGCGGTGGTTGGAGAGGATCAGTTCCAGGGTGAGCTGGCGGGATTTGCGGACCCGCTCTGTATTGGTGTATACCTCCATACCTTCGGCCACGGGGTAGACGCAGGAGGCCACCAGACTCTTGGCGCCCTTAACCTCCACCACGCAGATGCGGCAGGCACCGATCTCGTTGATGTCCTTCAGAAAGCACAGAGAAGGAATGTTGAAGCCCGCGGAGCGAGCTGCTTCCAGCACCGTGGTCCCAGCGGGAACGGTGACGGGAATATCGTTGATGCGCAGAGATACCATCTTTTCGTCCATGTCCGTTCCCTCCCTTACTGCTTGCTGATGGCGCCAAAGCGGCAGTGATCCATACAGGCGCCGCACTTGATGCACTTGGACTGGTTGATGATATGGGGGGCCCGCACCGCGCCGGAGATGGCGCCGGTGGGACAGCCCTGGGCACAGCGGGTACAGCCCTTACACTTGGCAGGATCCACCACATACTGGATCAGGGCCTTACACACGCCGGCGGGACAGCGCTTCTCGTAAATGTGGGCCTCGTACTCCTCCCGGAAATGCTTCAGGGTGGAGAGTACCGGGTTGGGGGCGGTCTGGCCCAGGCCGCACAGAGCAGACTGCTTGATGTGGTTGCACAGCTCCTCAATGGTGTCCAGATCCTCCGGCTCGCCGTTGCCCTCGGTGATCTTGGTCAGCAGGCCCAGCAGCCGCTTGGTGCCGATCCGGCAGGGGGCGCACTTGCCGCAGGACTCGTCCACGATGAACTCCAGATAGAACTTGGCGATGTCCACCATGCAGTTGTCCTCATCCATAACGATGAGGCCGCCGGAACCCATCATGGAGCCGATGGAGGCCAGGGATTCGTAGTCGATGGGGGTATCGATGAGGGAGGCGGGGATACAGCCGCCGGAAGGGCCGCCGGTCTGGGCGGCCTTGAACTTCTTGCCGCCGGGTACGCCGCCGCCGATGTCCTCCACCACGGTACGCAGGGTGGTGCCCATGGGGACCTCCACCAGGCCGGTGTTGGTGATCTTGCCGCCCAGAGCAAAGACCTTGGTGCCCTTGCTCTTCTCGGTGCCGATAGCGGCAAAGGCCTCGGCGCCGTGGTTGAAGATCCAGGTGATGTTGGCGTAGGTTTCCACGTTGTTGAGCAGGGTGGGCCGGTCAAACAGACCTTTTACAGCGGGGAAGGGGGGACGGGTCTTGGGCTCGCCCCGGTGACCCTCGATGGAGCGCATGAGAGCAGTCTCCTCGCCGCAGACGAAGGCACCGGCGCCCAGACGCAGCTCCAGGTCGAAGTCAAAGCCGGAATCAAAGATATTCTTGCCCAGCAGGCCGTACTCCTTGGCCTGACCGATGGCGGTCTCCAGCCGCTTGACGGCGATGGGGTACTCGGCCCGGACATAGATGTAGCCCTGGTGAGCGCCCACTGCGTAGCCGGCGATGGTCATGGCCTCAATGATGGTATGGGGATCGCCCTCCAGCACGGAGCGGTCCATAAAGGCGCCGGGGTCACCCTCGTCAGCGTTACAGCAGACGTATTTCACGCCGTCGGGGCTTACTGCGTTGGCGGTGAACTGCCACTTCAGGCCAGTGGGGAAGCCGGCGCCGCCGCGGCCACGGAGGCCGGAGGCCAATACGGTGTCGATGACCTGCTGGGGCGGGATCTGTTCGGTGAGGATCTTGCCCAGGGCGGCGTAGCCGTCCACGCCGATGTACTCGTCGATGCTCTCCGGGTTGATGACGCCACAGTTACGCAGGGCGATGCGCTGCTGGTGCTTGTAGAACTGGGTCTCAGTCAGAGAGGTGACAGCGCCCTCCTCGCTGGCGTTCTTATTAAGCAGACGCTTGACAATACGACCCTTGACGATATGCTCAGAGACAATCTCCTCCACGTCGTCTACAGTGACGTGGGTATAGCAGGCACCCTCGGGGTAGATGGTGACGATAGGACCCAGGGCGCACAGGCCGAAGCAGCCGGTGCGGACCACTTTGGCCTCTTTTTCCATACCCTGTGCCACAAGCTGCTTTTCAAATTCCTCAATGATCTTCTGGCTGTTGGAGGAGGAGCAACCGGTGCCGGTACAGACCAGAATGTGGGAACGGATAAAACTCATCTCTTCACCCTCCCTTACTCGGCTGCGCCGATGGTGTAGTCTTCCACCACACGGCCGTTGACCAGATGCTCACTAACAATGGAGGCTACCTTGTCGGGAGTCATCTTCACATAGGTGACCTTTTCCTGACCAGGCACATAGACCTCCACGATGGGCTCCAGACGGCAGACGCCGATGCAGCCGGTCTGGGACACCGTTACGTTTTTCAGGTCTCGCTTGTTCACTTCCTCCAGCAAAGCGTTGAGGACAGGGCGGGCGCCGGCGGCAATGCCGCAGGTAGCCATACCTACCACAACGCGGATGCGGTCGTCTCCGGCGTCCCGCAGATCGATCTGGCTGCGCATCCGATCCCGGATGGCCTGCAGTTCTGCAAGTGTTTTCATGCTTTCATCCCCTTATTTTCTCGTAACAGCATTTCTTGTTCCTGGAGATAATCCCTGATCCAGAGGATTACCTCCGGTTCCGCCAGGGAGATCTCAGGGCCCAGCTGAGCCCGCAGCTCTTCTGTGGTCAGCTGGAAACAGTTGTTGTCAATGGTGTGAGTATAGTGCAGCTCCAGCTGGGGCGCGCCCTGGAGCAGGAGGGTGATGGTACCGGCTATGTCGCCTACCGGCGGACAGTCGATATGCGTGGGGCGGAAAAGAGCGGTGACCGTGGTCCCCACGCCCTCCGTACTGTCAATGGTCAGGCTGCCGCCGGTCTGTTCCACCGCCATACGAAGCAACGGGATTCCCAATCCCATCTTTCTGGTGGTGCGGGTGGTGGTGAAGGGATCGCTGACCTGGGCCAGCAGCTCCGGACTCATGCCCTTGCCGTTGTCCACAATGGTGAAGGTAATGGACTCAGGCGTTTCTGACAGAGTAAGCTCTACCAGAGAGGCCTTGGCGGAAATGGAGTTCTGGGCAATATCCAGAATATGCAGCGCAATTTCTTTCACGTTCATTACCTCCGTGGCCTGACCGACACGCTGTGCGGCTGTTCCGCACGTCTCGCGCTTCTTTACTTATACATATCCAGAATGGGGCCTACCTGATCGGGGGTGAGACGGCCGTACACGTCGTTGTTGATCATCATCACCGGGGCCAGACCGCAGGCGCCCACGCAGCGGCAGGAGTCCAGAGAGAACTTGCCGTCGGCGGTGATGGAGCCGGGGACGATGCCCAGTTTCTGCTCCACAGCGTTCAAAATAGCGGCGGCACCCTTGACGTAACAGGCGGTGCCCAGACAGACCGAGATCTGATATTTTCCCTTGGGATTCAGGGTGAACTGAGCATAAAAAGAGGCCACCCCGTACACTTCGGACAGCGGAATCTCCAGACCTTCCGCCACAATGATCTGTACTTCTTCCGGCAGATAGCCGAAGATTTCCTGGGCGGCCTGGAGAACAGGCATAGTAGCGCCTGGCTGTCCCTTGTGCTCGGCGATGACCTTCCGCAGGCGTTCTTCCTGCTCAGGTGTCCCACGGTAGGGGACCACAGTCTTGCAGTTTGGCATAGGTGCGTCCTTCCTTTCTGAAACAATTAGTTTAGTTTTACTTTCAAGGCACTATTATAGCGAAAAAAAGCCGTTTGTAAAGACTTTCCATGGTTAAAAATAGAAAACCATATAGTTCAATTTGAAGTATTGCACAAAAAGGCGGAGGTAAAAAACAGCCCTGTTGTTACATCAGTACTTTTTCTGATGAGGAGAAAATACGGATGGGGCCAACAGGGCAGTAGTTACTTTATGGAAAGTATAGCACATTAAAGTGCTCTTGTAAAGAAAGTTGTCCGGAGGCCAGGTTCAGACCCGGCAGGCCAGACGCTGAATGACGGCCTGAGGGGTACACTCCGGGAGGTCCAGCATATGCTCCGCACCCCACACCTGATCCAGATAGTGGGCGTCGGAATTGGTGAGCAGCAAAAGATCCTTCAGGTCGGGTCTTTGTGCCAGCTCCGGGGGACAGCGGTGGGACAGCTCGGCAGCGGAGAATCCCATGTCCGGGTCCCAAAGACCCAGTACCCCCAGCAGGGAGAAGGAGGGGCGGTCGATGTGGGAAGGAAAGGCAGTGCCGCCCCAGTGGGATACCAGGCGGGGAACTTCATAGAGGGGAATATCGGTGCTGCCAGCCAGGAAGGCGGTCTCCACACCCAGAATGCCGTCCCCGTCGTCCATCCGCAGCTGTTTGCCAAACCGGTCTGGATTGTTGCGGATCGGAGGGAGGTGCTTGGCGATCTCACTGGAAAAGTCCTCCGCCCGTTCCGGGTCGGGGAAGAGACAGACCACATGGATTTCCTCCTGGGTGCATAGCTCCATGCCGGCCAGGGCGGTGAGGCCGTGAGACTGGGCGGCCCGGCAGAAGGAGGCGCAGTTGCCGCAGCTGTTGTGGTCAGTGAGGGCTACAATCTCCAGCCCGGCCAGGGCACACATAGCGGCCAGATTGGCGGGGGTCATCTCGTCGCTGCCGCAGGGCGATAAACAAGAATGTAGATGAAGGTCGTAATAAAACTGCAAAGAGATTTCCCCCCTTTCTGGTTAGACTGGTCTTAGGCCAACAGCTGCCCCAAGCGGCAGGCGGCAGCAAAGGTATCCTGGCCCACCCCCAACAGGTTGACCTCTTTTTCCTGGGCACGGCGGAGCAGATCGGCATCAGGCTGGACGCCTTCCGTGAGAATCACACAGGCTACGTCGGCCATCAGAGCCACGGCGGCCACATTCTGGTTGGACATGATAGTGAGCCAGGCGCAGTCCTGACCGGCACGGCCCATGACCCAGCTGAGCAGGTCGCCTACATAGCCGCCGGTGACTGGTCGCTCCGGCTGAGCCAGGTGGAATACCGTCAGCTCCATGGAATGGATCAATTCCTGTACTGTCATCATCCTATGCCTCCTTTGGTTGGTGAAACAAAAGGGCGCGTTACAGAGAAGCAGTTCTGCAACGCGCCCAATGGTCTACTTGTTCGACGGTTCCGGTTGACAGCGCCGGAAGGGGGGCGGCAGATAGTCGTCCGCCTCCTCCTTGCCGGCCATGGAGCGCATCCGCTCCCGTACCTTGAAGATACAATCTTCCACTGTAGCCCGGCCCAGAATCACATCCTCGGCAAAGGCGTGGCAGGACGGGGCGCCGCAGGACCCGCAGTGGAGCCCAGGCAGGTGGGATTCCAGTTCCTGAATCCGCAGCTGCTTGTTCAGGGCAGCCCCCAGGTCCTGGTCCAGAACAAATGTGGGTAAGTACTGTAATTCCTTGTCCCGCCGGACAATATCCCGCTCCGCGCCCTCGAACCGGAAGCGGTTCCGGGATACGGGCTGGCCTTTCATCAGGCTTTTCAGGCGCATCTTGGCGGCGTAGGGGTTTTCCACCGTGAAGCAGCCCCCCACGCACCCCTGGGTGCAGGCGGACAGCTCCAGAAAACCGGCTTCCGGCAGGCGCCCGTCCTCGATTTCCTCCAGCATCCGGATCACATTGTTGATGCCGTCCACCGCCACACAGCGCTCCCGCAGCCGGGCGGCGCTTTCGCCGCCGCAGGATGCCCAGCCCATTCCGATGATACCGGCGGAGGTCATGGGCTCTACGGTCTCCAGGTGCTTCATGGGACTGAGCAGCCGCGGGTAGATATCCCGGATGGCAAAGGCACCGTCCAGCACCGGATGGCTCAGACCCTCGGACTCCCGGGCGGCCGTTACCTTGGAGGAGCAGGGGACGATGGCAAAGACGCCGATCCGCTCCGGCGGCAAGCCGGTCTCCTCGGCTGCCTCCCGCCGGGCCAGGATGGCTGCCAGCTCCATGGGCAGGATCGTGCAGGCCACATGACCCATCAGCTTGGGAAAGCGCATCCGGATGAGCCGGAGCACCGTGGGGCAGGAGGAGGAGATCAGCGGCGTAACAGAAGCCGGACCTTCACAGATACACTGACGCTCAAAGTCAGAGAGCATCTCGGCGGCCTTGGCTACCTCATATACCTTGTGAAAGCCGATCTTTAAAAGCGCGTTGAGCACAATGTCGATGTTGTCCAGATTGTGAAACTGCCCGTAGAGGGCAGGCTCCGGCAGGGCAACGCAGTATTCATACCGGGACAGCACATCCAGACTGTCGCCTACCGACTTGATGGCCTTGTGGGGACAGATGCGGATGCACTCGCCGCAGTCGATGCAGCGGTCGGGCAGGATGGTGGCCTTACGGCCCCGGACGCGGATGGCCTCGGTGGGGCAGCCTTTGATGCAGGAGGTACAGCCCCGGCAACGGCGGCTGTCCAGTACCACGGAATGCTTCATAGCCATGGCACTGCCTTACCTCCCTTCGCCAGAGACATAATTCACTGGGGGATCTTAATTTTGACCGTGACGGTGGTGCCCTTGCCCACCTCAGTGTCAATGGTCATCTCATCGGAATAACGCTTCATGTTGGGCAGACCCATACCGGCGCCGAAGCCCAGCTCCCGGGCGGTGGAACCGGCGGTGGAGTAGCCCTCCTGCATAGCCTGCTCTACATCGGGAATACCGGGGCCGGAATCGATCATGCGGATCACGATCTGGTCCATCTCCACCTCGACTTCAGCCTGGCCGCCGTCAGCGTGGATGACCATGTTGATCTCGCCCTCGTACATACAGATGGAGGCCCTGCGGATCACGTCCTGGGGCAGACCCAGCTTCTTCAGGGTCAGCTTCATTTTGCTGGAGGCCTCGCCGGCTTCAATGAGGTCGCCGCCCTCCACGGGGTACACAAGTCTAATCGTTTCCATCGCAATTCCCTCGCAATCCATTGTAGTAAAGCAGGCCGCAGGCCTCGTACATCCGCTTGGGACAGGTCATGACCACGATGTCCCGTTCCTCGGCCAGACTGAGGATATCCTTGCCCGGCACCTTGCCCCGGACAAAGACGATGCACTTCATCTCCACCATGTCTGCTGTACGGACCACCTGCGGATTGACCAGGCCGGTGAGCAAAAGAGCCTGATTTTTGACAAAAGCAAGCACATCGCTCATAAAATCGCTGCCGCAGGCGGACATGACCTCCCGGTCCAGATGATCCTCGCCGCACAATACAGTGGCATTCAGGATCTGTTTGATGTCGGAAAGCAGCATTGCCTTCTCCCCTTCCGTGGGAAAACTAAACTCTCAGTTCATGGGCATTGTACCACAAAACAACTGGAAGTGCAAAGGGTTCGTTGAAACTTTCACAAAGTTTTTGTAATAGACTGCTTGGTTTTGGTGATTCCACGGTATTGACATTGCAGCAGGTTGATGTCTATAATATGCTTTATCAAGATAAAGCGGTCAACTGTATCGCTGCAGAAATACCGCGATCTTGGAGTTTATTTTGAAATTTGGAATCAAGGAGGCCATCTATCATGGGTAACGAGCGAGTGTACAATTTCTCCGCGGGCCCGTCCATGCTGCCGCTGGAAGTACTGGAGCGCGCCGGATCTGAAATCACCAATTATCAGGGTTCCGGTATGTCAGTCATGGAGATGAGTCACCGTTCCAAGGTGTTTCAGAAGATTTTTGACGACACCCAGGCCAAGTTCCGCAAGCTGATGAACGTGCCTGAGGGATATAAGGTGCTGTTCCTGCAGGGCGGCGCATCTTCCCAGTTTTCCATGGCGCCCCTGAACCTGATCGGTAAAACCGGTAAGGCTGACTACGCTGTCACCGGCAACTTCTCCAACATTGCCTATAAGGAGGCCAAGAAGTACGGCGAGATCAATCTGGCCGCCTCCTCTGCCGACAAGAACCATACTTACATCCCCACCCAGGACCAGCTGAAGCTGGACCCTGAGGCCAGCTATTTCTATTACTGCGCCAACAATACCATCTACGGCACCGAGTGGCAGTATGTCCCCGAGACCAATGGGGTGCCCATCGTGTGCGATATGTCCTCTGACATTCTGTCCCGTCCGGTGGATGTGAGCAAGTACGGCATTATCTTTGCCGGTGCTCAGAAGAACATGGCTCCCGCCGGTCTGACGGTGGTCATCATCAAGGAGGATCTGGCCGGCAACGAGCTGCCCTACACCCCCCTGATGATGAACTATAAGACCATGATCGACAAGGATTCCATGTACAACACCCCGCCCTGCTGGTGCATCTACATCCTGGGCCTGGTGCTGGACTGGCTGGAGTCCAAGGGCGGCATCCCCGGCATGGAGGCCATCAAGCACTCCAAGGCCCAGATGCTGTACGATGTGATCGATAACTCCAAGCTGTTCACCTGCGCTGTGGAGCCTGGCTCCCGGTCCGACATGAACGTGGTGTTCCGCACCGGCAATGACGAGCTGGACGCCAAGTTTGTCAAGGAGAGCGTGGAGGCCGGCTTCACCAACCTGAAGGGTCACCGCTCCGTAGGCGGTATGCGCGCTTCCATTTACAACGCCATGCCCACCGAGGGTGTGGAGAAGCTGTGCGACTTCATCAAGGCCTTTGACAAGAACAACTGACGGGAGGTAATGTCATCATGTTTCGCATCAAAACATTGAATAAAATTTCCCCTGCCGGCCTGTCTGTGCTGGATCAGACCCGCTTCTCCGTCAGCGACGACGTGGAGAATGAGGACGGTATTCTGGTCCGCTCCGCCGATATGCACGAGTATCAGTTCCCCGACTCCCTGCGGGCCATTGCCCGTGCTGGCGCCGGTACCAACAATATCCCCATTGACCGCTGCTCCGAGGCGGGCATCGTGGTGTTCAACACCCCTGGCGCCAACGCCAACGCGGTGAAGGAGTTGGCCCTGTGCGCCCTGTTGCTGGCTTCTCGCAAGATCACCGCCGGTGCTGAGTGGGTCAAGGCCCAGGCTGGTGCCGGAGCCGACGTAGAGAAGGTGGTGGAGAAGGGAAAGAGCCAGTTTGTGGGCCCCGAGATCGCCGGCAAGACCTTGGGCGTCATCGGCCTGGGCGCTATCGGCGTGCAGGTGGCCAACATCGCCACCAAGCTGGGCATGACGGTGTTCGGCTATGATCCCTTCCTCAGCGTGGACGCAGCCCTGTCCCTGTCCCGGATGGTCCACCGTGCCATGGATCTGGAGACCATCTATAAAAACTGCGATTACATCACCCTCCATGTGCCTCAGACCTCTGAGACCAAGGGTATGATCAATGAGGACGCCTTCCATATGATGAAGGGCGGCGTGCGTATCCTCAACCTGGCCCGCGGCGGTCTGGTCAACGACGACGATATGCTGGCGGCTCTGGATTCCGGCAAGGTGGCCGCTTACGTCACCGACTTCCCCAACAACAAGATCCTCCAGGGCAAGAACGTCATTGCCATCCCCCACCTGGGCGCCTCTACCCCAGAGAGCGAGGAGAACTGCGCTGTCATGGCCGCTCAGGAGTTGAAGGATTACCTGGAAAACGGCAACATCAAGAACTCCGTCAATCTGCCTACCCTGGTGCAGGAGTGGAGCGGTGTGGCCCGGCTGTGCATCATTCACCGGAATATCCCCGGCGCCATCGCCAACATCACCGGCCTGCTGTCCCGGGACGGGGTCAACGTGGAGAACATGACCAACAAGTCCAAGAAGGACTATGCCTACACCGTGGTGGATCTGGGCAGCCGCATCAGCGAGGCGGTGGCCGACGAGATCCGCGCCCTGGAGGGCGTGTTCCGCGTCCGGGTGCTCAATCATTAAGGATTGACAAAAAAGGCGAAACAAGTTAAAATCTTGCGTGCAAGGGAGCTTCCGCGAGGAGGCTGAGAGGAGGGGACAGTCCCTCGACCTGACCTGATTTGGGTAATGCCAACGTAGGGACGCAGCACTATTTCCGTGCGGAGTCTCCTCCGTCCGGAGGAGTTTATTTCACGTACAGAGAAGCGGCAGGTCCCAACGGGACCTGCCGCTTTTTTCGTGCCCTTGCCTACTAAGAGAAAGAAGGAACAATCATGAAATGTGTGCTTACCATTGCCGGCAGCGATTCCAGCGGAGGCGCCGGCGTCCAGGCGGATCTCAAAACCATGACCTGCCTGGGGGTGTACGGTATGAGCGCCATCACCGCCCTTACCGCTCAGAATACCACCGGCGTCCGGGATGTGCTGGAGGCAACCCCGGAGTTTGTGGCGGAGCAGTTGGATTGCATTTTTGAGGATATCCGGCCCCAGGCGGTAAAGATCGGCATGGTGTCCTCCGCCCCCATCATCCGGGCTATCGGCGCCAAGCTGCGGCAGTATGGTGCAGAGAATATCGTGGTAGACCCGGTGATGGTATCCACCAGCGGCTCCGCCCTCATGCAGGACAGCGCCCTCACCGCCCTGATGGAGGAGCTTTTCCCTCTGGCAGCCATCATCACGCCCAACATCCCCGAGGCCCAGCGGCTGTGCGGCTTCGCCATTGAGAGCGAGGCGGATATGATGCGGGCCGCTGAGACCATTGGCAAGACCATGCAGGGTGCGGTATTGGTGAAGGGTGGCCACCGGAGCGACAGTGCCGATGATCTGCTGTGGCAGAACGGTCAGGCCCACTGGTTCCGCTCTCCCCGGGTGGACAATCCCAATAACCACGGTTCCGGCTGCACCCTGTCCTCCGCCATCGCCTCCTTCCTGGCCCTGGGTGAGGACCTGCCCGGTGCGGTACAGAAGGCCAAAGCCTACATTACCGCTGCCATGGAGGCCAAGCTGGACCTGGGCCAGGGCAGCGGCCCCCTGTGGCACAACTATGCCGTTCCGGCGGGCGGTGGCTTCCAACAGGGGAGGGGAGAGGCGTGAGACAGCAGACGGCAGTCAAAAAGCTGGCGATCGCCAGCCTGCTTACCGCTGTGGCAGTGGCAGGCAGCCTGGTCTCCTTCCCGGTGCTGGGCTCCCGGTGCTCCCCGGTGCAGCACATGGTCAACATCCTGTGCGCCGTGTTTCTGGGCCCCTGGTATGGTGTGGCGTGTACCTTTGCTGCCAGTTTCCTGCGTAACCTGCTGGGCTTGGGCACCCTGCTGGCCTTCCCCGGCAGCATGGTGGGGGCTCTGGTGTGCGGCCTGACCTATTGGGGCACCCGTAATCTGGGGGCCACCTGTGTGGGCGAGGTCTTTGGCACCGGTATTCTGGGCGGCCTGGCTGCCTGGCCTATTGCCACCCTGATTTTGGGCCAGAGCGTGGCGGTCTACGGCTATATGGGCCCCTTCCTGATTTCCACTGTGGGCGGCTCCATCATTGCCGGGGCAGTACTCTTTGCCCTGAAGCGCTCCGGTGGTCTGGACGTTATGCAGACCCTGGTCAGGCGGTGAGGGGCATGGAACGAATGGATTTTGCCGCCATGCTGGCGGCGGTACGGAAAAAAGCCCCTCTGGTCCAGTGTATCACCAATATCGTCACCGTCAACGACTGCGCCAATATTTTGCTGGCGGCGGGGGCCTCGGCCACCATGGCCCACCACCCTCTGGAGGTGGCGGACGCGGTAGCCGGTGTCCAGGCCCTGGTGCTTAATCTGGGAGCTGTGGGTGACCGGGAGGCCATGCTCATCGCCGGAAAAGAGGCCAACCGGCTGGGCGTACCGGTGATCTTCGACCCGGTGGCTGCCGGTTTTACCGGCCTGCGGCGGGAAACCGCCCGCAAATTGCTGGAGGAAGTACAGTTTGCTGTCATCCGAGGCAATGCATCGGAGATCCGAGCCCTCACCGAGGACAAGGAGGGGGGCAGCGGGGTGGACGTAGCCCAGGCTGACGCAGTGACCGAGTCCGGCCTGCCCCGGGCCGCGGAATTGGCACGTACCCTGTCCAAGCGGACCGGGGCGGCGGTGACCCTCTCCGGGGCGGTGGATGTGATTGCCCAGGGAGAGCGGGTGCTCTTCCTCCGCAACGGCAGCCCCACCATGGCCCGCATCACCGGCAGCGGATGTATGCTGTCCGCCCTCACAGGGGCCTTCTGCGGGGCCAGCCCGGACAAGCCCTTTGAGGCTGCGGCGGCCGCTGCCGCGTCCATTGCTCTGGCAGGCGAGCGGGCGGAGGAATTGCGGCTCAAAAAGGGGACGGGCAACGCCACCTTCCGCATTGATCTCATCGACAGCGTGTTCAACCTGACGGAAGAACAGCTGATACAAGGAGTGCGCTATGAAGTTTACCAAGGATGAAATTCGACAGGGCATGACCCTTTACGCCGTTACCGACCGGAGCTGGCTGGGGGAGCGTACCCTGGCCCAAGTGGTGGAGGAGGTACTGAAGGGGGGCGCAACCTTCCTCCAGCTGAGAGAGAAGGAGCTGGATCAGGCCACTATTCTGGCGGAGGCCAGGGAGATCCAGGCCATCGCTGCCCGGTATCATGTGCCCTTTGTCATTAACGACAGCGTGGACATTGCCTTGGCCTGTGATGCAGACGGGGTCCATGTGGGCCAGACCGATTTGATGGGCCGGGACGTGCGCGCCCTCATCGGTCCGGACAAGATTTTGGGTATCACCGCCAACACCGTGGAGCTGGCGGTGGCGGCCGAGCGGGCCGGGGCCGACTACATCGGCGCTGGAGCGGTGTTTGGTACCACCACCAAGCAGAACGCTAAGAATCTGAGCCTGGACACCCTGAAAGCCATCTGCCAGGCGGTGTCCATCCCGGTGGTGGCCATCGGCGGCATCAACGCCCACAACCTGCCCAACCTGACGGGAACCGGGGCGGCAGGGGCCGCTGTGGTGTCCGCCCTCTTCGCCCAGAAGGATCCGGAGGCGGCTGCTCAAAATCTGCGTACCCTGGCAGACAAGATGGTGGCAGGGCATGGATAAGCAGTTCTGCATTTTTGACATGGACGGTACCCTGGTGGACTCCATGCCCCTGTGGAAGTCTCTGGGCAAGGACTATCTGAAGGCCAGGGGCCATAGTCCCACCCCGGATCAGCTGGCTGCCCTGGGGCCCATGACCATGCTGGAGGGGGCAACTTTTCTCATGGAGACCTTTGGGATTGAAGGGCCGCCGGAGCACATTATTGAAGAGATGCACGCCGTTATGGAGGCCCACTACCGCACTGACATCCCTCTGAAGGCTGGTATCCAGGACTATCTGGTACAGCTGAAACAGCAGGGGGCCAAGCTGTGTGTGGCCACCGCCACGGCGGAGCCGTTGGCCCGGGCCTGCCTGGAGCGGCTGGGAGTGGCCCACTATTTTGATTTCATCCTCAGCTGCGAGGCGGTGGGGAAGGGCAAGACCCAGCCAGACGTCTATCTGGAGGCAGCCCGCCGTATGGGAAGTGCCCCAGGGGATACCGCCGTCTTTGAGGATGCTCTTTACGCCGCACAAACGGCGAAAGAAGCTGGATTTTACACCGTTGGAGTGCCGGAGGCGTCCTATGAACAGGATTGGCCCGCCCTGGCTGCTCTGGCGGACGAGACCATCATGGATTGGAGGAAGGCGCTATGACGGTAACACAGCGGTTGTATGAGGCGGCAAAGCCTATCTGGCAGGCCTGCCACGACCATCCATTTGTGAAAGGTATTGGGGACGGCACCCTGGACCAGGAGAAGTTTCGACATTTTCTGCTCCAGGATTATCTCTACCTTTTTGACTACGCCAAGGTGTTTGCCTGGGGCGTGGTGAAGGCCAAGGACCCTGAGCTGATGCGCTTCTTCTCCGCCAACGTGGACGCCATCCTGGGCGGCGAGATGAAGACCCACCGGGCCTATATGTCAAAACTGGGCATCACCGAGGAGCAGGTCTTTCAGGTGAAGCCTGCCTTGCCCAACTTGTCCTATACCAGCTATATGCTGGCGGTGGCTGCCGCCGGCGGCCCGGCGGAGATTGTGGCCTCCATTCTGGCCTGCTCCTGGAGCTACGCCGAGATTGGCGCCCGGCTGGCCCAGATCTCCGGCGCGGCGGACCACCCCTTCTACGGCGAGTGGGTGCGGGGCTATTCCAGTGAGGAGTACCAGCAAACCAACGACGCTCTGGTGGAGCGGATGGATGCTCTGGCTCAGAATTGCAGCGAGGAGGAGTACCGGCAGCTGGAGGACATCTTCGTGGCCTGCAGCCGGTACGAGCTTGGCTTCTGGGAGATGTCGTGGAGGCTGGAACAGTGAGCGCGCTGGAATTCCGTCAGGTGTCCTGTCAGTATCCCTCCGAGGACTTCGATATCATTGACAGACTGTCCTTTCAGGTGGAGCCGGGGTCCTTCCACTGCGTTCTGGGTGTAAGCGGCTGCGGTAAAAGCACCATCTTTCGCATGACCAACGGCCTGCTCCAGCCCAAGGGCGGGGAGATCCTGGTGGACGGGCAGCCCATTGGGGGGCGGAAGCGGTATTGTGGCTATATGCCTCAGAAGGACCTGCTCTTCCCCTGGCGTACGGTGGGGGAGAATGTGGCCCTGCCTCTGGAGATCGCCGGAGGCCTGTCCAAGACCCAGCGGCGGCAGAAGGTAGAGGAGGCTCTGGCCGACGTTGGGCTGGAGGGCTGCTGCGACAAGATGCCGGACGAGTTGTCCGGCGGAATGCGGCAGCGGGCTGCCTTTGCCCGCACCATGCTGACGGGCAGCGACCTGCTGCTGCTGGACGAGCCCTTCTCCGCCCTGGACTTCCTTACCCGCATCTCCATGCAGGAGTGGCTGCTGGACCAGTGGCAGCGGCACAAAAAGACCATCCTCTTTATCACCCACGACGTGGAAGAGGCGGTGTTTCTCTCCTCAAGTGTGCTGGTGGTGGAGTCCACTCCCATCCATACCCTGACGGAGATCCCGGTACCTGCCGCGTTTCCCAGGGACCGGTCCTGTCTTAAGAACCCGGAGATGGTGGAATTGAAGGAGCGGTTGATTACACTGCTGAGAAAGCAGGTGAGCGTATGAAGAAAGCCTGCAAAGCCAATCTGCCCGCCCTCATTTTCCTGCTGGCCCTGCTGATGATTTGGCAGGCGGGGGCCATGGGTATGAATGCTTCCTACATTCTACCCACCCCCCTTGAAATCCTCCAGCGGCTGTGGGAGCTGCGGGAGCCCCTCTTTACCGTCCATCTGCCCGCCACCATGACGGTGACTGCCATCGGTCTGGCCATCTCCCTGATGCTGGGGCTGGCTCTGGCGGTGGCCATGGATGCCAGCGACATGGTGCGGCGGATGCTCTATCCCGTGGTGGTGGTATCCCAGACCATTCCCACCACCGCCATTGCGCCGTTGTTTGTGCTGTGGTTCGGCTACGGCATCTGGAGCAAGGTGCTGGTGACGGTGCTCATCACCTTTTTCCCCATCACCATTACGGTGTACGACGGCCTGCGCTCGGCCAAGACAGAAATGGCGGAGCTGCTCCAGACCTACGGCGCTACCCGCCGGGAGATCTTCTGGAAGATCAAGGCCCCCTGCGCGCTGCCCTACTTTTTCTCGGCCATCAAAATGGCGGTGCCCATGAGCATCATCGGTGCGGCCATCGGCGAGTGGCTGGGGGCCCAGAGCGGTTTGGGCTATTTCTCCCGCCGGATGATGACCCAGCTGGACGGGGCGGGGGTATTCGCACCCATTGTGATCCTGTCGGTCACCGCCATGGTGGCGGTGGGAATTGTGGCCCTGCTGGAACGGAAGTTTGTCCGCTGGAGGGGCGAATCCTCCTAATCACAAAAAGAAAGGAAAGATGGATATGAAACGAATTGCAACCCTTGCCCTGGCCGGGGCGCTTCTCCTGGCCGGCTGCTCTGCTCCCGCCGCCAGCGGTCAGGAGACCGGGGGCCAGGACGACCTGCGGGAGATCAGCGTGGTGTTGGACTGGTATCCCAACGCCCTCCATGCCTTCCTCTATGACGCCATTGAGAAGGGCTACTTTGAGGAGGAGGGGCTGAAAGTCAACATCCAGTTCCCCTCCAACGCCAACGACGCCATCTCCCTGGTGGCCGCCGGACAGGCGGAGATCGGCCTGTACTACCAGCAGGACGTGATCATTGCCCGGGCCAATCAGGACGTGCCGGTGAAGTCCATCGGCGCGGTGGTTCAGGGCCCTCTGAACATCGTCCTCTCCCTGAAGGACAAGAACATCACCTCTCCGGAGGATCTGGTGGGCAAGACCGTGGGCTATGCGGGCACCGAGCTGTCCGAGGCCCTGATCCACTCCATCATGGCCTATGTGGGGGCTGACTCCAGTGACGTGACCCTCATCGACGTGGGATTTGACCTGATGAGCTCCATGACCACCGGTAATGTGGATGCCACCATCGGCTGCCTGGTCAACCATGAGGTACCCCAGCTGGAGGAGGAGGGGTTCGAGGTCAACTACTTTGATCTGGACGACTACGGCGTGCCCACCTACTATGAGGGCGTGTTCCTGGCCAGCGACACTATGATCGAAGAGGAGCCCGAGGTGCTCCGGGGCTTCCTGCGGGCCTGCCAGAAGGGCTTTGAGGATATGCAGGCCGACCCGGATGGGGTGCTCCAGATCCTGCTGGACAACCAGAACGAAGAGAACTTCCCCCTGTCCAAGACGGTGGAGCAGAAGAGCATGGATACCCTGCTGCCCATGATGGAGACGGCGGATGCCCCCTTCCTGACCCAGAGCGCGGAGTGCTGGCAGGAAAACGTGGATTGGCTGCTCAGCGAGGGCCTGATTGACGAGGCTCCGGCGCTGGATGAGCTGTATGTAGACCTGCTGAGTGAATGAGAAAAGAAATCGCCTGCCGTTTCAACGGCAGGCGATTTCTTGTTATCTTCTTCTGCGGCGTCCGCTGTAGTGAGAGCCGCCGCTATAGGAGTAGCCGCCCCGGCGTCCGCCCCGCCGGCCCCGGAAGAAGAGGAGACGGATGATGAGAAACACGATAAAGATAAGCAGGATCACCAAAATGATCTTCACCCACAGCTGGGAGAAGAAGCGCTGGATGCGGTCCAGATTGTAGAGCAGGGGATCGGCGTCAACGGCAATGCTGGCTACCAGGGGGAGGGAGCCGTATTCCTTGCCGTTGAAGGTGGCGGTGATGGTGCCCAGCACCTGACCTTTTTCTACAGGAGCCTCCACGGTATTGGCGTTCAGAGTATAGTTATACTTGAAATCCTCGGTGGAGATGTCGTTGGGCAGCAGCGCGGTGATCTCGCCCTGGGGTTCCAGGGTCACATAGTTGGTGCCCTTGCCCAGGGTGACCTCCACCTCTGGAATGTCCCGCTTGGTGGCATCCAGAATGGTCTGGGTGGAGAAGTTATTGAAGCCCCACTCAAACAGCCGGATGGTTTCGGAGAAGTCGGTGCGGCCCTTGCTGCCGCTGGTGCCCGGCTCCCGTTCACAGCCCATAACCACCGAGATCAGGCTCCGGTCCTCCTTGGTGGCGGCAGCGGCCAGGCAGTAGCCAGATTCGTTGGTGTGGCCGGTCTTGATGCCGGTGGCGTAGGAGTAGAGGTAACCGGTCACGTTCCAGTTGGAGATCAGGGCGTTGGTGGAGTGAACGGTGCGGACCTCAGGATGGATGTTGGTGGCGGGCATATCGTAGCGCTTGGTGGTGACAATGGTACGGAAGGTCTCGTGCTTCATGGCCTCCTGACACATGAGAAAGACGTCGTAGGCAGAGGTGTAGTGGTTGTCATCGTGGTAGCCGTGGGTGTTGGCGAAATGGGTGTCCGTCATGCCCAGCTCGGCTGCCCGCTGATTCATCAGCTCCACAAAGCTGGCCACGTCGCCGGCCACCGCCTCGGCCATCACATTACAGGCCTCGTTGGCGGAGGGGATCAGGGCGGCGTACAGCAGGTCGATGATCCGGATCTCCTCACCCTCCTTGATGTCGGCGGTAGAGGCGCCAGCGCCGATGCCGGTGTGGATGCCGGAGCCGGCGGTGACCACCTGCTCCAGGGTGAGCCTGCCCTCGTCCACCGCCTCCAGGGTGAGCAGGCAGGTCATGACCTTGGTGATGGAGGCGGGGTACATCTTCTCGTGGGCGTTCTTCTCATAGAGGATCTCGTTGGTGTCTGGGTCCATCAGGATGGCCGCCTTGGCGTTGACATCCATCTCGTCCAGAATGGCGCTGCCGCTGCTGGCGGAGGCAAAGGTGGTAAGTAGTCCGGTGATCAGGACCAGGGAAAGAAACAGGGAGAGCAGTCTTGATTTTTTCATAGGAAACTCCATTTGTGTATGATATAATAAGGTCAAAGTTTTCTTATCCATTATAGCAAACCCTGGACCTGGAAGCAACGGGAAGGCGGTTACAAAATATGAAGATTTCCAAACTGGAACTAATTTCCCTCCTGTTGGCCGCCGCCTTTGCGGCTTTTGCGGCGGGCTGGTTTCTGCGGGGCGCTTCCAGCGCTCAACCTGTACGGGTGGAGACAGGGAACTTGCTGGCGCAACCTACCGCCGTCACAGTTCCAGTCACCTCTGCCCAGCCGTCAGCTGTTCCGGTAGCTACCGGTACTCCGGCACCGGAAAGTGAGAACCCTGCGGCCTCGCCCTCCGGCAAAATCAATTTAAACACCGCCACAATGGAGGAATTGATGACACTGCCCGGCATTGGCGAGAAACGGGCGGCTGCCATCGTCGCCGACCGGGAGGCCAACGGCCCCTTCCGGGTGCCGGAGGACCTGACCCGGGTAGACGGCATCGGCGAGGGCATTTTAGGCGGACTGATTGATATGGTTACCGTCTCGTGAATAAAAAAGGAGGAACTGCCTTGAAAATATTGGTTGTGGACGATGAAAAGGTACTGGTCAAGGGCATTAAGTTCAACCTGGAGAGCGAAGGCTACCAGGTGGAAGTGGGCTACGACGGGGAAGAGGCGGTGGAGCTGGCCCGGGGGGGCGGCTTCGACCTCATCATCCTGGACCTGATGATGCCCAAAATCGACGGACTTCAGGCCTGTATGCGGATTCGGGAGTTTTCCAACGTGCCCATCATCATGCTCACCGCCCGCAGCGAGGACACCGACAAGATCATCGGCTTTGAATGTGGGGCGGATGACTATATTACCAAGCCTTTCAACATCCTGGAGCTGAAAGCCCGTGTGCGGGCCCTGCTCCGCCGGGCAGGCATGGCTGCCCAGCAGATGGGCGGTGGCCGCAAGCTGGTCATCGGGCACATCACCCTGGACCCGGATGCCCGGGCGGCCTGGAAGGACGGCAAGAGCGTGGATCTGACTGCCAAGGAGTTTGACCTGATGGAGCTGTTGATGCGCAATCCAGGCCGGGTGTACAGCCGGGAGAATCTGCTCAACGTGGTGTGGGGCTATGAGTACGCCGGTGACTACCGGACGGTGGATGTGCACGTCCGCCGCCTGCGGGAGAAGCTGGAGCTGGACCCTGCCAATCCAACCTACATCCTCACCAAGTGGGGCGTGGGCTATTATTTGAAGAATGGATAATCAGAAGAGAGAAGAGGGGGCCAGACGAGTGCCCTTCTGGCGATCCCTCCGGGTTAAGTACGCCATGACCTATCTGGTCATTGTGGCGGCGGTGGTGGTACTGCTCAACACCTATCCGGTGATGGTGACCCAGACTCTGGCCTACCAGTCCAAGCAGACCTCCCTGCAGAACCAGGCCTCAGTGCTGGCTTCCGCCCTGGCTACGGGGCCGGAAGCCCTGACCCAGGAGGGAGCCACCAAGACGGTCAGCCTGCTGCTGGGCAGCCTGGGGGTGACCCGGGTGGTGGTCACCGATCCCAATGGCCTGGTGCTGTGTGACTTTCAGGAGGGCAGCCAGCGGTCGGATACCGCCGGTCAGTATGCCATGATCTGGGAAATTGTCACGGCTTTGCAGGGCAATGATGTGTTCCGATCGGAGTATGAGGACGGGGCACTGTGCAGCCGGGCGGCGGTTCCGGTGACCTACCGTTCCATGACTCAGGGAGCGGTTTACCTCTATGAGTACGACGCTCAGCAGGGGGCCCTGCTCCAGAGCATTCAGAACAACCTGCGGACCATTTCCATTGTAATCTGCGTGGTGACGGCGGCGATGGGCGTGGTGTTCTCCAAAGCCCTGACCCGGCGGATCGCCCTGCTGCTGCGGGGTATCCATACGGTGCGCCAGGGCGAGTACAGCCACCGGGTTACCGTCAAGGGCGGGGACGAGCTCAGCCGTCTGGCCGATGAATTCAACGAGCTGACCGGGCGGCTCCAGACCACGGAGGAGGTGCGTCGGCGCTTTGTCTCCGACGCCTCCCACGAGCTGAAAACCCCGCTGGCCTCCATCCGTCTGCTGACCGACTCTATCCTCCAGGCGGATAACATGGACGGCGATACCGCCCGGGAATTTCTCATTGATATCGGGGACGAGGCCGAGCGCCTCACCCGTATTACCGAAAAGCTGCTCACCCTCACCCGTTTGGACACCGCCCATGAGATCCATACCGGACCGGTGGACGTCAAGACGGTGGTGGAGCGGGTGGAGCATATGCTCACCCCGCTGGCCCGAGCGGCAGAAGTGGAGCTGAAGCTGTCGCTCCAGAGTGGATGTATCATTCGGGCCACCGAGGACGATCTGTATCAGGTGGCATTTAACCTGATGGAGAACGCCGTGAAATACAACCTGCCCGGCGGCACCGTGACCGTGACCCTGAAGCAGGAGGAAGATCAGGTGATCCTGCTGATAGAGGACACCGGCGTGGGTATTCCGGAGGCTGATCTGCCCAAGATTTTTGACCGGTTTTACCGGGTGGACAAGGCCCGTTCCCGGGCTGCGGGCGGTACCGGCCTGGGCCTGTCCATTGTCCGGGATACGGTGCGCCAGCACGGCGGTACCGTGACCGCCCGGCGGCGGGAGCCGGAAGGCACCTGCTTTGAAGTGCGATTTTCCTGCTGGACGGAGAAGGGAGGGGAGGAACCGTGAGCAAGCGAGGCATATCGGTGCTGCTCTGTGCCGCCCTTTTGACCGCCAGTGGATGTGCTGCCCAGGAGGCCGGATCCGGCAAGCAGGATGGCCAGAGCTATGCGATCTATTACTCTGCCCTGTCCAATGAGGAGGGAGAATCAGCGGTAGAGGGGGAGCGCCGGGTCCTTTCTCAGGGACAGGAGACCATTCCCGGCCTGATGGAACTGCTGCTGGAGCAGCCCCAGTCGCCGGAGCTGACCACCCCCTTCCCCAGCGGCCTGCAGCTGCTGGATTGGCAGTTGAAGGAGGGAGTACTCCATCTGGACCTGTCCGACCAATATTACAGCCTCTCCGGTGTCAACCTGACCCTGGCTGACGCCTGCCTGACCCTGACCCTCTGTCAGCTGGAGGAAGTGGACTCCGTCTATGTGACCGTGGAGGGCCATGAACTGCCCTATCGCTCTATTCAACAGCTGTCTGCGGAAGATATTCTGTTGGCCGGCGGTGCGGATGAGCCCATGTCTCTGGGTGTGGATCTGTGGTATCTGCGGCAGGGAGGACAGGATTTGGGCGTGGAACGGCGCCAGATCATCAAGAATGTGGACCAGACTGTGGTAGAGGCGGTGCTGTCTGCCTGGGCCGAGGGGCCGGAAGAGGCAGGACTGAGTCCCTGCCTGCCCCAGGGAAGCCAGATCCTGTCGGCTCAGGTAGAGGACGGTGTTTGTCTGGTGGATCTGTCTCCTGAGTTTATCCAGGGGCTGCCCGGCAGTGAAACAACGGCGGCCCTGATGGTGTACGCCATGGTCAATACCCTGTGCGAACTGGATGGGGTGGAGGCGGTACAGCTCTACATCGATGGAGAGCCGGCACCTGCTGTAGGCAGCTTGCCTCTGGACCGGGCCCTGATCCCGGACACCACCCTGGGCACGGAAGGGTAAGTATTGACAACCGGCGTTGCCGGGTGTACCATACCACATATTATTTGATGCTTCATAGCATTAGTGTGTGATGAGATCCGGCACTGTAACCCACGCAAAGAAAGGAAGAATCAGCCCATGAGCCAGCACCGTATCAGTACTCAGTGTATCCACGCGGGCTACACCCCCGGCAACGGAGAGCCCCGAAACATCCCCATTGTTCAGTCCACCACCTTCCGGTATGCCACCGGAGAGCAGATGGGGGCCCTCTTTGATCTGGAGGCCAGCGGTTATTTTTATACCCGGCTGCAAAACCCCACCAATGACCATGTGGCTGCCAAGATCTGCGCCCTGGAGGGGGGCACTGCGGCTATGCTTACCTCCTCCGGTCAGGCTGCTTCTTTCTATGCCATTTTCAATATCGTCTCCTGTGGAGAGCACGTGGTTTGCTCCTCCTCCATCTACGGCGGTACCTATAACCTTTTCGCCGTGACCATGAAGCGGATGGGCATTGACTTTACCTTTGTGGACCCGGACTGCACCGAGGAGGAGTTGAATGCCGCATTCCGGCCGGAGACCCGGGCGGTGTTTGGCGAGACCATCGCCAACCCGGCTCTCACCGTGCTGGACATTGAGAAGTTTGCCAAGGCGGCCCATGCCCATGGCGTGCCTCTCATCATCGACAATACCTTTGCCACCCCGGTGAACTGCCGTCCCTTTGAGTGGGGGGCCGACATTGTCACTCACTCCACCACCAAGTACATGGACGGCCACGCCAACGCGGTGGGAGGCGCCATTGTGGACTCCGGTAAGTTTGACTGGACCGCCCACGCCGATAAGTTCCCCGGTCTGACCACCCCCGACGAGAGCTATCACGGCATTACTTACACCGAACGTTTTGGTCTGGAGGGGGCCTACATCACCAAGGCCACCGCTCAGCTCATGCGGGACCTGGGCGCCATTCCCTCTCCCCAGAACTGCTACTATCTGAACATCGGCCTGGAGACTCTGCCTCTGCGGGTGGCAAAGCACTGTGAGAACGGTCTGGCCGTGGCCAAATTCCTGAAGGACCATCCCAAGGTGGCCTGGGTGCGTTACCCCGGCCTGGAGGGGGACCCCTACTACGAGCGGGCTCAGAAGTATATGCCTAATGGTACCTGCGGCGTGGTGTCCTTCGGCGTGAAGGGCGGCCGTGAGGCGGCCTCCAGGTTCATGGCAGGTCTGAAGCTGGCCTCCATCGCCACCCATGTGGCCGATGCCAAGACCTGCACCCTGCACCCCGCCTCCACCACCCACCGCCAGATGACCGATGAGGAGCTGGCCGCCGCCGGCGTCTCCCCCGACTTGGTGCGCCTCAGCGTGGGCATCGAGGATATCAACGATATTCTGGAGGACGTGGCCCACGCCCTGGAGCAGGTGTAAGCCATGGTGGTAGATCCCAACGTATACAGCGGTCCGCCCGCGGAGGAGCGCCATCCCAACGAGATGGCAGTGTATGCCTATCTGGACAAGCTGGGTATCTCCTATCAGCGGTGCGACCATGACTATGCCAACACCATGGAGGACTGTAAGGCGGTGGAGCAGGTGCTGGGGGCTCCCATTTGCAAAAACCTGCTGCTCACCAACCGGAAGCAGACCGACTTCTACCTGTTGATGATGCCGGGGGACAAGCCCTTCAAAACCAAGGATGTCACCGCCCAGTTGGGCTGTGCCCGGCTGTCCTTTGCCACGCCGGAGCATATGATGGACCTGCTGGGGGCTGCCCCTGGCTCTGCCAGCGCTTTTGAGCTGATGCACGACAAGGAGGGCAAGGTGCAGTTGGTGATAGACCGGGAGCTGATGGAAGGGGACTTTATCAGCGGTCATCCCTGCTTTTCCACCTCTACCCTCAAGCTGACTCGATCCGACTTTCTGGACCGCTTTCTGCCGGCGGTGGGCCACAAGCCCATCCTGGTGGATTTGCCCTGGCCGTAGCCGGAAACAGAAGTATGATATTGGGCGTGCCGCATTTGCGGCACGCCCTTTTGCATCATGGCTGGGAATATGGTATACTGTGGCAAAAAGGAGGGGGAGTCATGCTGGCCTATACTTATGTGGAGCGGGGGAAATTTGCCCTGCTGAACAAGCCCAAACCCCAGCTGATGGAGGACGGGGATGCCATTGTAAAGGTTACCCTGTCCAGCATCTGCACCAGTGATCTGCATATCAAGCACGGCTCGGTGCCCCGGGCGGTGCCCGGTATCACGGTGGGCCACGAGATGGTGGGTATCGTGGAGCAAATAGGCGCCGGGGTGTCCACGGTAAAACCCGGCGACCGGGTGACCGTGAACGTGGAGACCTTCTGCGGCCAGTGCTGGTTTTGCCGCCACGGCTGGGTCAATAACTGCACCGATCCTGACGGCGGCTGGGCCTTGGGCTGCCGCATCGACGGCGGTCAGGCCGAGTATGTCCGGGTACCCTATGCAGACCAGGGACTGAACAAGATCCCGGACGAGGTATCCGACCGGCAGGCCCTCTTCGTGGGGGATATCCTGGCTACCGGGTACTGGGCGGCGGATATTTCAGAGATCAGCCCGGAGGACACGGTGCTCATCATCGGCGGCGGCCCCACCGGCCTGTGTACCCTCCAGTGCGTCCAGCTTCAGAGTCCCAGACAGATCATTCTGTGCGAGCGGGACCCTCTGCGCCGGGCCTTTGTGGAGGCACATTATCCCGGTGTGCTGACGGTAGGACCGGAGGAGGCGGAGGCCTTTGTGCAGGCTCACAGCGATCATGGCGGCGCAGATGTGGTGCTGGAGGTGGCGGGCGGACCGGATACCTTCCGCCTGGCCTGGCAGTGCGCCCGGCCCAATGCCGTAGTGACGGTGGTGGCCCTGTATGACAAGGACCAGGTGCTGCCCCTGCCCGAGATGTATGGTAAAAACCTGACCTTCAAGACCGGCGGGGTGGACGGCTGCAACTGTGCCCAAACGCTGGATCTGATCGCGCAGGGGAAACTGGATACCACCGCCCTTATCACCCATACCTATCCTCTCAGCCGTATTGAGGAGGCTTATGAGCTTTTTGAGAACCGGCGGGACGGCGTAATCAAGGTAGCCGTGACAGCGGACGAGACAGATGGATAAGACTGGAGAATTTGTGAAAGATATGGGTTTACAAACGTCGAAAGATGACATAAAATAAGATATCCCAGCAACCGCAAGAGAGTGTAGAGGAGAGTAAAAGCATATGTATTGTGAACACTGTGGGACTCAGATCCCGGACGGCAGCATATTCTGTGTTGCCTGTGGAAAGAAGCAGTCCGGCGGCGTTGTCACGGAGGAGCCCCGGCAGGATATGACCCCGCCCCAGGAGCCTGAGACTGTCGTGCCCCAGGCGGAGCCGGAGAACACCCCGTCCAACGATGAATTTGACTGGAGTACCTTTAACCCCGTGCCGGAGGAGCCGGTGGAGCAGGTAAAGGCCGAGCCGGAACCTGTTCAGCAGGAGCCTCAGAGCCCCTGGCAGGCAACCAGCGCGCCCCAGCAGGAAGCCCAGAGTCCTTGGCAGGCCAGTGCCCCGCAGCAGGAAGCCCAGAGTCCCTGGCAGGCTTCCGCTCCGCAGCAGGAGACTCAGAGTCCCTGGCAAGCCAGTGCCTCTCAGCAGGAGCCCCAGCAGAATTCCTGGCAGGGCAGCCAGCAG
>PPYE01661956.1_pt1 | contig 27044 bp, 24 predicted proteins | sample 1559881 | NCBI WGS metagenome assembly PPYE01 (sample SAMN08240022, study PRJNA423297) | Human gut metagenome, whole genome shotgun sequencing project. | reverse complement strand
GATGTGGACCGGCGTGTGCGGGAGGATCTGGAACGGATGCGGGAATTTCTCCGGCAGGAGAAGGAACGGGACAAGGAGGGATAAGCCATGGGATACGAAGCCAGCGTGCTCTACCGGGCCACCAAGCGGCTGGAGGAGGGCCGCCGCCGGCGGGAGGAGGCTCTTGCTCGCCGCAAGACGGAGATCTATGCCCAGCTGCCCCGGGTCCGGGAGATCGACAAGGAGCTGAAGGGGACGGTGTACCAGATCATCGCCTCCTCTCTGCGGGAGGGGCGGGACCCCGGTCCCTCCATCCAGGTCATCAAGGACCACAACCTGTCCCTCCAGGCCGAGCGCACCCAACTGCTCCTCCAGAACGGCTGGGGGGCCGACGCCCTGGACGAGCAGCCCGCCTGCCCCAAGTGCAACGATACCGGCTGGGTGGGCGCCCAGATGTGTACCTGCCTGAAAAAGCTGTGCGGTGAGGAGCAGATCAAGGAGCTGTCCAAGCTGCTGGATCTGGGGGAGCAGTCCTTTGAGACCTTCTCCATGGATTACTACTCCCCTCTGCCCTGGCCGGGGGAGGTCATGTCGCCCCGGGAGAACATGGAGTTCATCTTCGACCTGTGCTCCAACTACGCCCGGAAGTTCGGGCGGTTCAAGCTGCGCAACCTGTTCCTCTCCGGTGCGCCGGGACTGGGCAAGACCTTCCTGTCCGCCTGCATTGCCCGCACCGTGTCGGAAAACGGCTTCTCCGTGGTGTACGATACGGCGGTCAACGTGTTCGCCCGGTTTGAGGAGCAGAAGTTTGCCCGGGACAAACTGGACGCCGACGAGGCCAAAGACGAAACAAAGCGCTACCTGGGCTGTGACCTGCTGATTCTGGACGACCTGGGCAGTGAGCTCACCACCCCCTTCGTCCAGTCCGCCCTGTATACCCTGGTCAACTCCCGGCTCATGGCGGGGAAACAGACGGTGATTTCCTCCAACCTGACCATGACTCAGGTGCGCCAGCGCTATACCCCGCAAATTTCCTCCCGGCTGGAGGGGGAGTACCGGGTGCTGCCCTTCTACGGAGAGGACATCCGCCTGCAAAAGAAACGGGATTTATAAACCATTGATAAAGGAGACCTACCATTGAACGAGATCATTCTGCTCAAGCTGGGGGAGCTGGTCCTGAAGGGCCTGAACCGCCGCACCTTTGAGGATAAGCTGATTGCCAACGCACGCCGCCGCCTGAAGCACCACGGCGATTTTAAGGTGTACTGCAAGCAGTCCACCATGTATGTGGAGCCCAAAAACGACGACTGCGACCTGGACGGGGCCTGGGAGGCCATGACCAAGCTGTTCGGCGTGGTGGGCCTGAGCCGGGCCCGGGCCTGCGAGAAGGACAAGGACGCCATGCTCCAGACCGCCATTGAGTACCTGGGGGACAAGCTGGCCGCCGCCCATACCTTCAAGGTGGAGTCCAAGCGGGCCGACAAGACCTTCCCCATGACCTCCATCCAGCTGTCTCAGTATGTGGGAGGCGAGTTGGACGAGAAATACCCCAATCTGAAGGTGGACGTACACCATCCCGAGCTCACCGTCTATCTTGAAGTACGGGACTACGCCGCCTATGTCCACGCCGACCCGGAGCCGGGCGCAGGTGGTCTGCCGGTGGGCGTGGGAGGCCGGGCGGTGAGCCTGCTCTCCGGCGGCATCGACTCCCCGGTGGCCTCCTGGATGATCGCCAAGCGGGGTATCGCCCTGGAGATGGTCCACTTCTTCTCCTACCCCTACACCTCCGAGGAGGCCAAGCAGAAGGTGCTGGACCTGGCCAAGCTGCTTACCCCCTGGTGCGCCGGGGCCATCGTCACCGGCGAGTGCCTGGGCCAGGTGGCCAGCCAGACCATGGAGGCCATGCGGGCCACCACCGCCGTGTGCGACCTGCCCATTCTGCGCCCTGTGGTGGGCATGGACAAGGAGGAAATCGTGCGGATTGCCCGCAAGATCAACACCTTTGGGACCTCCATCCTGCCCTACGAGGACTGCTGCACCGTGTTCACCCCCCGCCATCCCCGGCTGCGGCCGGTGCTGGGAGAGCTGGAGCACGCCGAGGAGGCCCTGGACGTGGAGGGCCTGGTGAAAGCCGCCGTGGAGGGCATCGAGCGTATCCAGGTCTGATCCACCTCTTTCCCAATCCAACAAAGGAAGTGTTTCCTCATGTCTCATACCGCGGAACTCATTGCCGTGGGTACGGAATTGCTGCTGGGCAACATCGCCAACTCCCCGCGGAATCACTGATTCCGCAGGGACCCCATATCTTTTACATCCTCGGGCGGAATGAATCCGCCCTGCGGAAATGCTTCGCTGCGCTGCGCATTTGCGGCGGCACTAGCCGCCGATGCCGGTGTTGGCGATAGGAGGTTTTTTCCATGTCCCACACCGCCGAACTCATTGCGGTAGGTACAGAACTTTTGCTGGGCAATATCGCCAACACCGACGCCCAGATGCTGTCCCAGGGGCTGAGTGCCCTGGGCATTAACGTCTACTACCACACGGTGGTGGGGGATAATCCGGACCGGCTGAAAGCCGCCGTGGAGCTGGCCAAGACCCGGGCGGATATCATCATCACCACCGGCGGTCTGGGCCCCACCTGCGACGACCTGACCAAGAATGTGCTGGCTCAGTGCTTCGGCAGGCAGCTGGTGTTTCATGAGCCCTCCGCCCGGCGGATCGAGGCCTATTTCCAGCGTCTCCACCCCAACCGCCCCATGACGGACAACAACTACCAGCAGGCCATGCTGCCAGAGGGCTGCACCGTGCTGGATAACGACTGGGGCACCGCCCCCGGTGTGGCCTTTGAGGCCGACGGCGTCCGGGTCATCATGCTCCCCGGTCCGCCCCGGGAGTGCAAGGCCATGTTCACCCACCGGGTGGTCCCCTATCTGAGGGACCTGGCCGACGGGGTGATCGTGTCCCGCACCCTGAAGCTGTTCGGCATCGGGGAGTCCTCCATGGAGGCCCAGCTGCGGGAGCGCATGAACGCCATGACCAACCCCACTCTGGCCCCCTATGCCAAGGAAGGGGAGTGTGAGCTCCGCATCACCGCCAAGGCTGCCGACGAGGAGGCCGCCCACGCCCTCATTGACCCGGTGGAGGCCGACCTGAAGGCCCACTTCGGCCCTCTGGTCTACGGAGTGGATATTCCCTCCCTGGAGGCGGCGGTCTTTGCCCTCCTGAAAGAGAAGGGCCTCACCCTGGGCACCGCCGAGAGCTGCACCGGCGGCCTGGTGGCCAAGCGGATGACCGATCTGGCCGGGGTATCCTCGGTGTTCCGGGGGGGCGTGGTGAGCTACGCCACCGAAGTGAAGCACACCGTCCTGGGTGTGGACCAGGACCTGCTGGACCAGTACGGCGCTGTCAGTGAACCGGTGGCCCGGGCCATGGCCGAGGGGGCCCGGAAGGTGCTGGGCTGTGACCTGGCTATCTCCACCACCGGCGTGGCAGGGCCCGATCCCGACGAGCGGGGCAATCCGGTGGGGCTGGTGTTCATCGGCCTGGCTACCCCCGACGGTACCTGGGTCCGTAAGGTGAACCTGTCCATGGGCCGTCAGCGTATCCGCCACATTGCTGCCAGCCACGGCTTTGACCTGGCCCGGCGGTATCTGTCCGGTCTGGAACTGAAATAAACAAAACACGGTGTATTTTCCGGGAAGGAAAATACACCGTGTTTTTATTTTTAGGGGTTACTCCTGCTCATCCTGAGGATCGGATTCCTCCTCCTGGGCCTCCTCGACTGCCTGATAGGCGGCGGGGGGCTGGACGGCGGCGGGATCGGTGAACACCAGCTCGAAGGCGGCGGCGTCCATGTTCTCGTACTTCAGCAGGTAGTCGGCCACAAAGTCCAGCTCTTTGCGCCGGGTGGAGAGGATCTCCACGCAGCGGTTGTAGGCGCCGTCGATAAGACCCTTGATCTCCTGATCAATGAGGGCGGCAACCTCTTCCGAGTAGTTCTTGGTCTGGGCCATGGAGCGGCCGATGAACACCTCGTCATGGCCGGAGTCAAAGACCACGTTGCCCACCTTGTCGCTCATGCCGTAGCGGGTGACCATATTGCGGGCGATGGCGCTGGCCTTCTGCAGGTCGTTGCCCGCACCGGTGGAGATATCGCCCAGGGCCAGCTGCTCGGCGGCCCGGCCGCCCAGGCAGACGGCAATGCGCTCGGTGAGCTGCTGCTTGGACTGGAAGGTCACATCCTCCTGGGGCAGGGAGATGGTCATGCCGCCTGCCATACCCCGGGGGATGATGGTGATCTGGTGGACCGGGTCCTGGGTCTTGAGGTCGTGGATCACGATGGCGTGGCCCGCCTCATGGTAGGCGGTGAGCTTGCGCTCCCGCTCAATGACCACCCGGCTCTTCTTCTCGGGACCGGCAATGACCTTGATGACAGCCTCGTTCAGGTCCTTCATGCCGATGAAGCGGCGGTGCTGGCGGGCGGCCAGCAGGGCGGCCTCGTTCATCAGGTTCTCCAGGTCGGCGCCGGTAAAGCCGCCGGTACCCTTGGCCAGCTCCGCCAGGGACACGTCGTCTCCCAGGGGCTTGTTGCGGGCGTGGACCTTCAGAATGGCCTCACGGCCCTTGATGTCGGGGTAGCCCACATAGACCTGCCGGTCGAACCGGCCGGGCCGCAGCAGGGCGGGGTCCAGAATGTCCTGGCGGTTGGTGGCCGCCATGACCACCACGCCCTCGTTGTTGCCGAAGCCGTCCATCTCCACCAGCAGCTGGTTGAGGGTCTGCTCACGCTCGTCATGACCGCCGCCCAGGCCCGCGCCTCTCTGGCGGCCCACGGCGTCGATCTCGTCGATGAACACAATGGCGGGGGCGTTCTTCTTGGCCTGGTCAAACAGGTCACGGACACGGCTGGCGCCTACGCCCACATACAGTTCCACGAAGTCGGAGCCCGAGATGGACAGGAAGTGGACCCCGGCCTCTCCGGCCACCGCCTTAGCCAGCAGGGTTTTACCGGTGCCGGGAGGGCCTACCAGCAGCACGCCCTTGGGGATGCGGGCACCCAGGTCCAGGAACCGGCGGGGGTCCTTGAGGAACTCCACGATCTCCTGCAGTTCTCCCTTTTCCTCCTCGGCACCGGCCACGTCGTCAAAGGTGACCTTCTTCTGCTCGTCGGCGCCGGTGCGGGTACGGGCCCGGCCAAAGCGGGCGGTGCGGTCGGCTCCGCCGCCTCCGCCCCCGCCGCCGGCCTGGCGGAGGAACATGAAGTACCAAAGCATTCCAAAGACCACCAGCACCGCGATCCAGGGCAGGAAGCTGACCCAGAAGGGAGGCTCGAAGCCGGCGGGGTAGTCGTAGTCCTGGATAATCCCCAGCTGCATCTGCTCCACGATCAGGTCGTTGAAGTCGTTGTAGAACCACTGAGGATTGGCCACATCGTAGGTGACGGTGGCTTTGCCGCCCACCGCTTCCTTCAGCCAGAGGGTGACGGTTTTATTGTCCAGCTCCACCTTGGTGACCTGCTGCTGTTCCAGCAGGCGGCGGACCTGGCCGTAGGTCATGTTGTCCCCGGTGTTCATGCCGCCCCGGAGGATAAAGATGGATACGATCAGCAAAATGGCAATGAGTACATAAAAGCCTACGTCCCGCAGGCTTCCGTTACGTTTCAAGGAACAGACACGTCCTTTCCGGGTAGATTTGAGGAGCCTTATTCCCCGCCGTACACGGAGGGCTTCAGCACGCCGATGTAGGGCAGATTGCGGTACTTCTCCGCGTAGTCCAGGCCGTAACCCACCACGAAGTAGTCGGGGATGGAGAAGCCGGAGTAGCTGACCTCTACTTCCTTCACCCGGCGGGAAGGCTTATCCAGCAGGGTGCACAGCCGCACGGAGGCGGGCTTGCGGGCCTGGAGCAGCTGGAGCAGGTAGCTCAGGGTGTTGCCGCTGTCCAGAATATCCTCCACCACGATCAGGTCCTTGCCCTCGATCTGCTCGGACAGGTCCTTGATGATCTTGACCTGGCCGGAGCTGGAGGTGCCGGCGCCGTAGGAGGACACCGCCATGAAATCCACGGTGCAGGGCAGGTGGATCTGCCGCACCAGGTCGGCCATAAAGACGAAGGAGCCACGCAGTACGCTCACCAGCAGAGGCTGCTTGCCTTCATAGTCCTTGTCGATCTGAGCGGCAATCTCCGCCACCCGGTTTTTCAGCTCCTCCTCGGAAAAGAGGACCCGCTCAACGTCTTTGTCCAGCATATGTTCCATATTTCTCCTTACCTTTCCTTCCAAAATACCACTTCCCAGGCCGGTTGGCCGGGCTTTGCCATACGCTCTCTATGGGGGCCCAGACCGGCTGCCGCCAGCACGCCCCGTTCATCCGCCAGTACCGGGATGCGGTCCCGGTCCCGACGAGGAATTTTCTCGTCGATCATCCATTTTTTCAGGGTCTTGGTGTCCCGGCCCGGCAGGGCCAGTTCATCCCCCGTCTGACGGGGACGCAGGATTAAAGGTCCCTGGGTCTTCTGAGATAAATACCAGGCATGGGGCTTTTGCTTCTCTGTGGGGGGACAGACCACTGCCCGGCAGGTGCAGCGCCAGTCGGTGCCCTCCGGGGTGGTCTCCCCGTTAGTGTTCAGGGGACAGGGGGTCATCACCGGGTTGTCGCTCTGGGTGGTAATGAGCAGCTCCTTGTACACCCGCTGGGCCAGCCGCCCGTTGGGCAGGAAGGCCACCGCCGAGGGATCGTCTCCCACGGCCAGGTCCACCACCGCTTTCAAATGGGCGGCGGAACAGTCGGTGTTGCCGTCCCCCGTCATTTCCAACAGGCGGCGGGCCGCCCGGGGGGCAATGGCGGCGGGAAGCTCTGCAATGTAGTGGGCCTCGATGACCAGGTCGTCTTCCGCCCAGCGGGCGTGGCTGCAAGCCATGGCGGCCTGGGCGTTGAGGTAGTCGTTGTCGGCCCGGAGATAACCCATCGTTTCCACAGAGCGCTCGGTCAGCCGGGGGTTCAGCTCCCGCAGTACCGGGATCACCTGACGGCGCAGCCTGTTGCGGGCGTAGCGCTCGTCGGTGTTGGTGCAGTCCTCCACATGGGCCAGGTGGTGCTCTTCCAGATAGGCTTCAATGTCCGCCCGTGGGGTGGTGAGCAGGGGGCGCACCAGGTCTCCCCGGCGGGGCGGGATGCCTGCCAGACCGTGGAGCCCGGCCCCACGGGTCAGGTGGAGCAGCAGGGTCTCCAGATTGTCGTCGGCGTTGTGGGCGGTGGCGATGCGGTCACAACCCAGCTGTTCCGCCGTACGGCGGAGGAACTCGTACCGCAGTTCCCGGCCGGTCTCCTCCACCCCCAGGCCACGGCGGGCGGCTTCGCCGTACACGTCGCCCTTCTCCACCACGCAGGGGATGTTCCGCTCTTTGCAGAAGTGTTCCACAAAGGCGGCGTCTCCATCGGCGGCCTCCCCCCGCATCCCGTGGTGGTAGTGGGCGGCGGCCACCTGGAAGCCACCCTCAGCCGACAGGCTGTGGAGCAGGTGGAGCAGGCAGATGGAATCAGCCCCGCCGGACACGGCACACAGCACCTTGCCCCCGGAGGGGAGCATATCGTATTCGGTTGTGAGGGCCTTGACGGTTTCCAGCATAAAGGTGTTCTCCTGTGGTGTTCCTGTAGGGGTGATTCTAATACTCACTGTGTCTCCGGTCGATGGAGGAGAAGGTGGTGTACTCGGGCAGCCACTGCAGCTCCACCGTGCCGGTCTCGCCATGACGGTTCTTGGCGATGATGCACTCGGCCAGGTTGTGGTTCTCGCTGGTCTCATTATAGTAGTCGTCCCGGTAGAGGAACATGACGATATCGGCGTCCTGCTCGATGGCGCCCGACTCACGCAGGTCGGACAGCATGGGCCGCTTGTTCTGGCGGCTTTCGGGACCACGGGACAGCTGGGACAGACAGACCACCGGCACATTGAGCTCCTTGGCCATGATCTTCAGGGCGCGGGAGATGTCGGAGACGATCTGCTGGCGGTTGTCGCTGCTGCGGGTGGGACCGCCGGCGGAGGTCATAAGCTGGAGGTAGTCTATGACCACCAGGCCCAGATTATCCACCCGGCGGCACTTGGCGTTCATGTCGGCTACGCTGAGGGCGGGGTTGTCGTCAATGAGGATCTGGGTCTGGTTGAGGGCCGCCGAGGCGGCGGCAATCTTGGACCAGTCCTCCTCGCCCAGTTTGCCGGTGACCAGCTTCTTGTTGTCCACGAAGGCCTCGCCGGAGATGAGGCGCATGGCCAGCTGCTCCCGGCTCATTTCCAGAGAGAAAAAGACCACCGTCTTGCCGGAGAACTTGCCGGCGTGGAGCAGCATATTCAGGGCGAAGGAGGTCTTGCCCATACCGGGTCGGGCGGCCAACAGGATCAGGTCGGACTTGTTCAGGCCGGAGATAGCCATATCCACGTCGGGCAGGCCGGTACTCAGGCCGGGCACGGCGGAATCGCTGGCGGCCAGCTCGTTGAGACGCTCATACACGTTGAGAATGACGCCGGAGATGTGGGTCAGGCCCTGGGAGGCCCGGCCTTGACGGATGGCGTAGATCCGCTGCTCGGCGGCCTCCAGCACCTCCTGACCGGTGCCGGTGCCCTCCTGCACCAGGGCGGTGAGATCCCCCGCCGTCTCGGCGATGCGGCGGAGCAGGGCCTTGTCCTTGACAATGGCCACATACTCCTTCACGTTGGCCGCCGTGGGGGTGACCTCCATGAGCTGGAGGATATAGTTGCGGGAGGTGTTCTCGTCGTATACCCCGTTCTGGCGCATATGGTCCAGCACGGTCACCGGGTCAATGGTGAGGGAGAAGTTGAACATGGAGTAGATGGTCTCGTAGATCTCGCGGTTGGTGCGCAGATAGAAGTCCTCGGGCTTCAGCGCCTCGATGACGTCGGGTACACACCGGGCGTCGATAAGCATGGCGCCCAGCACGCTCTGCTCGGCCTCCACGCTGTGGGGCATCTGCCGCAGCAGCAGTTCCTCTTCGGTTGCCATGTTCCTTCACCTCCCCTGGACGGGCCGATGTGGGCATCGGCCCCTACGCATAGTTACTGCTCGGCCACGACCACCTTCAGGGTGCCGGTGACCTCGTAGCCCAGCTTCACCTTCAGCTCGTAGGTGCCGAAGGCCTTGATGGGCTCATCCTGCACGATCTTGGTTTTCTGGATGGTGATGCCGTGCTGGGCGGAGAGGGCGTCGGCGATCTCCTTGGTGGTGACGGCGCCGAAGAGCCGGCCGCCGTTGCCCGCCTTGGCAACAACCTTGACGGAGAGCTCCTTCAGCTTGGCGGCGGTGGCCTCGGCCTCCGCCTTCTCGGCGGCCATCTGGGCGGCCTTGGCCTTCTCCTGCATCTTCATGGTGTTGATATTCTCCGCGGTGGCCAGCACAGCCAGCTTGCGGGGAAGAAGGAAGTTGCGGGCGTAGCCGTCGCTGGCCTCGATCATCTGGCCCTTCTTGCCCTGGCCCTTCACGTCCTGCTGCAAAATCACTTTCATAACTATTATCTCCTTCCTGTTAGGCTTCCCCAGGGGGAAGCTGTCACGCAAAGCGTGACTGATGAGGGAAATGGTATCGGACCCCTCATCCGCCCCCCTACGGGGGCACCTTCCCCCGAGGGGAAGGCTTTTTTATTCATCCTCCAGATACTGATCAATGGCCTGGAGGAGCAGCTTGGTCACCTCGTCCACCGTCTTGCCGGGGACCTGAGCGCCTGCGGTGGCGGCGTTGCCGCCGCCGCCCAGCTTCTCCAGCACCACCTGTACGTTCACATCCCCCATGCTTCGGGCGGAGAGAATGACCCGCCCCTCATTGTCAGGGAAGAGAACGAAGGAGGTGTCGATGCCCGAGATATTTAAGAGCTCGTCGGCGGCCTGGGCGGCTGTGATGCGTCCCACGGTGTGGTCCACACGGGCCACGGCAATGCCGTCCTTGTACATCCGGGCGGTCTGGATGATGTCGTACTTGGCAATGGTGCCGTCCAGATCGTTCTGGAACAGCTTCTTCACGTCGCCGGTGTCGGCGCCGGAGCGGCGCAGGAAGGCCGCCGCCTCAAAGGTACGGCTGCCGGTGCGCATGGTAAACTGTTTGGTGTCCAGCACCATGCCCGCCAGCAGGGCCTCCGCCTCGATCTTCAGCAGGTCGGCAGGCTCCAGCAGATACTGGGACAACTCGGTGACCAGCTCACTGGCAGAGGAGGCGTAGGGCTCGTGGAAGTTGAGGGCGGCGTCGGCGATATAGGAGGAGGCGCGGCGGTGGTGGTCGATGACCGCCACCTTGTGGACCGCCTCCAGCAGGTCCTGGCTCACCACCTGCTCGGGGCGGTTGGTATCCACCACCACCAACAGGCAGTTGGAGTCGGCCAGCAGAATGGCATCCTGGGGGGAGAGAAACACGTCCTTGTACTCGGGGACCTGGCTCAGCCGGTCGCTCATCTCGCTGGCCGGATTGACCCCCGGCTCCCGGACAATGTGGACCGGGGTGCCCTTTTTCCGGGCCATGGCGCACACGCCGGCGGCGGCGCCGATACAGTCCAGATCGGGGTACTTGTGGCCCATGACGAACACGGTGGAGGCGTCGGCCATCAGCTCGCCCAGGGCGTTGGCCATGACCCGGCTCTTCACCTTGGTGCGCTTCTCCAGCTCCTTGGTGCGTCCGCCGAAGAACTCAAAGTTGAATTTGTTCTTGACCACCACCTGGTCGCCGCCCCGGCTCAGAGCCATTTCCACCGACAGAGCGGCGTACTGGAACAAATCGCCCAGATTGTCGCCGTCCTTGCCAATGCCGATGGACAGGGTGGCCTGGATGCCCGAGGGGCTGGTCACCTGGCGCACGGTGTCCAGAATGGAGAATTTGCCCTCCTGGAACTGGGCCAGGAAACGCTCCTCAAAGAGGAAGAGATAGCGGTCCCGCTCATACCGGGTAAATACACCCTGAGCGGGGGCAACCCACTGGGCCAGCCGGTCGTCGATCTCGCTGCGCATGGCCGACTTGGCGCTGTCGTTGGCGCCCTTCATCAGCTCCTCGTAGTTGTCCACCGTCAGGATGGCTACCACGGGGCGGGTGGCATAGAACTCGTCCCGCACGGTGGCAAAGTCGGTAACGTCCACCCAGTAGGTGGTGGCCAGATAGCCTCTGGCTCCCTGCTCCTCGGTGCGGACCAGATGGCCGAACACCAAAAACCGCCGGTCCCCGATGCGTACCTCGGTGGGGCACTCGGTCTTGCCCTCCATCAGCCAGCGGGAGGAGAAGTCGGGCACCGCCGCCGTGATCTTGGCGTCAAAGAGGTGCTCCCGCTCCCCGGTGATCTGGAGGAACCGGTCGTTGGACCAGATGACCTCGTCATTTTCCGGCCGGAAGATGACCATGGGCAGGGGGGCGTTCACCATGGTGTCCTTGGTGGCCGAGTCCATGTTGCAGGTCACGTTTTCGATGTACTTTAAAATCTCCTTCTGCCGCAGGGCATTGCTGCGGCGGAAGTAGAGGTAGAGAATGACCACCACCGCCAGTTCCGCCACCGCGGCGGGGACAGAGAAAAAGGCGGTAATGACGGCAAACACCACCAGACAGAGGAAATACAGCCTCAGACTGGGCTCTACCAGATGAGTTAGCTTATTCTTACGCATAGGGACCTCCCAACTGCGATCAAATACAAGATGACACGTTATTATATCAAACAAGAACGGCAAAAACAAGTGCGGCAGAACGGGTTTTCCTGCCTGTATGCCCCGGCGGTTGCAAAAAAGACCGGGGCGTGCTATCCTTGCGGGCAAGGAGGTGGGACCATGGAGGACCGTGAGATCCTGGCGGGCAGTGTGCTCTTCCGGGGCCTGGAGCCGGAGGAGGTAGTGCCGCTGCTGGGCGGGCGGCGGGAGGAGTACCCCGCCAACCGGGTGGTCATTCAGGAAGGGGAGCGGGTGGACCGGCTGGAGGTGCTGCTCTCCGGCGCCATGCGGGCGGTCCGACTGGACGCCGACGGCTCGGAATTTCTTTACCAGCAGCTTTTTCCCGGCTATCTGGTGGCGGGGGAGGTGGCCTGCACCCCCAGGCGCACCAGCCCCTACTCGGTCTGTACCCTGGAGCGCTGTACCACCTGGAGCGTTCCCGTGGACCGGCTGAGCGACCCCGCCCTGCCGGCGGAGCTGCGGCTGGCCCTGCTGGGCAATCTGCTCCACTTCGTATCCAACCAGAACATCCGAAAATATTATAAAATTGATGCCCTTTCGGTGAAAAGCGCCAGACAACGGATTTTGAAGTACCTCACCGCCCAGGCCGGACGGTCGGGGAGCACCACCTTTACCATCCCCTTCGACCGGGAGGCCATGGCCAACTACCTCTGCCTCAACCGCTCGGTCCTCTCCCATACCCTGAAGGAGCTGGAGGGGGAAGGGGTGCTCACCTTCCGCAAGAATCGGTTTACGCTTTTTCCAGAAAAGTTGTCCGGACAACATACCGGGTGAGGGGATTTTGGTATACTCGTGGCAAACCTTGGAGGTGTTTGTCATGAAGAAACTGGTATCCCTGACCCTGTCCGCCCTGCTGGCGCTGTCTATGCTGGCGGGCTGCTCCAACCCTGCCCCGGCGGAGACCACGCCGTCCGCCACGGAGACAACCCCCGCCGCTGTGGAGACCACCCCGGCTGTTGCAGATCTCAGCGGCCACACCCTGCTGGTCTTCTGCGGCGCAGGCATGAAGGACCCCTTTGCTGAGATCGCCCAGGCCTTCCAGGATCAGACCGGCTGTACGGTGGAGGTGACCTGCGCCAACGCCGCTCAGATCCAGACTCAGATCAATACCGCCCAGGAGGGCGACTTCTTCATCGCCGGTTCCGAGCAGGAGGTCAAGCCGGTGGCCCAGCTGGTGGAGTCCTCCACTCCTCTGGTGCGCCACATCCCGGTGATCGCGGTGCAGAAGGGCAATCCGCTGAAGATCACCGGCCCCGCCGATCTGGCCAAGGAGGGGGTCCGTGTGGTCATCGGTGACCCGGAGGCTACCCCCATCGGCAAAATCGCCGTGCAGCTTTTTGAGGACTTCGGCATTACCGATCAGGTGGACATCGTGTCCAATACCGCCACTGCTCCCGCCATGACCACCGCTCTGGCCGCCGATGAGTGCGATGCTATCATCGTGTGGAAGGAGAACGTCAGCGCCGACCAGGGGGAGATCGTGGACAGCGCCGAGATGGAGGCCTATGTCAAGACCATCCCCGCCGCCCGGCTGACCTGCTCGGCGGACGCTGAGGCTGCCGACGCCTTCGCGGAATTTCTGAACAGCCAGACCGCCCAGGATATCTGGACCAGCTACGGCTATGAGCTGGCGGGATAAACGCCCGTTAAAACCCTTTGAGTGGGGCTTTCTGGTGCTGCTGCTGGCGGTGCTGCTCTATGTAGCGGCCAGCCTGTGGGGGGTGGTGGCCGGGGGCCTGCCCAACCTGGGCCGTGCTCTGGCCGACGGGGAGATCCGGTTTGCCGTGGGGCTGAGTCTGTGGACCACCACCCTGTCCACCCTGCTGTGCATCCTCATCGGCATCCCCTGCGCCTACCTGCTGGCCTGGAGCCGGGGCATGGGGGAGTTCGGCGCTACCCTGATGCTGGTGGGGGTCACCCGGCTGAAAACCGAGACCCTGCCCGCCAGCATCTACCTCAATATCTCTACCGGCGACAACGGCATGGCGCTGGCGGCGGCTCTGCTGCTGCTTTTGCTCTCCCTGGCGGTCCAGGGGGTAAGCCGTCTGGCCGGACGAAAAGGAAGGGATCTGTAACATGGACCGGCATACCCTGTATGAGACCCTGCGCGCCGCTCTGGCTGCCGCCCTGGAGGAGCACGGCCTTACCGGCTCGGCGGTGACCATCAAAGCCCGTGGGCTGACGCCGGAGGAGGCCATCGGCCACACCCAGCGCACCGACTACCCCATCCTCACCGGCAAGGAGGTCATGCTGATGGCCGACTTCCGGGGGGCGAAGGGCCAGGCCTTCACCGACGCCCCCGCCCAGTTTGAGGGGGCTTTGGACCAGGTGCTGGCTTTGGATCTGGAGGGGGACCCTCACAGCCGGGGGCTATTCATCGCCACCCTGAATGCGGTGATGAAGTATCTGGGCCGGGCGGACAACACCGTCCACTGTAAGGACGGCGGGCCGGAGTTCTGTGCCCGCCACATGGTTGAGTGGGTGGCCGACCACTACGGCACCCTCAAAATCGCCCTGGTGGGCTTCCAGCCCGCCCTCATCGCCGCCCTGTCCCGGCGCTTTTTTGTGAAGGTGCTGGACCTGAACCCGGACAACATCGGCAAGGTGAAGGACGGCTGCCCGGTGCTGGACGGGGAGGCGGACCGCCAGGCTGTGGTGGACTGGGCCGACCTGGTGCTGTGTACCGGCAGCACCCTGTGCAACGGCACCATTGTGGACTATCTGGATCTGGACAAAGAGGTGGTGTTCTTCGGCACAACCCTGGCGGGGGCCGCCCCCATTCTGGGGCTGAAGCGGGCCTGCTTTGCCGATCGGAGCCAGGAAGAAGCCTGACAGAGGCAAAAAATAAAACGGCCGCCGAAAGGCGGCCGTTTTTGGCGCTTTGGGGATCAGTTCAGGTGCTGGACCAGGTAGGGAATGGCACGCTCAAATTCCACGCCGTACCAGTTGGCGTCGGGAGATTCCAGGGTGCAGCGGATGGATTCCACCGTGTAGTCGGCGGCCAGGGCCAGGGCATCCCCCAACTCCAGACCACGCATGAGGCCGCCCACGCAGGTGGAGGCAAACACGTCGCCGGTGCCGTGGAAGCTGGCGGGGAGGTGCTGGGTGAAGTAGCTGCCGTACTGGCCGGTGACCTTGTCGTAATACATGACGCCCAGCTTGTCCGGCTCAAAGCTGACGCCGGTGAGGGCCACGTACCGGGGACCCAGGGCGGCCAGAGCCTGGAGCATCTCCTTAATATAGCCTTCGTCATGCTCCGTGCGGTAGGGCAGGCCGGTGAGCAGGCTGGCCTCGGTCAGATTGGGCAGGATCAGGTGGGCTTTGGCGCACACCCTGGCCATCTGGGCGGGGAAGTCGGGCCCGAAAGCGGGGTAGAGCTTGCCGTTGTCTGCCATCACCGGGTCCACCACAATGAGGCTGCCCTCCCGCCGGAAGGCGTCAAAGAAGGCGCACACATAGTCGATTTGTTCCGCGGAGGCCAGATAGCCGGTGTAAACGGCGTCAAAGCCCAGGCGGCTCTCCTTCCAGTGGGCGGCAATGGGCTCAATCTGGTCGGTGAGATCCTTGCAGGTGAAGCCGGAGAACATGGTGTGGGTGGACAGCACCGCCGTGGGGACGATGGAGCACTCCACACCCATGGCCGAGATGATGGGCAGGGCTACCGTCAGGGAGCATTTGCCCAGGCAGGACACATCCTGAATGCTGACGATCCGTTTCAAGAACCGCACTTCCTTTCTGGTTTCGTTGGGTGCAGTATAACAGAGAAACTGACCTCATTAAAGTGTCACATATTGCTTTTTTAGTAAGGTCAGATCTGGGAAAAACTGCGTGAAGTCCGGTTTCTGCGGTTGCACATTGACACACAGGCGTATATAATAAGTAAGATCCGGCGAAAAAGCCGGATCTCAGCAAAAAACCTACTATTGTATCACCATTTCCCCCTCCAGCGTTGTGTTTTGCGGTGCCGGACGGGGAGAGGAAGGAAGGAAACAGAGGCATGAACAAGCCTGTTCTTGTGGTCATGGCGGCGGGCATGGGCAGCCGCTACGGCGGGCTCAAGCAGATCGACCCCGTGGGGAGCCACGGCCAGATGATCATTGATTATTCCATCTATGACGCCCGGCGGGCCGGGTTTGAGACCGTGGTGTTTGTCATCAAACACCAGATCGAGGATACCTTCAAGGCTGCCATTGGCGACCGACTCAGCAAGGTCATCGACGTAAAGTACGCCTATCAGGAGCTGGACGACCTGCCCGAGGGCTACGCCGTGCCCGCCGGCCGGGTGAAGCCCTGGGGCACCTGCCACGCGGTGCTGGCCGCCGGTCAGGTGGTGGACGGTCCCTTTGCCGTCATCAACTCCGACGACTACTACGGCCCCCAGGCCTTCCGGGAGATCTATCAGTACCTGGAGAGCCATCCCGACCAGCCCGGCTGCTATGAGTACGCCATGGTGGGCTACCGCCTGGGCAACACCGTCACCGAGCACGGCCATGTGGCCCGGGGCGTGTGCGCCGAGGAGGGGGACCACTACCTGAAAGAGGTAGTGGAGCACACCCACATTGAGAAGGACGGGGCGGACGCCCGCTATACCGAGGACGACGGCCAGACCTGGACCCACCTCAGCGGCGATACCATCGTATCCATGAACCTGTGGGGCTTTACCCGCAGCTTCCTTACCGAGGCGCAAGCCCGGTTCCCCGCCTTCCTGGACAAGGCCCTGGCGGAAAATCCGGAGAAGGGGGAGTACTTCCTGCCCAGCGTGGTGACTCAGCTGCTGGAGGAGGGCAAGGCCCGGGTGAAGGTGCTCCGCAGCGCCGACAAGTGGTACGGCGTCACCTACCGGGAGGACAAGCCGGTGGTGGTGGCTGCGGTAAAGGCCATGACCGAGGCGGGCCTCTATCCCGACGATCTGTGGGGTGTGTGCGACCATGGCGCCTGCTGAGCAGTACTTACAGGAGGCCCTGAATGCCTTTGACTTTGGAGGAGAAGTGGTGGGCGCGGTGCGGTTTGGCTCCGGCCACATCAACGACACCTTCTGCGTCCACACCCAGCCGGGGGAGGACCCCTGCCGCCGGTTTATCCTCCAGCGGATCTCCCGCAACGCCTTCCACCACCCGGAACAGGTGATGGCCAACATTGCGGGGGTCACCAACTATCTGAAAAAGGAGATTGCCGCCGAGGGGGGCGATCCGGAGCGGGAGACCCTCTCCCTGTGCATCGCCCGGGACGGCAGCTACTACCATACCGACCCCGAGGGGGGCGCCTGGCGGGTGTACCCCTTCCTGGAGGACACCATGTGCCTCCAGTCCGCCGAGACGCCGGAGCGGTTTGCCGCCTCGGCCCGGGCCTTCGGCAAGTTCCAGCGGATGCTGAAGGACTACCCGGCGGAGACTTTGTACGAGACCATCCCCCACTTCCACGACACCGAGGCCCGGCTGGCCCGGCTGAAGGAAGTGGTGGCCGCCGATCCTGTGGGACGAGTGAAGGAGGTAGGCCCCGAGCTGGACTTTGTAGCCGCCCGGGAGGCCGACTGTTCCGTGGTGCTGGAGGCCCTGCGGCGGGGAGAGCTGCCCCTGCGGGTCACCCACAACGACACCAAGCTGAACAATGTGCTGATGGACCGCAAGACCGGCGAGGCGGTGTGCGTCATCGACCTGGATACCGTGATGCCCGGCCTGTCGGTCAACGACTTCGGCGACTCCATCCGGTTCGGTGCCAACCACTGTGACGAGGACGAGCGGGACATGAACAAGGTCCACTTCGACCTGAACCTGTTTGATGCCTACACCCAGGGTTTTCTGGAGGGGGCCGACGGGGCCCTCACCCCCGCGGAGCTGGACTACCTGCCCTGGGGCGCCCGGCTCATCACCCTGGAGTGCGGCATCCGCTTCCTCACCGACTACCTGGAGGGGGACAAATACTTCCGTATCCACCGGCCCGGCCAGAACCTGGACCGGTGCCGCACCCAGTTCAAGCTGGTGGCCGATATGGAGGCCTGCTGGGACAAGATGTGCTCCGCGGTAGATAAATATCGATAAGAAATGAGGCGCCTGTTGGAAAACTGCACAGGCCGCACAAAACCTCCGTCATTCCGAGAAGAACGGCCGCCCGGTGGGCGGCCGTTCTTCGTGGGAATCCGTCCCTTCTGCCGGGAAGACGGATTGCCACGCCAGCGTGCGCGCTGGCTCGCAATGACAGGTATGCGCAAACTGTCAATTTTCCAACAGGCGCCTCGTTTTTTATGCGGGCTGGTTGACTACTCCGGCAAAGAGGGGTTGGCCTGCGGCGCTGGTGAGGACAAAGAGGAAGGGCCGGTCCAGGGTGAAGTCCACCTCGTCCTCCGGCATACCGGAACCCCCCATTGCCATGGCGGTGAAGGCGGCGGCGGTGACGCCCTCCTCATCCACCGCCACCCGGGCGGCGTGGGTGGCCTGAGTGACAGAAATGTCCTCCACAGCTTCCGTCATGGGAGTGAAGTCGGACACCGCCGGGTCAAACACGTCGGTGATCCCCATGGCCTGCAATCCCTCAATCAGATCCAGCTGGCCGGACACGTCAAATTTGGGCATGGACAGGTTGACTCTGAGGTACTTCTGGTTTTCCCATTCCCCGTTGGAGAGCAGGAACTCCATGACCTCCGGGTCGTCCAGCAGCTGATCTACGCTCACCCCTTCGTCGGGCAGGACCATCCACAGGGTACCGCCGTACAGCACGGACTTCCCCACGGCGGAGAACTGATCCCCCCAGCAGTAGTTGTTGGAGGAGGAGCTGTGCATGAAGTCGCACTTTACGTCCCCGTCGGGGGCGTGGAACGTTTCGGGGGCGGTGTTGTCCGGGTTGAACTCCTGGGACCACCGGCCCTGGTAGTAGACGGTGGTGGCCAGGGCCAGCACGGTCTCCGGGTCCAGGCGCATCTGGCCTGCCGCCGCCTTCAGCAGCCCGCCGGTCTGGTCGTTGAGCCACGTTTGCAGGGCCTGGTCCAGCTCGGCGGAGCCCATCTCCCCCTGGTAGGAGGAGGCGTAGTAGGTGTCGGCCAGGGTGTCCAGGGTGGACTGGTTGAAGGGTACATCCTCGTTGAGCCACAGGGAGGAGGCCAGCACGCTGGTCAGCATCCCGTCGTCGCTGTAGTTGGCGTTCCACAGGGCCCTGGCCTGGGCCCGCAGGGTGTCGATGCTGTCCTGCCCCAGCAGGTCCAGGATCTGCTGGCGGCTGCTGCCGTCGGTGAGCTCGGCCAGCATCCCCAGAGCGAAGTAGATGTTCAGGGGGGAGCACACCTTGTTTTCTGTCCCGCTGTCCCCCAGGAACTGGCGCAGGGTAGCGGTATAGTATCCCTCCAGCCCGCTGTCATAGCCCTCGGGCTGGTTCAGCTGGGCCTTTTGGCTGGCCCGCCAGGTGTCGTAGTCGGCGCTCCAGCGGTCGGAATCCAGGGAACCGTCGGGGTTGAGATAGTCCATCTCGTTGGGGTAGGGGGCCATGTCCGGATACTTCGCCACCGCCAGGGCGGAGGCCTGGCCTGTCAAAGGGCTGCCTCCGGGCCACAGCACAATGCCGATGACGATGGCGGCGGCTGCCGCCACGGCGGTAAGCCCCATCCACAGGGGGCGGCGGTGAGGCGCTTTTTGGGGCGGTTTGTCTGCCTGAGCCACCAGTTCCGGGTCTACGTGCTCCAGGCTGTCCAACAGATCATCCGCTTTCATACCGTAAATCCCTCCTTGATCAGGTGGTCCCGCAGCCGCTGCCGGGTGCGGAACAGGGTGGTTTTCACCTTGCTCTGGGTGAGCCCGTACCGTCGGGCGATGGCGGCGATGGGGTCGAAGAACCAGTACCGCCGCAGGAAGAGGTTCCGGGCCTCCTCGGGCAGGGCCTTGAGAAAGGCGTTCAGGCTCTCCCCCAGGGCCAGCGCATCCACCAGCGCCTGGGTGTGGTCGGGACCGGGGAGGCAGTCCTCCAGCTCCCGGGTGAGGGCGGTGAGCCGGGCGATCTGCTTCCGGCGGCTGAGGGCCCGGCAGCGGTCCAGCACCGTGTGGCGCATGAGCCGGGCCAGGAAGGGAAAGAGGTAGTCCCTGGGCTGGTGGGGCGGGATGGAGTCCCAGGCCAGCAGGTAGGCGTCGTTTTCGCACTCCTCCACCGTCAGCCGGTCGGGCAGCAGCCGGAAGCCCAGCTGCCGCAGGCGGCTGCCGTACTTGTCCGATGCCGCCCGGATGCCTCCCTCGTCCCGGGTCAGAAATAAAGTCACAATCTGGGCGTCCTCCACGGTACTCACTCCTCTCCTGTGGGCTGGTGAAAAGGCCTTTCACCCCTGTCAGCGAGTTGGGAGGGGAAAAGGTTACAGTCAGAACAAATTTTTTGTGAAAAAAGGGGCCTGCGGCGGCAGGCCCCTTTCGTTTCAGATCTGGGGGAAGGGCTGAGAAATCAATTCCCCGGCGCAGTAGCGGGCAGCGATGTTCCGGTCGTCCCCGTCGTAGAGGAACTGCTCCAGTCGCTCAAAGGGGGTGCGCTCCACCAGGGCATCCAGAGCGGAGGGGCGGAGCACCAGGGCGTCAAATTCGAAGCCGGGCAGGAAGGCGCCTACCTGACCGAAGAAGGAGCCCGCGCCCCGGGTGGCCAGATAGAAGGCCTCGGTCAGGGAGAGGGGGGCCTGGTCGGGGTAGTTCAGCCAGCGCAGCTTGGAGGCCTGCACCGTAGCGGTTACGCTGCGGCTCACGTTGGCGGTGTGGCCTCCGGCCACGTCGCTGGCCACGCAGCACCGCAGCCCCTGCTCCAGATCCTGCCGCAGGGGCATGATGCCGCTGGACAGGTTGGTGTTGGACAGGGCGCAGTGGGCCAGCATGACCCCCTTGTCCCGGAGCAGGGCCTTCTCCCCGTCGGACAGGTGGATGGCGTGGGCCATGATGGTCTTGTCCTGCCGCAGCAGGCCGAAGTGCTCATACACCTGGGTGTAGGTGGGGATATCCGGGTGGAGCTGGGCTACCCAGGCCACCTCGCTGGGGTTCTCCGACAGGTGGGACTGGATGGGCAGATCATACTTCTCTCCCAGCCGGCCCAGCCCGTCCATCAGCTTTGCCGTGGTGGAGGGGACGAACCGGGGGGTGAGGATGAAACCGGTGTGTTTTAACTCCGCCCGGCTGCGGCAGATCAGCTCCTCGGTGTCCGCCAGGGAGGCGCCGGTGTCCTCCTGAAGCTCCGGGGGAGAGTTGCGGTCCATGTTCACCTTGCCGATGAGGCCGCGGAGGCCGGAGGCCTCGGACAGCTCCATAAGACGCCATGCCGCCTCCTTGTGGACGGTGGCAAAGGCGGCAAAGCGCAGGGTGCCTACCGCCCACAGGTGGTTGAGAAAGGCCTTCCACGCCCGGTCGGAAAAGGCGGGATCGGCAAAGCGGGCCTCCGCCGGGAAGGTATAGGTTTCCAGCCAGGGCAGCAGCTCCTTGTCGTAGCCGATGCCCCGGTTAATGATCTGGGGGGCGTGGATGTGCAGGTCGGTAAAGGCAGGGATGATCAGGGCGTCCCCCCAGTCCTCCACCGGCTGACCGGCGTACTCCGGGGGCAGAGTGTCATACAGACCAACGATAGTCTCTCCCTGGGAGATTAGATAGGCCTCAGGACGTACCTCCAGCGTCCCCAGTTTGGGAGTGTGTAGGAAGGTTCCTTTCAGGATCATGTGGTACTCCTTTCAGAGTTGAAAAGAATCAGGGTACCAGTTCCACGGTATAACCCAGCTCACGCAGGCCGCTGACAATGCCGCCGGGGTCCACCATGTGGCCGGCGCCCACCGCCATAAAGTAGGTGTGGCTGCCCTCAGTCTCCAGATAGCCCGCGGCGGCCTCGATCATGCCGGGGTCCCGCTCGGTGAACAGCTTGGAGTTGAGCTCGTCGGTGCTGTTGATGATGGCGGCCTTGTCATAGACCTTGGAGAAGGCCTCCGGGTCCCGGTCCTTCCAGGCCGCGAACATGGCGGAGAGGATCTCCTCCTGTGCCTGGAGGGCCTCGCCGATCTCAGGGGAAGTGGCGGCGCCGGACAGGGTGCTCTCAAAACCGGCCAGGGCGGAGTCCAGATAAGACTCCTGATACTCGGGGGAGAGACCGTCGAAGATGCCGCCCTGGAAGGCGTAGGTCTCCACCGCACCGATGGCCTTGCCGGCGTTGACGGCGGCGGCGTTCACATAGAGGTCAATGGCCATGGCGTTGCTGCCGGTGGTGTCGTCCTGCATGGACAGGGTGGAGAGGGTGGAGGCCAGAGCCCAGGGCTTATAGGCGTCCAGCCCGTTGGGGTCCATGCCCAGGGCGGCAGCGGCGGCCTGTACCCGCTGATAGAGCTCAGGGCTGATGTGGTCGGCCAGAGTGGTGCCGTCCTGATAGGTCTGGAGGCTCTGAAGCAGGGCGATACCCTCCTGGTCGTTCAGATCCAGCTCAAAGATGACCTCCTCGGAGGCCTGAATGGCGTCCCGGAGGGACTTGTGGAGGGGATAGACGTTGTCCCGGTCCAGATGTATGGTGCCCAGCAGATACAGGGTATTATCCCCGTTGGTGGCCTTCCACAGCAGGCCCTTGGAGCCGGCGTCCTGCCCGTCATAGATGGCCAGGATCAGCCGGTTGGCCATGACCATGGCCTCCTGATAGGTGCAGGTGCGCTCCCGGGCCAGTCCGGCGCCGTCTCCCTGGACCACGCCCAGCCCGGTCAGGAAGGCCTCCGCGCCCTCCTCCACGCCGGGCAGGTCATAAGTGGCCGCCTCTTGATACAGGGCGTTCATCACGCCGCCCCGGGTGGTGTCTACCACCAGGCCCACGGCGTCTGCCGTCCGGGGTTCCAGCTCCAGCAGGGCCAGCTTGCCGGCCACCACCCTGGTCATAGATTCCAGCTGCTCCATGGTCACCGGGCTTTGGATGTAGGTGGTGTAGTTGTCATCCACCAGGCCCAGGGCATAGCTGTCGGCCAGAGCGCTCACTGCCCAGGAGGAGGGCTGCTGAGGCTCCGCCGCCAGCGTGGGGAGGACCAGCAGAGCAGCGGAGAGCAGGCCGGCCAGGGCTTTTTTCAACAGGTTCCGTTTCATAGAGGGATGCTCCTTTCCTTATGTGGAGAATGGTGTGTTTATGTCAGACTGAGGCTGGCGATGTACTGCTTGGCGGTGCGGGGCGTTCGGCCGGGATGTCTCATCTCCCAACGGCCGGCGCCGGTACGAAGGGTCTCCCGGTCCATGGTCACGCCGTACAGAGCGGCCATTTTTTCCACCAGGTCCAGGAATTCAGCCTTGTTCAGAGCCAGATAGGGGATACGCAGGCCGAACCGCTCGGCCAGAGAGGTCTTTTCCTGGATGGTCTCGCTGGCGTCCACCTCGTCCCCCGCCCGGTCGGAGAAGGTCTGCCGCACCAGGTGGCGGCGGTTGGAGGTGGCGTAGATGGCCACGTTGGCGGGGCGGCGCTCCAGACCGCCCTCCAGGATGGTTTTCATGACAGAATAGGTGGTGTCGTCCTGATCGAAGGCCAGATCGTCGATAAACAGGATGAACTTGAGCCGCCGCCCGCCCAGCTTCCGGATGAGCCGGGGCAGATCGGCCAGCCCCTCCTTCTGTACCTCGATGAGCCGCAGGTCCTCAAAGCCGGGCCGGGAGAGCAGGCTCTTCACCGTGGCCGACTTGCCGGTGCCGCTCTCTCCGAAGAGAAGCACGTTGTTGACGTGGTGGCCCTCCAGCATGGCCCGGGTGTTGGCAATGACCTGGTCCCGCTGGAGCTCGTAGCCCAGCATCTCGTCGGGGCCGGGACAGTCGGGCTGATCCACCGGGAAGAGCTGGCCGTCCTCCCACAGGAAGGCACGGCTGCGGGCGAAGAGGCCGGAGCCGTGGGCACGGTAGAAATCGGTGAGCCCCTCAAAGGTGAAGGGACAGCCGGCGGGCCACCGGGGCAGGCCCTCCAGCACCGGCAGCAGGGCGGGGTCGGCCTTCCGGGCCATGGCGGCGATGAGCTGCCCGCAGTCCAGCTCACACAGCTGGGCGAAAATGGCCACGTCCCGGCGGGCCGCCTCCTCCAGGGCGGGGTCTGACCCGCCCTCCTCGGCCAGCCGGGCGTAGGGGGACTCGGTATAGCGCAGTTGGTCGTACAGCCAGTCCCCCAGGCCGGGATACCGGCCCTCCCGCAGGGTATAGAAGAGGCTGGCGTAGGCCTCCGCCGCCCCGGCGGTGTCGCCAAGGGCCAGCTTGTCCAGCAGAGTACGCACCAGACCCAGCTCGTGGGTGTCCAGAATATGCCGGTAAGCGGCCACGCCTCCCAGAGCGAAGCGCAGGGTTTCCATTATCATGTCGGGCTCCTCCTTGTCTGTGTCCATTTTATGCGAGGAGGAGCCTGCTGTCAATGCAAAGGCTTGACTTGCGCTCCGGTTTTCCGTATGCTTGAGGAAACGGGCATAGAGAAAGGAAGTCTTGTTTATGCTGTTACAGGATCAGCGGGAGCAGGTGGTGGAATACGGCAAAAAGCTGGTGACCACCGGCCTGACCGACGGAACCTTCGGCAATCTCAGCGTATTTGACCGGGAGAGCGGCCTCATGGCCATCAGCCCCTCCGGCATGGACTATTTTGCCACCACCCCGGAGGATGTGGTGGTAGCCGACCTGGAGGGCAAGGTGGTGGAGGGCAAACGCAAGCCCTCCAGCGAGCTGGACCTCCACCGGCTGTTTTACCAGCGGCGGCAGGACGTGAACGGGGTGGTCCACACCCATTCCACCTTTGCCACCGTGCTCTCCTGCCTGCACTGGAACATTGAGCCGGTCCACTATCTGGTGGCCTACGCCGGGCGGCAGGTGCCCTGCATCCCCTACTATCCCTTCGGCTCTCTGGAGCTGGCCGAGGCGGCCTGGGAGGGGATGAAGGAGGAGTACAACGCCTGCCTGCTGGGCAACCACGGCCTGCTGGCGGTGGGGGGCAGCCTGTCCTTCGCCTTTGACGCCGCCCAGCAGCTGGAGTTTCTGGCCAAGGTGTACTACTACACCAGGCAGGCCGGGGGCGGCGTGAACCTGACGCCGGAGGAGCTGGAGGCGGTGCTGGGTAAGTTCCAGAGCTACCGCCAGGCCTGAGCCTTGCATTTTAGCCCGGTTCAGAGTACAATCTGGACTGGAAACCAAGAGAGAAGGAAGTGAACCAATGGATCGGGAGGAAGCCTTTGAATTTCTGGACCGGACCGCCCGGGGGATCGCGGAGATGTTTGGCTCCACCTGCGAGACGCTGGTCCACGACATGGGGGACCCCAGGCACCCCATTTTATCCATTTATAACGGCCATGTATCCGGCCGGACGGTAGGCTCCACCATGGACATCCTGGGCACCGCCAAGGAGCTGGACCAGGACGCTCTGGTCACCGATTTCGTCAACCTCTACGCCACCACCCCCTCGGGCCAGCAGATCAAGAGCAGTACCTTCCACCTCATCGGGGAGGACTTCAACCTGGCCCTGGGCATCAACTTTGACTACAGCTCTCTGGTCTATGCCAACCGCATCCTGGTGGATCTGATGAGCGCCGAGGCCGACCTGCAAAGCGCCATGTGGCACGGCGGGGAGGGCCAGCTGACCCAGATCTTCGAGGAGTGCCTGGCGGCGGTAGGCAAGCCGGTGAACGTGCTGACCAAGCGGGACCGGATGAAGATCATTGCCCTGTTGGACCAGAAAAACGCCTTTTCCTTCCGCAAGTCGGTGCCCTTTGTGGCCAAGCGGCTCCAGGTGTCCCGGTATACGGTGTACAAGTACCTGGGGGAGCTGACCGGCGCCGCCGGCGGAGATGAAAAACCCAAGGAGGAATAAGTTCCATGTATCAGGATCAAATCAACGCCTATTTTGACGACCCGGCCCGCCGGCAGCAGCTGGTGGAGATGATCTCCCGGCTGGTGCGCATCCGCAGCGTCCGGGAGGAGGCCCAGCCTGGAATGCCCTTTGGTCCCGGCCCCGCCGCCGCCCTGGCGGAGGGCCTGAAGCTGGCGGAGGAGCTGGGCTTCTCCGTCAAGAACTACGACAACTATGTAGGCGCTGTGGACTTCAACGATCAGGAGACCCAGCTGCATATCCTGTGCCACCTGGACGTGGTGGGGGAGGGCACCGGCTGGACGGTGACGGAGCCTTATGAGCCCATCGAGGTGGACGGGATGCTGTACGGCCGTGGCACCGACGACGACAAGGGCCCGGTGGCCGCCGTGCTGCTGGCCATGCAGGCCGTCCGGGACCTGGGTGTGCCCCTGAAGAAGAATGTCCGGCTGCTGCTGGGCACCGACGAGGAGAGCGGCTCTGAGGATATCGCCTATTATTATAGTAAGGAGCCCTACGCCCCCTGTACCTTCTCTCCCGACGGCGAGTTCCCCGTTATCAACCTGGAGAAGGGCAGCTACAAGCCGGTGTTCACCAAGACTTGGGCGGCGGAGAGCGCCACTCCCCGGGTGAAGGAGCTCCACGGCGGGTTCCGCATCAACGTGCTGCCTCCCGAGGCGGAGTGTGTGGTGGCCGGCCTGTCCGCCGAAGCGGCTCAGCCCTACTGCGACAAGGCTGCCGGTGAAACCGGCGTCACTTATGTGCTTACCGAGCGGGGAGATGACCTGCATATCCTGTGCAAGGGCAAGGGTGCCCACGCCTCCACCCCGGAGGAGGGCGTCAACGCCATCACCGGCCTGATCCATCTGCTGTGTGCTCTGCCCCTGGCCAAGGTGGGCTCCACCGCCGCCCTCCATGCCCTCAACGCCCTCTTCCCCCACGGGGACAGCGCCGGTAAGGCCCTGGGCATTGCTCAGGCCGACGAGATGTCCGGTCCGCTGACCCTGGCCTTCTCCCTGCTGGAGCTGAACGACACCGGCCTGTCCGGCCAGTTTGACAGCCGGGTGCCGGTGTGCGCCAACGAGGAAAACTGCAAGGCCGCGGCTGAGGCTGCCTTCACCAAGTTCGGCTTTACTGCCGAGGGCGGAATGCAGGCCCCCCATTATACCCCCGCCGACACCCCTCTGGTCAGCACCCTGCTCAAGTGCTACGAGCAGTACAGCGGCCGGAAGGGGGAGTGCCTGGCCATCGGCGGCGGCACTTACGTCCACGATATCCCCGGCGGCGTGGCCTTCGGCTGCGCCATGCCCGGCTTCAACGGCAATATGCACGGGGCTGACGAGCACACCTGCATTGCCGACCAGCTCACCGCCGCCAAGATCTTCGCTCAGGCTATCATTGACCTGTGCGGCTGATGGAAACCCATTGATTGGGTCAAAAAGACCGAAATCTCCAAACAGGGGATTTCGGTCTTTTTTGCGGCTACCTGACGGCTACCCGCTGGCTACCAGTAGCCGATTAAAAAAGTGGAAAGCCTTGCAGCACAGCCTGTTCTTGAAAAACTCGCAGGATGTCCCCTCCTC
>PPYE01343362.1_pt1 | contig 27046 bp, 26 predicted proteins | sample 1559881 | NCBI WGS metagenome assembly PPYE01 (sample SAMN08240022, study PRJNA423297) | Human gut metagenome, whole genome shotgun sequencing project. | reverse complement strand
CCTACCGCCGTGCAATAGGCGGAATTTCCATCTATCCGTGTGCTTTGGCTTATACCGCCGCACTTCCGGACGCACTATACATCTTAAAAAATCGCCCGTAGACACTCAGGATCATTACAAAAGACAGCACCCAAATAAGAAGCCCGCCGATCAGTGTCACCGCCCACAGGGGGATGCTCTCAAAAAAGCCGCAATCCTCAACGGCTGTCACGATCTCCGCAGGCAAAACAGTGGACGATGGCGCGCCGAAGCCCGCCGCGTTCATAATGGAGGACACTACGCCCTGGATGATGTCCAGAAGGGCCAGCATCAGCTCCATGCCATAGGTAATCAGGGCCTTTGCCAGAACAAAGCGGACAAACAGCTTCAGCGCATGTTCCGGCTTTTTGACCTCCACAAAGCTGCCGCAGGTCTTGACCACGCCCACCACAAAGAACAACACCAGCAGGGCGTAGCCGATGGCCTGGAGCGCACCGTGAATGTCCGCTATCACGGCCCAGATCGCGCCGCCCTTGAAGTCCTGGGGGGATTGGGTGATAAGCTGCCAGATCTCGCTCAACTTGCCATTCCAGACCTCCAACGCATTTTCCAGGTTTTGCACGACCCAATTATCCGACACGCAAAGCACCTCCTTTGGGGGCAGGCTTTTGGGGCCTGCCCCCTGTGTTCGGATAACTTGGCATCATCAGCCGGTGATAAGGGTCAGAATTTCTTTGGAAAAGGTTATAACAATGCCGCCAGCCAGGGTGAGGAAGCCGTTGGACCGCTGGGAGGGGTCATGGCTCTGGAGGGAGAGGCCCACCTGAACGATGCCCCAGCCCAGCAGGATCAGGCCCACCGCCCGGATCAAACCAAAAATGAACTCCGACAAATTGTTGACCACCTCCAGGGGGTCATTGGCGGCAAAGGCCGTCATGGAGCAGCAGCCCAGCAGGGCCGCGGCCATTACCAGCGTGCAGTAGCAGCGAAAACCCTTTTTTATCTTACCGGGCATGGGGAGCCGCTTATTTTCCTTTTTGTTGTTCAGCATTTTCTTGTTCCTCCAGTTCAATGAATTTTTGTTCCAGTTCTTCCTCGGTGAGAAGAATGAAGCAATGTTTCGGCGCGTCCTGACCATCCTTTTCCGCTGCCTGCTTCAATAGCTCCTTGTCAAAGCGGATAGACACGATGCTGTGGGTATCCTCGCCGTGCCGGTATGGTTCCGCCCCGCCGTCTGTGGTGAGTTTGATATTGGGATGTTTAAGAATGTCATACTTGAGGTCCCGCACGGGCCGCTCCCCGCGAATAAAAAGAAGCGCGTACTGGTTATCCAGCATACGCACTTCATCCGGCATGAGCAGTTCCCGGCCCGTGAGCTGCCAGTTGGTGGAGTAGCTGCCGCTCCTTCCTTTGGACTGGCCGTAGGTGTTCGTATCAATGGTTTCCTTGCCCAGCAGCTTGGACACATACTCATGGGTGGATTGCTCGTTGCCGCCCATATACAGAAATTCATCGCAATTTCCCACAAGGCTCTCCCACTGCTTTTCAAAAAGGGCCTTGAGCTGGGCGAGGTTCTGGATAATGATGCTCACGGAGATTTCACGGCTCCGCATGGTGGCCAGCAGCTTGTCAAACTCGTCTGGCAAAGCGACATTACTGAACTCATCCATGACGAAATGCACATGGACGGGCAGCCTGCCGCCGTGTACCACATCTGCCTGATAGTAGAGCTGTTGGAACAGTTGGGTGTAGAGTAGGCCGACAATGAAGTTAAAACTGGAGTCATTGTCGGGGATCACGGCAAAGATGGCCGTCTTTTTTTCACCTAAACTCCACAATTCCATCTCGTCCGTCTGCGTCATGCCGGCCAGCGATTCCAGATTGAACTTCTCCAGCCGGGACACCAGCGTGATCTGGATGGACTTCAGGGTCTTGCCGCTGCCGGAGCGGTAATTGCGGTAATATTTCAGGGCGATATGCTCCGGGTCCCGCATTTCCAGGCGGTCAAAGAGTTCATCCAACGGGGATTGGTAGGTGTCATCATCCTCCCGGACCTCGCCAGCCCGGATCATTTCCATGACCATGGAGAAGTTCCGTTCTTCGGGCGGAGCTTCGTAGTGGAGATAGAACACCAGCGCCAGCAAGAGCATCTGCGCTGCCTGATCCCAGAAGGGGTCCTGTGACTGTGCGCCTTTGGGCGTGGTGTTCTTGAACAGGTTGGTCACAAGCCGCTGAATGTCGTTGTCGTTGCGGAGATAGGCAAAAGGGTTGTAGCAGTGGCTTTTCTCCATATTGATTAGGTCAAGCACCTTGATGTCGTAGCCGTTTGCTTCAAGCAGTCCCCCGGTGTCGCGCAAGATTTCACCTTTGCAGTCCAGTATGATAAGGCTGGTATTGGCGTTCATAATGTTGGGCTTGGCGTAGAACCTGGTCTTGCCCGCGCCGCTGCCTCCCACCACCAGGACATTCAGATTGCGCCGGTGTCTGCGGCCATCCAGCCCAATGGCGACATTCTGTGTGAGGATTTTGTTCGCGGTCGGCTCCTTATCCGCATATTTCCTGTTGATCGCTCTGGGGTCGCCCCACTTGGCGCTGCCGTGTTCCTCCCGCCTGCGGTAGTTGCGGTCGGTGGAGAGGTAGACGCCGATCCCCAGCCCATAGCACAACAAAAAAATGAGGACAGTTTTCAAGCTGTCCTCACACCATACAATGTGAAACGGATGGTCCAGCGCCGCCCCGCCGTACCGCACCAGCCCCACCAGTCCGCCGCCCATATAGGGGGCCAGCAGCAGGGCCAGCCAGACCACAGGAATGACGCCGCAGGCGTAGAGGGTCAGGTGGGCTTTGGAGAACTTATCTTGCCTCACGGTCAGCCCTCCGTTTCTCCCGTTTCGTGGGCGCGTCTATGATTTTGAGAATGAGATCGTCCACATCCTCGGTGGGTTTGCCGTCCCGGAGCGCATCGTTGCGGAAGTCAGTCAGGCCCCGCACCATAAGCCGTTGTTCGTAGTCATTCAGCGTGACCACACGCTTCTCATCACGCATAGAGCGCCCTCCTTATCTCGCCTCGTCATCTCGGTTCTTCTGCGCTTTCTCCTGGGCAGCAAAGAGCCGGTTCATATCGGCGGAGATACCCCCGGCCACATCCCGCATGACACCCGCCTCGGCCCGGAGCGCCCTGGCGTCCATCCCGGCATAGCTCTCCGGCAGGCGTTCAAAGGAAAAGCCCTCTACCGATATACCATTTCTTTTGCACAGCATATAAGACACGCTGTACGCCGTGAAATCGGGGCTTTCGCAGGTGATTCCATCCCGCTCCATGTGGGCGCGGGCCAACTCCTGGGCCAACCCCCGGAAGATGGTGGGGGCGTCCAACCCCTGGCGGACATAGACGGTATGCTCCTGGGGATGATAAGCCACATTGACGCCCTCCGGCAGTTCGTTGGAGATAGCGAACCGACAGGGGGCGTTGTTCATCAGGGCCTTCAGCAGTAGGCGTTCATCCCGGACCGTGGCGGGGGCGGGGCGTTGGGCGGCCCTGGTCTGGGAAATGTCAAAGACCTTCCGAACATTGTAGGACACGCCCACGCTGCCATCGTCCCGCTGGTACTCCTTACCCGGTTCCAGGATGGTGATGGCGTCGGCTCCATGTCGGACATACACGCCGCTGGCCTTCCAGCTGTCAAAGTCGGCCAGTCTGGTGGCCTCCGGGCACTGGGCCGCGATCAGGATGGCGTTGCTCACGGAGTAGAGGTCAAACCGAGCCTGCACATCCAGGTAGGCTCGGAACAGCCCGCCCTCTCTGCCCATATCCTGCACATAGCTGTCGATCATGGCGTAGACGCCCTCACGTTCCGCCTGCTTTCGCGCCGCCCAAGCCGTCTTGTCAAAGGGCTTCTCCTCCTGCTGGGTGGGCTGGCCGGTAAACAGATCATCATAGTTCGGCATACATTACCTCTCCTTTTGTTTTCTGACTTTCTTTTTTGGGGGTGCTTTATGCTGGATCGGCTTCTGCCGCCCAGCGTTCTCTCTGGCTTTCTCCTCCGCCCGCTGTTTCTGCTCCGCCCGTATCTCCTTCAATGCTTGACGGACAGACGGACGGGGGCGCTCCAGCGGATCAGGGATACCCGGATTGTCGGCCTCTTTGGGCTTTGAGGTAGGCGCGGACGGACGGGATTTCTCTGTCCGGCCCACGGTGGGGTTTTCGGTCCTGTCCTCCTCTCTGCCAGAGGACGCGCCCCGCGCCGCCTTCAAAAACTCATCCACATCCCGGTCCGGCTGGGCGCGCTCCGGCGCGGCCGCCCCGCCCTCCGGGGCCGGGGCAAGCATGGCGTCCAGAAATCCGTCCATCTCCCGCTCAGTCATCGGCCCCTGGGGAGTGTCCACCCCGGCTGCCGGTTCCGCCGCAGGTGTTTCCGGGGCGTCCGCCCGCCGCTCCGCCCGGCTCTGTTCGATCTCCTGCTTGACCTGGGCCATATCTACGGTGGCGAGGCCGAACCGCTCAATGATGCGGTTGATCTTGCCGGCGTCCTCCGCCCTCGCCATGATGTCGGTCAGTCCATCCGTGGCGTCCCGGTCCTTTAATACACAGTAGAGGACGCCGTACTTCTTTGCCTCCCGGCAAAAGAGCTGGAGGTCGCTGTCCTTCACAGCAAACACCTTCAGCTCCTTACCGCTGCGGAGCATATTGGTCAGGCGGGCCTTGCCCGCCGTCTTTTTCTGCTCCCGCAGGATGGCATAGATCAAAATGGCAAGCTGTTTGGCCCCGGAGCCGGCCAGCCTGACCGCAACCTCACCTGTTTCCAGCGACATCCTCACGACTTGCTCCGCCGCGTCGCCTGAATAGCTCATTCTTTAACTGCTCCTTTCGCTCAATTTCCCTTTGCTTCACCAGCCGTCCCAGGTTCTCCCGGACCTGCCCGGAACGCTGGGCGATGCCGTCACATAGGACCACCTCCTTTCGCGCCGCCCTGATCCTGCCAGACAGGGCACTGATCCGCTGTTTTACCTCATCTGCGGCAATAGCGTCACCCTGACGGCTACACCGTCGAAGTTCCTTTCGGAGTTCCTGCCGTTGGGCAGTCAGGGCTTCCACCTCCACCAATGCCGCTTCCCAGTGGGTAGTCAACTCCTCCATCGTTCCGATGTGGTGTTTCCCCAAAAAGCGGGTTTCGGCGTCCAGCCGGTCCAGCTTGGCGATGTCCTCCCGCAATAAAAAAGACACCCGCTTGACGGATGCCGGACGCTTGACGATGATGTGGAGTTCATAGCAGTAGCGGAAGTACAGCGCCCGCAGACCGGTGACTTTCTTCTGGGGCTTTCCCCGCACCCGGTAATGCTGGGGCAGATGATGGACAAGCTCCGGGAACGGGGGTTGCTTGTAAATGTTGCGTAGAATACGCGCCCTGATCTCCTCCAGCGTGTAGCCCTCGCCCAGCTTGTGGAAACGGAAATAGCCCTTTGCGTCCGGTGGCTTCAATGCGGGATATTTCAGGGGCTTTCCGTCCTTCCCGTGGGTCTTGACCTGATAGCCCATTTCGTCCAGCACCCGCAGGAAGTCGCGTTCCGTAGTGGAAGCGCGGATAGCCCGGTCAATGTCGGCCCGGATCGTGCCCCGGTGGGTGGGTTTTCCATCACGCTCGGCCTGCCATTCGGCGTAGTCCTTTGTCCGTCTGCCAGGGTTCTCGATCACGGAGATGGCGTACTCCCGGCACAGACGGTCCGATACCTCCCGCATCCGGGCGTAGTCGGCGGGGGAGTTGTAGAACTTTTTCCCATCAGCCCAGGACACGGAGTTGATGACAAAGTGGTTGTGATAGTGGCCGGTATTGCAGTGGGTCGCCACTACAACTTCAAAACGCCCGCCCCACAGCTCCTCCGCCAACCTGACGCCGATTTCATGGGCTGTCTCCGCCGTGACCTCATTCGCTTTGAAGGACTGATACCCGTGGTAGCACACCCGGCCACCCGGCTTGCCCCACAGCCGCTTCGTTTCCATGAACTGCGCAGCGGCGGTGTCCTCCCGGCAGTTCAGGCAGGACACATAGGAGCGGCGCTCCGTTTTCATCTCGTCGGCGGCATACTCCACCACATCCTCAACGGCATGGAGGGACGCCAGCTCCGGCAAACCGGCCTCAGTGGTCTTTTCCGGGTTCCGGACGTAGTCGATTACCTTGTCCACGCGCCCATGAATGGGCCAGATGGAGGTCACAGCCATGTCAGTCGGAAGGCACGGTATAGGCGTCCGCGATCAGCTTCTCCACAGCCCGGTTATCCTCCAGTGCCTTGCGGAGCTGGGGCACATCCAGCAGGCCGAGGGCGTTGGCCCGCTTCATGACCTGATTCAGGTTATTCCCCACGCGCCGCACCTCCTGGATCAGCACAGGTACATCGGCGGGCGGGGCCTCCTTCACCTCCGTGCCGTTCAGGACGCGGCGGCAGTAACCCTCGCGGGACAGGCCGGACTTGCGGGCCTTCTTGGTAAGGGCGTCCAGTTCGGTTTTGGTGAAACGTACCTTCATTTCAAGTGTTCTTTTCAAAACGATCATCCTTTCTCAATGCGGGGTCATAGGGGCGGCAAGCCCCTGTCAAGCGGAATTGTGGCCCCACAATTCGTTGCTTGCTAAGACAATACCGCCATCCTCCGCGCCTGCGGCGCGTGAGAGCGTGCGGGCTTGGCCTCTTCGTTATCGCTCATGCTCTTTTTCGGTTCGCATGAGGGCCTTCGCCCGCTCCACTTCATCGGACATCATATAGCACCGCTCAATTTGCCAGCCGTTCTTGCCGCCGTACTCCGATGCCATATACTGTTCCAGGCGGACACAGGGATCGGAGCCATCCAGGGACGAAGCATAGATGGAATATCCGCCCATATTAGGCCGAAACGCCTTGTTGTCGCTGGACACCGCATAGGTACGGCTTTCCACGGAATACTCCTTGTCAAAGCTGGCCGGAGAGAACACAATGAAGCCGGACAAATGCTGGCGGGCACGTTCTGCTGCGCGGAAATAACTTCGCATGGTTGCATAGGTCATATTGACTTCACAAAGGGCCTTTTCACTCATGGAGTGACAACCTCCTATTATGATTTTTGCGGCATCATAGGTGATGCCATGCCCCTCGACGGGCTGGAAAAAGCGGCATCATAGGTGATGCCGCTAAAAACTGTTCAGGAAGTCAAACACGGCGTTTAGGTCCTCCGCGCTGGCTTCCGCCTGCGCTGCTGGCCGGTCACGGCTGTTCTTTGCGGTTCGCTCCAATTCTTCAGATACGGTCTGACGGATCAGCTCTTTCAACACATCGGTTTGCTCTTTTGCGTTGATCCTGGCGATGATCTCCTGATTGATGGATCGGGCGTCCATGCGGTGCAGGGCTTCCCACGCCCTGCGGTCATCCTCCCGGTCAAGGTTAAATCGGAGAGAAAGCCGTTTGACCTTCATTTTCTCACGCCCCTACGCAAAGCCTGTTCGCACAGGTACTCATAGCCCTTTGCGGTGGCGCAGATGTCCTCGTAGATCGTTACGCGGTCGGCGTCATAAGCCCCGAAGTTGCAGACCAGACAGCTTCCGCCGCCCAGCACATGGAGCCGCATAAGAGCGGGGTTGTACTCATGCTCCCGCAGGATGCGGAAGATCTCGCCCACATACTCTGCGGCGGTTTCCCGGATGGTAGTCAGATAGTCCTCCCGAATATCCGCTGTGCCGAACCGCAGCACCCGGTTGATGATCGACTCGTCCACCGTGGCATGGTGGGTCCGCATGACATTCTCCCGGACGGCCAGCATACATTGATGGGTGCCATACTTCTCAGTAAACATCCGGTCCACAACAGGCTTGCGGTCGTTGATGAACATGATGTTCATGGTGCCGTTGCCAATGTCACAGAGCATATTCACGCCCTGGAAGTCCCTGATCTGGCCGGCCACCGCCGCGAAGCCCTGGGGAAACACATCCACCCCGGCGATCTCCACCCGGTAGGCTTTTCCCCGGAAGGTAAAGGCCAGTTCCCGGTTCCGCATGAGGTAGGCTTTGAAATCCTCCCGTTGCCGGCTCACCCAGGTGAGGGGCAATCCCACTGCAAGATATACCGTGGCGTCTGTCAGGCCATATACATTCAGCTCACGGGCGATAGCGGCCAGGGTGAGGATATAGTAGTCATCGTCCCCGGTCTTGTCCGCCTTAAACTCCTTGTGGCCTGTCCCAATCAGGTAGTAGCGTCCGTCATAGACCAGCAGATCGTCTTTGAATACCGGCTCTGCGCCATGGACGGTCAGCCCCGCGGGAAAACAGCAGTTTGCAGTCTTGATGTTGCCGTAGCCATTGTCTATCCCGATGATCTTCATGCCCTGATGGTCTTTCACCGGCTCCATTCCTCCTTCCTCTTTGCCTGCCCCAACCTCCGCTGGAGCAGCAGATCGTTTACATCCTTGCCGCTGGGCGGCGGCCTGTCCAGCACTTCGTATCTGTCCCCCAGGCCAGCCATGATACCCGCTGCCGCGTCCCGGCCCACCTCGTCATTGTCCAGGTGGAGGCAGAGCGTGTGGACGCCGGGGTGGTCCTGAAGGTACTGGCTGAGAGCCATGGGGATGACAAACTCTTGTTTCTGCTTGAACACCCCGCCCAGGGAGAGCATGGCGTCCTGCCGCCAGTCCCGGCCCTTCATTTTCAGCAGGGTGGCGTAGCTCAACAGGTCGATGGCCGATTCAAACAGGTGGACGCTGGGTGCAGCGGAGTCCTCCGCGATGGCGAAGGAATACCGCTTGTCACTGCCGGTGGCCTCGCCCTTGAAGTCCCCTATGATGCCCCGCAGGGCGGCGTAGCGGGGTTGGCCCTGCCGGTCCCGGCCCACGAATACGGCGTTGTGATAGGGCAGACTTTCATACAAGCGCCCGGTCTGGATGCAGTAGTCGATCATATCATAGTCAATGCCCCGCCCATGAAGATAGCTGACAACATGGGTGGCGCACCGGCTGGGTTGGGGAAGGACCAGTTTCCGGGGTTCCTGCTCCTTTGGCCTGGCTTGAGGCGCCGGAGACGGGGGAGAGAAGTTCGGTCCCGTCAGGGCCTCCACTGCCTCGGTAAAGGAAAAGCCCTGGACTTTAATGAGATAGTCCAGGGCTGTTTTCCCGCCGATTTTGCGGGAGAACCAGTTCCATTTTCCGTTGCTGATCTTCAAGCTGTCATGCTCACGGGTGCAGTAGGTGCTTCCGCCCACATGGACGAGCTGGTGCGGGTCATACCGCTGGAGATAGGTCAGCAGGTCCCATTCCTTAGCCTGAGCGATCTGCTCCGGGGTGACATAGCCCATCCTACCGTTCCTCCCGCTGGCCCTTTTCCTTTTCAGCCCGTATAACGGTATCTGCGCGGGCCTCGATCACATCCCGCACATCGTCCATGTGGTGAGTTTCCGCCCGCTCCCACGCCCGGTAAACATCCGCCAGCGGGGTCCGGGACCGCAGCAGGGCCGCAGCCTGGGCGTCCGTCAGTTCCAGTACCTCCAACTCCATCACAATGTCTTCTTGGACGGTGAATTTGCAGGCATTGTCCAGGATCACATTGGGGGGCTGCTCCAGAAGCCATGCCTTATACTTCTGCTGCTCGGCTGCCATCCGTTCATAAAGTTGGCACATCGTTTCTTTGTTGGTCATGCTGTATCACTCCTTATAAAATAGTGATAGCCGGGAGATCTCCAGATGAAAACCTCCCGGCTATGTAAAACGGCAAGGCCGCAGACACGGCCTTGCCAAAAAGGTATGTGATTGCTTTATCGGGCGTCCCGGTCTTTCCCGGCTTTGTGTTTCACTGGTAGAAGCCCATCTTTCGCCTGCTCTAATTTTTCCAGAGCGAAATCCAGTATCTTTGCTTTCCGTTCCGCCAGCATGGTCAAATAAAATTGCCGTTGCAAATCACTGAGGAATGGGGTGTCATAAATCAGCTTCCCGATTTTACCCATATCAATCCGGGGGATGATCCTCCGCAGGGCGCGGCTGCACCCCTCTTCCCGCAGCGAGGAAATAAAATCGAAATACCGAATTTTCTTTCCTTCCAGCGTAATCGCGGAGGTCGGTATCTCATAAATTCGATGGTCGCGGTCGCCCTTATTGGTGAGGACAGACCGCATGATCTCGTCATCCGCCTGGGGACATCCCTTCTTTCTCAGCTCATGCAGGCGCTGATACACCTGACTCAGCCGCCGGACAGCATATTGGAGCTGTTCTGCCGTCCCGTAACCGCTGTTGAAGTCACGGGCGATGGCGTTGATCTCTCGGCCTGCCTCGTTCATAAAGGCAATGGCCTCCCGTGTCTCCGCCTCCCTGAACAGGACGGGGCGGTTGGTTTCCAGCCGCATCAGCCATGCGCTGGCGGACAGTCCGGCGGCCCTGTTCCGTTTCTTCAACAGATCGTATTCCTTTGCGCTCATGCGGACACAGGTGCGGTGTGGTTGGCTATTGCCAAACCTTATTTTCCGAGGTACTAATGTTGTTCCGAAATGCTGGCCGGAAATGGATTTTTGGCAACGCTGTCAGAAGTCCACCTTTCCCCACCCAAAATCGCTTTTGGCAATATTGCCAAACCCGGTTTCCTAGCACAAACTTGCCGGCAGTGCTGCCAAAAAGTCCCGTCGATTGGCGGCATTGGGGTCAGGGGATTTCCCCTGCAAGTGGCGTTTTGACATCAAAATGCGATGCTTGCGCCACCAAAGGTCCCGCATTGCGGGACCTCTGGCGGTCTCTCCGCCACGGGCGGGGTTTTCTCTTAATGGAGAGCAGACCGTCTCTGTATAGCACTTATGTTTTGAAAAAATGGGTCTGGCCCCAATTTTCTAACAAACATTTTTATCGTCTCTGAGAAATTTAACGGCCGGACTGAATTTTCAATTTCTCTTATGCTTTCCGATCGATCCCTTGGTGATATTCATTTAAGATACCGGGCTTAACTGGCTTTCCCCAATTCCAAGACGGGTCCCGCTGATGCACATATTCTCCCAAACGCTTAGCCTCTTGTATACTGATTTGATTTAATGTCCATCCGGCGGCGGCTCTTTCTTCAGGAGGCAACGACATAATATAGTTTTTTATAACTTGGCTTTCAACTTCTCCATCACTCATTCCGCCGTTGTTTTTCATATTCTCAAACACCAGCGCTCTTATCCTGTTCGCAACGTCCTCGTCAACAGGAACGATTCGACGGAAATCCGTCCGACCTGTAATATCCATTCCTTCTGGGCAATATGGGTTCACGTGGTCCTTTGGAGGCAGAGAGCCGTTGGGAAGGTTTGGCGTAACGCCTTGCCGCCTGTACCTGTCCGCATTTGCCATCATCCTAGCAATATCGCTGACCGTCATCGTTTTTCCTCCTTCTGTCTTATTGTTTAGAACTGGTATTTATAGAATCGACTGACTAAGAAAAACCAAATACTGCGCATACCTTTTATTTAAAATATCGACAGCTCTTTATTAAAAGTTTAGTGTGGGTTACCAGTAAAAAGTAAATCATTTTGGGAAAAATCCATACTTTCTACTGTTATCTATATATCATGCCACTCGCAGCCCTTCGCTCCCCGATTTTCCCATGCCCTACACTCTCGAGCCGCCCAGTATACAGCAGCAGTTTTCGGTAACTATCATTTTCAAACATTTGTTTCAACAACTACCGCATCAGTCATGATTGAAAAACATCGTGGTGATAAGGATAGCTGTTTTGAAAGCCCTTAATGGCTTGCGACCATCTTTATCTGTCTCATATCGGCTATGCTATCTACAATAACAATGCTCTCATGCGGTTAAAATATTGCCCTTGTGCGGGGGTACCTTAACTCATATCTGGGTTTTTCTTCGCCATAGAAGGGAATTTCAGCATATATTGCTCCCCGTCATAGAGGACGGAAAGCTTCTTGCCGTTTGCGCCGGCGTATGCCTTGTTCCGTTTTTGCATATCTGTAAAGTCAATGACGCCCATGCGGTCACTCCCTTTCCATCCGCAGATACTTTTCCCGGAGATACCACGCCTGTTCCGAGCTGATGACCTGATTGACCTCCGCGTTGTTGATGTCTGCCTGCAAGTTGCAGTAGTCGCAGTCCCAGCGCAGGTCCTTCTCACCCCGGTCCAGCCGGTCCCAGGCCGCCTGCATCTGCGCGATGGACTCCCGCAGGAAGTCAGGCAGGCCGCACTCCAGATAACTCTTGTCAGCTGGTAGGCCGGTATCGTGTCCGGGCTGCCCCATCATATCCTGTCGGCCCATCTCTTACCCCGTCCTTTCTGCTTCATTTTCCTTATTGTATCGGTACGCCGGATGCTTGTCAATCGCTAACGCTCCCCGTAGCCGGGAAAGGTAACATAGAATACCTTATTCATAGACGAATAAACATCGTGTCAAAGTCCTCAAACATGAATTGTATTTTGTCGACCTGTTTCCGGGTGTGGTAGTGGCCGCAGTACCATTTTTTGTAGTCCAGGCGGTCCTCTATGCCGTCCAGCCAGTCCTCGGTACTCTTGTCTACGGAGCTTTGGTCAAGGCTGGAGAGAAATACTTCGGTCGGCTCATATTTGCGGGGGCAGGTGTGGCTCAAAACAATGTCGATGTTCCAGTGTAAGGCGGCAAGCCGCGCTTCAACCACGGCTTTGATCTCCTCGTCCGGCTGCTCATCCGGCCACCAATGCCACCCGTGCGCCAGCCGGTAGTGCTTATCCACACTGTACGCGCCCCCGATCACGATACACTTGTACCCATCGAAATTGTAAATCTCGCCGTCAACAGCAAAGAGGATGTTCGGAAATGCTTCCTCATAGAGAATTTTCCCGCCGCAGTATTCTCCTTCCATATAGGATGGGATGCGCTGGGGCCTGGCTTCATGGTTGCCGTGGATACTGAAGAATTTGACCGGAATGGCGCTGGCATACTCTTTTGCGCGGGTGTCGCGGTCATTCAGGTAATAATTGAAACCAGCATCACCAAGGATGATTATGGTATCGGATTTTGTTGTTTCCATTGCGCGGCAAAAGGTGTCCACGCGGAGAAAGTTCCCATGTGTGTCACCTGTGAGATAGGTTGCCATAGCATTCAACTCCATTCTATCATGAATTTTGATACCGTATACAGGTGGGCGTGGGACACCCATCCGCGGAAATGATACAACAAACTATGTACGGGGGCAAGTCTGCGGCTTGCTCCCGTATCATGTTTTTGAGGGTCAGACATTTCTCACTCTTTCAGCGTTCGCGGTCGGGACTGCCACGGGCGGGGGCGGTGACTTCATCCCCTACATCTCCATCCACGATCTCGCTCTCCCGCTTGTCCATGTTCAGCAGGATGTTCAATTCATCCAGGCGGGCGGACTTTCTTTTCAGCTCGTCCTCCTGGGGAAAGGGCTTATCCACCTCCAGTTTGGCGTTTTCGAGCTGCATCCTGGTATTTTCCAACTGTTCCCGGCAGGTGTTTATCCGCTCCTCCATGCTTTCCAGCAGATTGTCCAGGCGGAGAATGTTGCCAAAAACATCTGTGCCGAGGGTTATGGTATAGCATAGCGCCCCTTTCACCGTGACCTTGAACTGCTGGAACATGCTTTCAAAGGACAGGTCCATGGCAAAGCCCCGGTACTGGCCCAGAGGAACAGGAGTAGGGCTGGTCATAGCTTTGCAAGCGGCGAGGATGGCGCTGCCTGCGGCTTTTTTGTCGGTGTAGACGGCCCCCTCCACCTCCATGGGGGAGAAGCCGTCCTCATTGGGGTGGGTGTTCTCCTTCAGCCGGTCCATATCGGAAAGATAGCCCTCAATAGACTGCTCATACTTGGCAATCTGCTGAGGCAGCGTCTTAATGATCTGATCCTCCAGAGCGTACCGCTGGCTGAGGTGGTTGGCTTTCAGGAGCCGGAGACGCTGCACATCAATGTCCAGGTCCATCTTCTCCTTGATGTGGGGATTGCCGGTGCAGAGCGCCTTGATTTCCGCGTATGACAGGGCGGTTTCATCTATATCCTCGCAGGACCGGACCGGGGATTTGCTGGTCATGATCTGCCCGATGAACTTCTGCTTGCCCTCCACCAGCTGATAGAGGTAGCTGTCAAAGGTGTTCTCGGTAACATAGGTATAGATGTCCACCTCATTGTTCTCGTTGCCCTGCCGGATGATCCGGCCCTCCCGTTGCTGAAGGTCGCTGGGGCGCCAGGGACAGTCCAGATGATGGAGCGCCACGAGTTTCTTCTGGACATTGGTGCCCGCGCCCATCTTCTGGGTGGAGCCGATCAGCACCCGGACCTGCCCGGAGCGCACTTTGCCAAACAGTTCCTTTTTCTGTGTCTCCGTGTTGGCGCTGTGAATGTAGGCTATTTCTTCGGCTGGTATCCCTTTGGCAATCAGCTTATTCCGCAGGTCATCGTAGACATTCTGAAATTCCGCCATCTCGTAGCCGCCCTGCTCGTTTGGGACCATTTCAATGGGCCGGTTCTTGCCAGGGGTGGAGAGGTCGCAGAATACCATCTGCGCGGAACGTTGGTCCGCTGTGCGCTGCCATATATCAAACACATCCCCAGCACAGGCGTTGATCTTGCTGGTGTCGCTGTCCGGGAGCAAGGGGTTGAGGAGCCGTTGGTCCAGGGCCAGCTTGCGCCCGTCGTTGGTGATAAGCAGCATATTGTCCTCGGTGCTGTCCACCATCCTATTGCGGACCTTCTCCGCCCGCTCTCCCAGCGCCGCCACCATCTCCTCTTGCTGTTCCGAGGGTTTCAGGACGATGTTGTGGTAGTTGGCCTTGGGGACGGGGAGGTTGAGCATATCCGCTGTCTGGATGTCCGCCACTTCCTTAAACATGGACATGAGTTCCGGGAGGTTATAGAACCGGGAGAACCGGGTCTTGGCCCGGTAGCCGGTGCCCTCCGGGGCCAGCTCGATGGCGGTGACAGTCTCGCCAAAGGTAGACGCCCAGGCGTCAAAATTGAGCAGGCCGTGTTCTTCCAGGACGTGGTACTGCAAATACTTCTGCATGGTATACATCTCCACCATGGTGTTGGAGATGGGGGTGCCTGTGGCGAACACAACGCCCCGGCCCCCGGTCAGCTCGTCCAGATAGCGGCATTTCATATAGAGGTCGCTGGACTTCTGGGCCTCCGTCTGGCTGATGCCGCCCACATTCCGCATTTTGGAAAAGGCGGCCAGGTTTTTGTAGTAGTGGGCTTCATCGACAAAGAGGCGGTCAATGCCCAGTTCTTCAAATGTGACCACATCATCCTTACGGCTCTGGTCGTTCAACTTTGCTAACTTGGCGTCAATGGACTTTTTTGTGCGCTCCATCTGCTTGATGGAGAAGCGTTCCCCGTGGTTGGCTTTCAGTTCCGCGATGCCGTTCAGGACCTCACTCCGCTGCTGTTCCAGGAGATACCGCTGGCGCTCCACACTCACCGGGATTTTCTCAAACTGGCTGTGTCCGATAATGATGGCGTCATAGTCGCCGGTGGCGATCCTGCCGCAGAACCGCTTGCGGTTCTTGGTTTCAAAGTCTTTCCTGGTCGCCACCAGAATATTGGCAGAGGGGTAGAGCTGCAAATACTCCGACGCCCACTGCTCCGTCAGGTGGTTGGGCACCACGAACAGGCTTTTTTGGCACAGCCCCAGCCGCTTGCTCTCCTGGGCGGCAGCTACCATTTCAAATGTTTTCCCTGCCCCCACCACATGGGCCAGCAGGGTGTTCCCTCCGTAGAGGATGTGGGCGATGGCGTTCACCTGATGGGGCCGCAGGGTGATCTCTGGGTTGATGCCCACAAAGTTCAGGTGGCTCCCGTCATACTCACGGGGCCGTATGCTGTTGAATTTGTCGTTGTAGAGCCGCGTCAGCCGCTCCCTCCGGGCCGGGTCTTTCCATATCCAGTCCTGGAACGCTTGCTTGATAAGCTGCTGCTTGCCCTGGGCGATAGCCGTTTCCTTCTTGTTCAGGATGGGAACGCGGTTGCCGTGTTCGTCCTCCACATAGTCAAAAATACGCAAATCCCGGAGATTCAGGGTTTCCTCTATGATCTTGTAGCCATTGACACGGGTGGTGCCGTAGGTGTTCTCCGCCTTGATATTGCCCCTGTCGGCAAATTTACTTTCGATATTCCATGCGCCGGTGTGCTGGGAGTAATGGCTGCGTATCATCCGCTGACTGCGGGGGGAAGTCCCGAACAGTTCATAGATAAATTGGTCAATGACCTCTGTGGGCAGCCAGGTGGCCCCCAGCCGGACGGCGATCTCGCTGGCGGTCAGGTCCACCGGCTGCACCCGTTCCAACGCCTGGACATGGGCGGTGTAGTCCTCCGGGTACAGTTCGGCGCTTCGTTTTGCCCATTCCAGCTTCTCCCGCACATTCCCGGAGAGGTATTCGTCCGCAGTGAGGTACTTTTCCTCGGAGCCACCGCCATACCCGTGCATGGGGTTCAGGAAAATCACGCCGGTCAGGTCGGCGTAGACCTCCTGCTCGGTCTTGCCGGTCAGCTCCGCCATATAGTCCATGTCCACCTTTGCCTTTTCAGCCAGTGACACGGCCAGGGCCTCGGACGCGGTATCTACATGGGTGATCGTGATCCTCTGCTTGATGGTGCGCTTGATAAACATATCCGCCTTGCGGACAAAGTTGCGCTCATCGTCCAGCACCTCCAGGGAGGTCAGGAGGAAGTAGGCGCTGTCCATGCTGAACACGGAGCTGTTGGCGCGGGAGTTGATCCGCCCGTACTTGTCCACAAAGGCGTCGTAAAGAGCGTTCAACTTCCGCTGCTGGGCCTGAATGTCCTGGTCGGGCCAGTCCTCGGTTTGGTACTCAATGAGCGTCCGCACACAGTCCCGTATGCCGATCAGCCCCTTGATGCGGTTGGCCGCTGTCACGGACACCTCTATCGGGTTCATGCGGCTGTTTTCCCGGTAGTACACCTTGCCGTCCACGATGGTATAGCTGAAATTCCGTACTTCCGGGTCCGCGGGGATGGACTTGTCCTCGCCCTCGGTTTCCGGGTCGTCCATGACATACTCGGTGATGGAGCCTTGGATACTCTGAATAGCAACGGCAAGCTGGTCCTCCAGGTCCCGCCCCTCAATGGGCAGGCAGGCGGTTTCCGGCCCATAGGGGCCGCTGATCTCCCGCATTTCGCCCATGACCATCTCCGGGTGGTCAATAAAATACTGGTTTATTTTCAGCCCGTTGGCGTCGGTGTTCAGGTGTACCCAATCCAGTTCCTCGCTGGAGAGGGCGTCCCGCTTCTGCAAAAAGAGGATGTCGCTGGTCACATCCGTTCCCGCGGCGTCCTTGAAAGTGTTGTTGGGCAGGCGGATGGCCCCCAGCAGGTCGGCGCGCTGGGCAAGGTACTTCCGCACAGTGGGGGTGTCCTTGTCCATCGTGCCCTTGCTGGTGACAAAGGCGATGACACCGCCCGGCCTGACCTTATCCAGCGTCCGGGCAAAGAAGTAGTCGTGAATGAGGAAATTGTATCGGTCATACCGCTTGTCGATCACCTTGAAGGAGCCGAAGGGCACATTCCCGATGGCGGCGTCAAAAAAGCTGTCCGGGAGGTCTGTTTTTTCAAACCCCTGGACAGCGATAGACGATTGTTGATAGAGTTGCTGGGCGATGCGGCCTGAGATGCCGTCCAACTCCACGCCGTAGATTTTAGAGTCCGCCAGGGCCTCCGGGCGCATACCGATGAAGTTGCCGATGCCGCAGGACGGCTCCAGCAGATTTCCGGTCTGGAAGCCCATGTTCGTGAGGGCCTGATAGATGGAGCGGATGACCACGGGCGGAGTATAGAAGGCCGTCAGGGTGGACTCCCTGGCTGCGGCATATTCCTCCTCGGTGAGCAGGGCTTTCAGCTCGGCGTACTTGCTGTGGCGCTCGTCAAAGCAGTCTGCCAAACCGCCCCAGCCCACATACCGCGCCAATACCTCCTGTTCCTCTGGGGTGGCAAGCCGGTCCTCGGCCTCCAGCCTTTTCAGCAGGCGGATGGCCCGGACATTGTTGTTGAACCGCTCCCCAGGGGTTCCCACGCCCGGGGCGTCATCGGTGATGTGGTACTCATGCCGGTCTGCGTTGGGAACTTCAGGATGGAGGACAAAGGGGGAAACCCTGGCCCTGCGCTGGGGCTGGGGTGGGGCCAGAGTTGGCTCCTTACCGCCCTGGTCGTGCCCATCTGCTGAACTTTCCGCGCCCTTTTCAGCCGTTCCCACTGTATTTGCCCTTTCAGCCGGTTTCAAAACCCTTTCAGCTTTGTGCCGATGGGAGTACAATGCCTTTTCAGCTTCTTCAAAGGTATCAAAACCGCCCGCTATTACATTGGAAAACCGACTCTGCACATCGTAGCCATAATGGTTATAAAATTTGCCGCTGGGGGATTGAAAGACAACAATACGCTCCTGATCGAACAGATACTCCGCTGCCTTCTCTGTGCCTTCTTGTGTGGGCATAGGCGCTGCCGGCGGTTTCGGTTCAGTTCCTTCTTTTGCGGCAGGTAGTTCCAGCGTGGGGAAGTCCCCGATTACGCGGAGCCATTTCTTTTCCAGCAGATCGTAGACAGCTGCGCCCTCATAGGCAAAGCCGTCTGCTTCCATCGTGCCGTCTAAATAGCCCCGCGCTGCCTGTTCCGCTTCCTCCGGCGTCGCGTATTCCAGCTTCTCGTCCATGCCGTTTTCCAGGTGGTGGTAGACCACCACCTGATACCGGTGCTCCGCTTCGTCCCGGTCCGCCGGGGCATGGGCGGGCGGCTTCTCCCGTGCCTGGACCTTTTGGGCCAGAGGGCGGTCCGCATAAAGTTGTTTCTCCGCCTCCTCCAGTTTGGCAAAGCTCCCGGTCGTGGGCGTCACCCTGCCGGAAATGAAGCCGTACTGATTGCAGAAGGTCCCGTTCGGTTCCCGGAAGATCACAAGATGCTCATCGCCGGACCAATATTCCGCGGCCTGCCGGTACGCGAGGTCTTGGGCGGCGATGGGGTCTTTTTTTGCTTGGGGCCGATGGGTATAAAGTGCTGCTTCGGCCTGCTCAAAGGTATCAAAGCCACTCGCCGTTGCATACACCGTGTTATCCTGATCGTCATAGCAGTATTGGACATAATACTGGCCGTTGGGGTACTGCCGGATCAGGATGGTTTCGCCCTCCCCATAATACCGGGCGCAGAGCTCCACCTGGTTCAACTGACGGGCGTATTCCTCCGCCTGCCACCGGCTGGTAAATTCCTCGCTGACGCCCTCATCGTCCACATAGATACGGTCGTTCTGGCCATCCCACACGCCATAGGCGATTTGGGAGCCGCGGTCCAGCTCCACAGCATAGAAGCGGACATCCGGCTCCGCGCCGGCCTTCTCCTCTTGACTGGGCGCTGTGTCCGCGGGGTGTTCCCGTCCCTGGCGCTGTTTGTTGTACTCCTCCTCCGCAAAGGCCACCATCTCGTCAAAATCCAGGTTGGCGAGAAGTTCATTCAGGTCATGGAAGCCGGCGCATTGGATGGAAGCAGCCTCTGAGCCGTCCACCAGATAGGACAGGCGGAACGATACCAAGTCCACACTGATCTCTACGATGTGGGCGCTGTCGCTGGTGGAGCTGAACGCCAGGGGGACATGAGAGAGGTCGGAGAAGTCGGCCTCCTGCTCAAAGACCTCCATACAGTAAGCGTTAATGAGCCATTTTGCCCGCCCCAACTGCGCCTGCGCCATGTCAATGACCTGGAAGCCCTGGGGCGGCGGGTCCAGTTCGGCAAGGAAGTCCTGGGGAATGGTCTGGCCCTGGCCGTCCCGGTAGAGGACGATCCGCATGGGCGCGCCAGCATGGTTTTCTTCCTTGATTGCCGCCACAAATTCCTCCGCGCCGGTGTACTCCACGCTTTCGCCCACGCTGCCGTTCGTGCCCAGGAAGTCGATCCGTCCCACGGGCAACGGGGCGTCCGGCGATTCCCCGGCATCCGGTTCTTCGGCGTCAGCCACGGGTGCCGCGTTCTCCGCCACCTGAAGCAGTCTGTCGTTCAGCGGGTTCTCCGCCAGCAGACGGTCGAATTCCTCACGGGGCAGCTCCTTATTGAAAATAGGAAAGGTCGGGTCATAGAGCCGGACGGTCTGCTCATTATAGGCCAGCAGCTCATACTCCTGCGCCCCCAGGTACACCGTGACACCCAGGGTTAAGCGGTATTCCTTTTTTGGAGGGGGCGGCGGATTCAGCTCCTCCTCGGTGGGTTCCATCGGTGTGGCAAGGGGACCGCTCAGATCAGCCAGCACAGCCTCACAGCGTTCCGTCAGGTGGGTCTTGTCCCGGATGATCGTCTGCATGGCGTTTCGCAGGGTAGGCAGGACAAAGAGATTATCTCCTGACAGAACATAGCACTTCTTTTCCCCTATTCTAAAGGAGTTCGCACACGTTCTGGCAAGCAGGAGTTCCTTGTATGGGTCCGTTTCACCGGTCCGTGTTTTGAAATCCACATAATCATCAATGATGGAGCAAATCTCCGCTGCGATGTCCCAACGGGCCTTCCGCTGCTCTACCTGTGCCCGGTATTGCGGATAATGCTCTTTTTCAGCCCGGTTCAGGTAGCGTCCAGCGGCAATCAGTTCCCCAATACGCTTTTCCACCTTGGCCCAGGTCAGCAGGAATTTCCCGTCAGGGTCGCCGTAGTCGCGGGAGATGGTGATGCCCGTGCTGTCGTGGTCTACCCTAAAGCCGCTGCTGGGGATAGCGTTGGAATAGGAGCCTACGCCGTATTCCGCTTTCAGGAATTTGGCATTTTCCTGTCTGCTTTCCTGCTTCTGATACTGGTCATAGATGCGGAGTTTGGACGGTGAGTACCTTCCGCACAGAACATAGTCAATGGCCTCCTGGGGCAAAATAAAAGCCGAAGCCTTTTCTGCTTCTGCCTGTTCTATGAGAGAGACTTGTTCCGCTTCGCTGGGCAGGGGGTGTTCCTCCGGGTCGAGCCACTGGTCCAGCAGGATCATTCCGTAGATGGTGTCGGCAACAGAGGGCCAGCGCAGGAAGTCCTCTTTCTCGCGTGAGAGATACGCCCCGCGCCAGAGCTCCAGCACATCGTCCCACGCCCGATACCCGGCCCGCTGGCCATTGCTCAAAATTTTCTCCACATAGGTGCTGTCAAAGAAGCCCTTAATGAAATCGCCGCGCTCTTTTCTGCCCTCATGGGCTTCAAAGAACGCGGCGATCTCGGTCCTATGGTCTTTTAGGGCGTCGCTGATGCGGAGTAATTCCTGTTTCTCGCTGTCCTCATGATAGTAAGGGATGTCCGTGCGGGCATCAAAGTCGTGGTGGCTGTTTTGAAGTCCGGCAGTACCGGATGTCCCGTCAACAGGGGCCTGTGGGGGTGCTTCCCCGGCAATCAGTGGATCACTTACACGTCCGTATAGACTAGCTCTGTCAGCGCCATTTCCTCCGCCGCTGCCCGGATGTTGTTCATCAGGCCCACCCACTTCATCTGATCGCTGGCTTTCAGCTCCTCCGTCACGCCCTGCTCCCGCGCCATCCGCGCCGTCAGCTGCTCCACCATCTCCGTGGCCTGCCGGTCGATCTTCTCCAGATGGGCGTTCAGCCTGCCGCTGAGGAGCATCCCCGTGTAGTAGGCGTTCCTGTGGGTCTGAAGGTAACTGCGCCGCAGCATCCCATATTTTCCTACCTTCGGGGCCTCCGGCGCTTCCAGATTGGGCAGACGGTAGTCGCCCTCCGTTCGATATGTCAGTTCCATGTTCAATGCTCCTTTCCTGTTTTGTCCTGCTATCATGATACGGCCTGTTTGGAGTTTGCGCAAATGTGCGATTTTCCCTTTGCTCTGCCCGGTACAGGCTCAAAACCGTGCTGGCGATCTCCCGCAGGGGCATTTCCGCAATATCGCTCACCGCGCCGCCCAGGATGGACAGGGTTTCCGGGGTGTCAAAGTCATAGACATGGGCGAAATCCTCGCCGCTGAAATAGTCCATGGGGTCGATGCCGCACCGGGTCAGCATGATAAAGGCCACGCTGCTCTCCACCAAGCCCCTGAACCATGTTTCGGTACTGAGGTCATCCAGTTCTTCTAGCAGGCTGCCCTCTTTGACGCCCCGCAGCTCTGTGAAGTAGTCGCCAAAGTTGTCCTCTACGATGACCTTCGCCGTTTCCAGCAGGCAGGCGGCAAGACCAGAGCGGTCCGGGAACTCGCCATAGCTGTTCTCCAGTGCCTCGATTACCGCGTTCTCATACCGCGGCTCCATCTTCCAGATGGGGATCATGCGCCCCTGGCGGCTGTTGGTATCGGACATATCAAAGACATACCGCAGCTTGTAGCCCTGGTCCGTGTCCACCAGCAGGGCGATCCCCCTGGTGCCCCGGTTGACATAGCGGCCATGCTTGTTCCAGAAGTCGATCTGGGCGCAGGCGGTGGCGTCCGGCTTCTGTGCGTAAATCAAAAGCTGGTCGCGGAAATTGTACTTGAAGTTGTGGGCGGCGGTAGTCAGGAACGCCATATAGTTCCCGCTGTTGGCGGAAATTTCGCGGGTCTTTTGCGCTGCAAGCTCTACAATAGAGTCCAGTTTTTTCGCCACGCTCTATCCCTCCGTTTCCTCATAAGATTGCAGCAGGCCCTTTGCCGCTGCGGCGATTTTAGAGATGCGCCCGGTGAGCTGGGCGACGGTGGCCCTGACCTCTGATCGCCGCGCCGCATAGAAGTAGCCTGCATCGGCGCTGCAAATGGGGTGGCTGTCACAGCGCAGGCGGTTGACCGCCCGCCGCAGCTCCGTCCCGCCGACATGAAACGCGGCCTCCAGCTCCTTACTGGAAGCCGCGTTCTCCTGCCCTCTGCGGTACTCCTTCAGATACGCGCACAGGGACTCGTCAATGGGTACGCCCTTCATTGGGGATCACTCCTGCTTCCCACCTTCAACTTTTTGTGATATTCCTCGCTCACATCATAGTTGAGGGCTGCGGATAAAAGGAGCTGCCAGATCATTTCTTCCGCTTCATTTTCATACATACACAGACTGGCGTATTGTTCGCCGTCTTTACTCATATAGAGCCGGGTAAAGCGCATACGTTTCTCCATCAAGTCCTTCGCACCGCTTCGGACGCTCTCCACGGGGGCGTTAGCGGCGTTGTATGCCAGGACAGTCATCAACAGGTCAAACATAGAGGGGTGTAGTTCTAATTTGGTGTTGGGTATTTGTGCCATCATCGTCCTACCTTTCCACGGAAACGGCCTGCCGGGGCTTGGGAAAATCCCAGCCGTACACCTTGCCGATCTCGTCTCCCAGCCTGCGGGTAATCCGGGTTATATCGGATCGGACAGCCTTTCCGTAATACAGTTTTTCTTTCAGCAAGTCAATTTGTGAGTCCCGTGCTCCGGGCTTATAGGTGCGGTAAAGAAGATGGTTCGTACCGTCGTGGTGTATGGCGTCGCAGCGCAGGTCGCCCAGCTTATCCACATACCATGTGGCGTATTCAATATCCCGGCCACTGTAAAGGCAGTCCCGGATATTGCCGCTGGAGATCTCCTGATAGCCTGTACGCCGCCCATTCCAAAGTCCCAGGTCAGCGATCACAAGGATGGGCTGGTCAAGCTGGATGTTCAGATTGACGCGCTCATCGTCCAGATAGCGGTTATTGATCTCGTACATCAGGGCCATGCGCTCGTCCTCGGTCAGCTCCGGATGATCTTCCTCCAGATCGTCCCTCCAGTCCTCATAGTCCAGATCGTAGTTGCTCCATATTAAGTGCCTTTGCTCTGTCATCGTGAACCGCCCCTTTCGTGGCGGCGGGGCTTGACAGGCCGTCCTCGCTCGTTGTAGCGGTTCGGGTCAGCGGCAGGGGAAGTCCAGCCCTGGGTCACCCCGGCCAGCATCGCCGCCGCCTGCGCCCTGGTCACGCCCATATCGCCGTTGAGCACATCCGCCGTCTGCTGGGGCGTTTTCCCTTTGAAATGGGCCATAGGGGACACCTGATACCCAGGCTTATACCGCTCTATGACGATCAGCTCGCCGGATGATGGCAAAATGGCAAAGCACTTCTCCGGCAGGGGTGGTGTCAGTGGCAGGACGGTGTTGTGGCAGCGTTCCATCTGCTCGGCAAACTGGCAGATGTGAAACAGGCTGTCCCAGCCGTTGCCTACCTCCACATGGCAGTCATCAATATAGCGGCAGGTCCGGTCGATGGACGCGCAGCCTTCCCGGAGAATACGGACCTGTCCACCGTCCGGGATGCGGAACAGTTCCTTGTAGTGCGGGTCGATGAACCGGATGCCCTTTTCAGCCTGTTCCATGTGCCGGTCCAGCCAGTCGCGGCGGTAGCAGTAGAGAAACAGATTTTCCTCCCCCTTGTAGGGGTGCAGCCGGATCAGATAGGCATACTGTGCTGTGTCCGCCCGGAAGCCGAACGCAAAGCCGCTATCGTAGCCGCTCTCCTGGTGTCCCCGGCAGAAATCCCGCATGGCGTTACGGCTTTTTAGAAACCCGCCGTACTGCTCGTCCCCCACCAGGGCCTCCAAAACCTCCTCAAACTCCTGCTGAAAGTCCTCGGTGTCCAGGCTTTCCCGGTGGCTGGTCCACTTGGGAAAGAAGCCCTTGCCGTCCTCGCCCATATCCGCTTGAAGGTGCCCGACACTCCCGGTCTGGCCCTCGATCTGTGTGCTTTGCTTGGCGATATAAAGCCGCTCCGCTGGAGCAGCGGCGCGAAAAGTCAATTCCATACGATCACACTCCTTGTCAACAAGAAGGCGGCCATTAGCTTCCCACTGATAGCCGCCTTCTCTCTATACGATATTGATAGACCTTCTACCGGGCGTTGCCCCGGTCGTGGCGCTTGGGCTTGATGGGCTGCCCCTGCTCGTCATAGTTTTTCGGGTCGGCGGCTGGCACCTCCCAGCCGAACAGGGAGCCGGCCAGCATCGCCGCTGTCTGCGCTTTGGTCACGCCGCCGCGCTCGTTACACTCACTTACGATCTCCAGAGCCTCCGCCCGGTCATGGCCGTACTTGTCTGTACGGTAATAGCCGCTCTCGCCCTTTTTGACAATAATGATTTCATCACTGCTGGGCAGCACAGCATAACACTTGTCCGGCAGGGTGGAACGCATGGGAATCACCATGCCGCCTGTTTGCTCCAGCCGCTCCGCAAACTCCCGGATAGAATAAACGGTGCTGCCCCACTCGTGGGACAGTTCCATGTGGCCGGCGTCGATATAGCGGGCGGTGCGGTCACGGGTGCCATCTCCGCCTGTGATAATGCGGATCTGCTCCCCATCCGACACCCTGAATTTCTCTTTGCCGTCCGTGGTGACAAAGCGGATGCCTTTTTCGGCTTCCTTCATGTGCCGCTCCAGCAGGTCCCGGCGGTAAGCATAGATATATGCGTTATCCAGCAGCTCGGATGGCGTACAACGGAGTAGATAAGCATGGTAGCCGGCATCAACGCGGAACAGATATTCGGGGCTTTGCATGATGCGGCTTTCCTGGTTGTTCAGGCAGTAGGCAATCATCGCGGGGATATTCTTCAGCACAGGGCCATATCGCTGGTCTGATCGGAGCATTTCAATCATGGCATCGAGTTCCACCGAGAACTCCGGTGTTTTCCATGCGGGGTCCCAAATGTCCCAATGGCTGTAAAACGCCGTGCCGCTATCGTCCAATTCAGCAACTAAGATACCCGGACTTCCGCACCGCTCCATGATCGGAATACACTGCCGCTTGGCGTATAGTCGTTCCGTGGGTGTCGCAGGCCGCAAAGTCAGCTCCACTATCGCTCACGCTCCTTTACCTTCGGCTGCTGTGCAGACTGTGTCAGTCCGGCCTCATGCGCCCGCCAGTAGTCGGGATGGCATACTCGGATGGTATCATCAATACATTTGCTGTATTCTCCGGGGCCAAAGTATTCATTGACCGGCGCGGTGTAAAGCCCTCTGTCCATCAACTCCCGAAGGACGATCTGCGCGTCGCTGTCCTCCTCAAAGCACAGATAGCCGCCTTCCCAGAACCCGTACCGCTGGGCGGCAGGTGATAAATTCCCGGCCACAAATTCCCGCGCCACCATGATCCCGCCATGGCTGGCTGTGGAAACATCGAAGAAACCAGGGCAGAGGGTCTTGCGGGTCTGGATAAGCCCCCAGGGAGAATAGGCTGGCTCATAGCTCATTCCCGCTCACGCTCCTTCCCCGATTTCTCCGGCTGTTCGCCGGAGCGTTCCTGCTTTGTCATCTGGTACTCCAGTTCCGCCCCGGCCCGTTCCAGAAGGTCCTTTTTAGCGGCCAGGAGATCGGAGTGATAATGGCCCCAGTAGTAGTAATCACTTCCCTGACAGGCCCATGTCACAAACATGGACCGTTCCGCTATGCTCACACCCAGCACGAACTCGGTGGTCCCGATGTGGATGGAGTCGGTGATAAGATAGCCGGCGTTCATACGGCTGCCCATATCAGCGGCCCTCCCTGTCACGAGAGTTTCGTTCCTTTTCAGCCTGTCGCAGCTCCAGGTAATGCTTTGCCCATTTGGGCAGGTCCTCCGGGGCGATGACGCCGAGAATGTCGCTGCGCTCAAACCGCGCCCTCTGCCCGGAATACAGCTCTGTGCAGTAACAGGCAGTGCCGCGGCTGTTGGGGTATGCGCCGGAGCCGCTGGTACACAACTGGAGCTGGCAGGTGGCGTGGCGGTATTCCCGGCGCAGCACCTCCGGGCGGATCACCACGACTTTGCCCCGGATGTCCTCCTGGTAACTGACCTGTTCACAGTCCTCGGCGGTGATGGCCGAATTGGGGATGCCCTGAATTTTCGGGCCGTTCAAGGCGATACGGGTCTTTTCCGCCTGTTCCGCCACACGCTCCCCAAACAGCTTTACCAGTTCCGGGTAGTCATCGCTGACCATGACCTCGGTATAGTTTGCGAATATCTCATGCTGCTGGCAGAACGCGCATACATACCGCTCATCCTCCGTCGCTGATGGATTTTCCCCCAGCACGATCTCCCGGTCGCCAATGTGAAGCGCATGGATGATCTCATAGTCCCCGGCCATACGCTTTTCCTGATCTATGTCCATTTGAAGTCCTCCTCGTATAATAAGTTTCAAAGTTAATAGTTTCAGGTATCAGCAGGCTTTGAGGTGCCCGTGATACAATAG
>PPYE01585158.1_pt1 | contig 27065 bp, 24 predicted proteins | sample 1559881 | NCBI WGS metagenome assembly PPYE01 (sample SAMN08240022, study PRJNA423297) | Human gut metagenome, whole genome shotgun sequencing project. | reverse complement strand
CTTGATATGCTCTTATTATACATTATCTCGTGGTTAAACACTATAGGTTACCGCGAGTTTTGACACCCAAATCATATTTAAATAAAAACAATGGTCTGGCTATAAAAATGAGGTAAAAATTAATGACTTCTATAGAAAATTTAGAAATTGAACTTTCGCAAAGATACCTTGTTCAAAGTATATCAAAATCTAGAAATCAAAGGAAATATATCATTGATAACTTAGAAGTGATACAAAATTTATTAAATTTTCAAGAAAAAGAAAGGTGTCATCATATTACGCAGCAATTATTACAAACAATGGGCTACGTACCAGAAGATGAATATGTCAATGTAGGAAAAAGAATAGAAATAATAATACATTTACATAGGGGTATATGGCCGAAACGATTCGAAATAAGCCCAATATGTGATTTACTATTCGAGCAATTAATAGTAATGATTGGTTATGACGATTCCGATAAAATAAATAATACATCTAGATATAAAAGGTATCTCGCCGCACAAAAATTTTTAAACACCCACTAGTATTTTTTACAAGAGCTGTAAAATAAGTCTATGCTAAAGAAGCGCCAGTTACGGTAAATGCCGGTTCTGGCACTTCTTCGTATATTACATCAAATATTCTGGTAAACCTTAATTTTCAAAAAAAGTCATTGTTTTTTATAATTTGTTCCGCCTTTCTTATCGTTCTCTATCCATATATTTCTTTTTGACTGACCGTTTCGGTTGCTGTCTGCCTTCCTGCTGATATCGGTGCAGTTTTTCCAGTACACTCGCTTTTTTCGGCTGTACCAACGGTTTCTCTTTTTTCTGTTCCGTCTGCTCTTTCCATGCCTTTAAATCTCCATTATATTCTTGAATGAGTTTTTCCGACTTATGATACACTTTTGCAAAGGAGTGAACATCTGGATACCCTGCCTCCTTCGCTATCTGTGCCATATTTGTGTGCATGCGCTTTTCTGACTTCTCTGCCTGTTCAATTTTTCTTTCTAAGGATTTGCGTTCTTTCCCTTTGAAAAATCCTCTTATTTCGGAAAGCTGTTTCTTCAGGGAAGGAATCTCCTGCTGTATGCGTTTTACCTCTTGGGACTCCTTCTGAAGTTTTTCCATGACCTTCTGCATATCTTTCCACTCCTGTAAGTCAATCTTTGGTACAGGTTTCGGCGGTAGTTTAAATTTAAAAATTACTTCCTGTAAAAAGTCTTTTGCACCTCGGATGATCTGACGGAACATATCTGGCAACCAACCGTATGTCCTGATAGATTGCAGCGTTTTATCTGTGATTTTTTCCTGCTTAATCTTCAAAATATTTTCTTCAGGAACACCCTCGACTAATGCCACATCAACTGTCCGATTCCATTCCTGCCTTGCCGCATTGTCTGCCTTTATCTCCTCTGCTTTCGGATTGTTCTTTCCGATTTTCTTGGTTGCCAGATATACGCCGCCTTGTTGGAATACGGATAGTTTTTCTGATTCTTCTTTTACATATCGATTGATCGTATCGGTAAACAGTTCCTTAACTTCTTTTGTAAAGGCTTTGTTCTTAAACCATTCATCCTTTTTCGTGAAGATATGGCTTTCATAAACTTCCCCTTTGGGGATAATACTACACCCCACCCGAAGATTGCCCTGCTCGTCTAAAACCTCTTTTTTCGTGCGTCTATGCCTCCCCTGTTCATCATAAAACATATTTCGGGTAGCAATCTTTACTTCGGGTTGTTCCAACATTTTTCGTTCACTGAATACCAAATGAATATGATAATTTGTCTTTTCCTTGTTGTGATGAAGGGCTGCGCTGCACTCCACACCATACTTTCTATGAAAAGTTTCTGTAAAAAGTCCTACCACATCATCTGCCCTGTACTGAACAAAACTTTCGGGAAGCGCTATGATAAACTCACGCCCTTCAATACATTTCCCTGCCGATCCACTCGCCTTAAAATCCAACTGATTTTCTCTTGCAAGATTTTTCCAAAACTCCGGTGTTGCTCCTTCTGTCTGATAGGTCGCATAGAGATATTCCTGTCGTTTCGGATTGGAGATATAATCGCGGTATCTACGATGACCGCTTACTTGTAAAACCAGTACCCTCTGCAATCGCACTTATGCCAACAGCAACTTACGAATTACCCTATGAGGGAGCAAAAGAAATGCTCCTGGTTGATGATGTTGACAACAGAGAGTTTCTCTGCAATCTGTTTTTTTCTATGTACGATGAACTTCCTGCACCAAAGAAAAAGAAAAGCACCTCTAAAAAATAACGACAAAAAGCCCTTAGCCATGAGTTTCATACCCACAGCTAAGGGCTTTCTAATATGGATTTATTTGTTGCACAACCGCCTGTCAATTATTCTCTACCATAAAACCACCGGATTACAAGAATAATGGCTCTTATGCAACTGTTATCAATTTGTTATCAAAAGGCTTTTGAAAGTGCCGAAAACCCGCATAAATGCTGGGTTTACTAAGCATTTTTGTTTATTCCCACTCAATCGTAGCGTTCGGCTTTGGACTCATATCATAGCAAACACGGTTTACGTTTTTAACTTCCTTCATGATACGGTCTGTGATTTTCAGAAGTACCTTCCAGTCAACTTCCTCAATGGTAGCAGTCATGGCATCCACAGTGTTGACTGCACGGATGATTACCGGATATTCAAAACATCTGGCATTGTCACGCACACCGACGGATTTGAAATCAGGAACCACTGTGAAATACTGCCAAACTTTTTTATCCAGTCCTGCATTTTTGAATTCTTCACGAAGGATCGCATCGGATTCACGTACCGCTTCCAGACGTTCCCTGGTAATCGCACCCAGACATCTCACGCCCAGTCCCGGGCCCGGGAACGGCTGTCTGTACACCATTTCTTCCGGAAGTCCCAGCTCAATACCGCATGCGCGCACTTCATCTTTGAATAACTGTTTCAATGGTTCTACCAGCTTAAACTGCAAATCTTCCGGCAGACCGCCTACATTGTGATGGGATTTCACCATTTTAGCCGTTTTGGTTCCGCTCTCGACAATATCAGGATAGATGGTTCCCTGTCCCAGGAACTCAATGCCTTCCAGCTTTCTCGCCTCTTCCTCAAAGACACGGATAAATTCAGCGCCAATGATCTTACGTTTCTGCTCCGGATCATCTGCATTTTCAAGCTTTGTCAGGAAACGCTCAGAGGCATCCACATAAACCAGATTCGCATCCATCTGGTCTTTGAATACTTCCACTACGCTCTCAGATTCTCCTTTGCGCATAAGGCCGTGGTTTACATGGACACATGTGAGCTGTTTGCCAATAGCCTTGATAAGAAGTGCTGCAACTACAGAACTGTCTACGCCGCCGGATAACGCCAGAAGAACTTTTTTATCGCCAACCTGTTCTCTGACGATCTCAATCTGGTCAGCAACGAAATTTTTCATATTCCAGTTTGCTTCCGCTTTACAGGTATCAAAAACGAACTTTTTCAGGATCTCAGCCCTCTGTTCCTCGCTCAGATCCTGGTATATCTCACTGCAGGCCGCCGGTTCATGATCAATTGCCATTACCGGACTGCCAGCTTCATAAATCTCCTGTCTTACATCAATGCGAACGCCGTCAACTATATGGTTTGGCCCGCCGTTAATGATAATACCTTTCACATTCGGGAGCTTTTCCAGCTCTTCTTTTGTAATATCATGGGGATAAATCTCACTGTAAACACCCATAGCACGGATTTCTCTCGCCAGTACGGTGTTCTCTGTGCTTCCCAGGTCAAGAATGACAATCATATCCTGTTTCATCGATACTTTCTCCTTTTGTATTTTCATATATTACACTGCCGCGGATGAATGCATCCGAAACAGATGTATATCCTCAGACAAGTGACTGATGCTGCCATTTTCCTCTGATATATCGAATGGTAAAGCAGACAGCGCGGAACAGCCAGTCAATCGTCATAGCCACCCACACGCCAAATACGCCCCAGTGAAGCTTTACACCCAGCAGCACTGAGAATCCGATACGAAAAATCCACATGGAAACAATGGCCAAAAGCATGGTAAAACGCACATCTGCCGCTGCACGCAGAGTGTTTGGCAGCGAAAAAGACAACGGCCATATGGTCACTACGCATATGGAATGATATATCAGTATTTTATAAGCGTAGCCGCTGGCCTCCGCTGACAGTCCGTAAGCCCTGATGATAAAGGGCATTACAAGCATGAGCAGTATATTGATTCCAATCAGGGAAATATAGGCGACCTTCATCAATTTCTTCGTATAATAATGTACCTGCTCAAAATCGTTGGCTCCCACACACTGTGCTCCCACTGTGAGCAGCGCAAATCCTATGGACATTCCCGGCAGGACTGCAAATGTGGCCACATTGTTGGACACAGCATTTGCCGCAATGGACGCGGTTCCGAATCCCGTAACAATACTGAGCACCAAAATTTTTCCAAGCTGAAACATACTGTTTTCCAGACCGTTTGGTATACCAATGTATAATATTTTCTTCAGAAGCATCCAGTCTGTTTTGAATGAAAATGGATGGTGGATATGTAGAATCCTGCTCTGATTATTTAAAAGACAGAGCATTACCACACAGGCAACCCCTCTTGATACAAGTGTGGGAATTGCCACACCTTCCACACCTCTGTGGAATCCGTAGATGAGCAGCGCATTTCCGCCCAGATTGATGGCGTTCATAAGCAGAGACGTCTTCATTGCAATGGTTGAATTTCCCATGGCGCGGAAAATAGACGCACCTGCATTGTACAGGGCAATCATGGGCACAGACGCAAATACGATCAGCAGATACACATTGCAGTTGTACATAACGTCCGCTTCAATCCTGCCGAACACTCCGTTGATAATAAGGTTCTTCCCAAGATATCCAAGCACCATAATGATGCAGGATGCTTTCAGGGTAAAGGACAGCAGCTGGTTGGTTGCCAGGCAGGCGTGCTCAGCTTTCTTTTTCCCGATGAACTGTCCTGCGATAACGGCTCCTCCTGTAGCCAGTGCCGTAAAAATGTTGATGATCAATACCATAACCGTATCGATTAAGGATACACCCGACACGGCAGCCTCGCCTACGCTGGCCACCATGATAGAATCGGCAAGTCCTACAAACGCCTGCAGAAACTGGTCGATAATCAGCGGTATGATCAGCTTCCGCAAATCCGCATTTGAAAAGAATCGATTCATTTGTCTTCCCCTCACAGTAAGCTTTTGTATTTTGATAGGAACAATTATACGCCCATATTTTTGTCAAAACAAGAGTCTCTTTCGTTAATTTTGCACCTTGTGCAGATATTTTTCCCGGGTAGCCATTCCGCCCCGGATATGACGCTCCTGCTTGTTCACGTCAAGAACCTTGCGGGCACACTTTGCCAGTGAAGGATTAAGCTGCAGCAGACGCTCGGTTACGTCCTTGTGAACTGTACTCTTGCTCACCTTGAACTCCCTGGCGGTCTGGCGGACTGTTGCGTTGTTTTCAATGATGTAATTGGCTATGGATATAGCACGTTCTTCTATATAACTTTTCAAGGAAAAATCTCCCGGAAACGTTGTTTTTACAATGTATGCCGGGAAATTTGGTTGTATGTCAATGCAAATTATTAGTTAATGTAGTGTAGGATATTTGATTGTATTTCGCCGTAGGGGCGATCATATATGGACATCGGCACCGGGGTGTCAGGTTTAACTCAATCTACGCTGCCGCGCAGGCAGCGATCGCAAAAATACATAAATATCCTCACTACATTTTGTATATAATATCACATTATCCTCATATTTACAATTAATTTCCACAGATTCCTCTCACTTCCCACCACCCCTTCTTCCCATTTTCAGCAACATTACAAGTGCGAATCTCCCGGTAACTCCATACTCCCTCTCAATCCGCACCAGAAATTCTCCCCACACTTACACTTGACATCCCTTCCCCCCGCGTATATGGTATACTAAAACCCTCATCATCCAGCATTACCCAAAAGGAGGCATAACTTGAACTACACACTATACCAACTTCTATGGTTTTACTTACTTTATTCTTTCATTGGCTGGGCAATCGGTACATCCGTTGCGGCGGTCAGGGAGCATCGGTTCATTGACGTAGTTTTTTTATTCGGCCCCTATTGTCCGGCTTATGGTTTCGGCGCAGTGGCATTTGCGGTCTTTCTGCCTAAACTCAGAAATCACCTGTTCTTTCTTTTTCTGGGCGGGGACACGGTTGTATGGGGGGGCTCCGCCGTAGTCTGTATTTCCTTTGTCAACCCATCCCTGAAGGAACTGCTCGTCTTGATTCCCTCCAACCTGGGAACCATATTGTTAATTGTCCTGTACGCGGTTCTCTGTCTCGATCTGGCAGGAACGGTTATGGCTATCAAAGCCGTTCATTCCAGGCTGCGAAGACTCTCCATCATTGAGGATGTATCTGAAAACCTGCAAAAGGCTGCAGATATGATGGGCGAAGGGCTGACCGGATGGGTACGCTTATCACTATTAAACTACACTTATTCTTATCTGCATTATGCCTTTTGATCTCCTCCTCCGCCCAATACTGTTTCAATCTACGGTTTCAATACATCACTGCGGTCCTATTGCAGACATACATTTCAATACTTTTTGCAAACTGACATTTTTACAGTGATTAAACAGCATTTAATTACCTTGTCCATCTGCACATACAAAAAATCACTTGTATTCATGCACATTTTCCGTAAAATTAATGTCTATAGTATGCCGAAACCAAAACTGTTTTTATCAGCCTCATGGCTTACAATTCCCGCATGCCTCATATCCGTTATCTATCAGCTCGTCTTTGCTGCCTTTATAATAAGCTTTATTTTCTTCCTTCATACCCTTCAGCGACGAGCAGGAAGGCAGGTGAATCTTCTTTGTATGTGTGTTCAAAACATAGTCGCAGTGCTCCGCGTCACTGTTATTTTCCTCCACATACGGCTCTTCTTTATCGCCGCTCGCAGTCCTGGTACCGGGTGTGTAATCGTTGCAGGGTTCCTGTTCCCAGGATATTGCTTTTCCATCACTGTGGAGAATGATCGTTCCCTGTTTGTCCGTACGGAATACGGGTATCCCGTCATCCTCCAACAGCTTTATGGTATCCTGCCTGGGATGTCCGTAGCTGTTGCCGTCTCCGCAGCTTATCACTGCATAGGAAGGGGAAATCTGTTCCAGAAATCCGCTGCTCAGAAAGGAACCGTGGTGGTTTAAAAGAAATACATCTGCCGCAATATCTGCACCGGATTCCATCACCTGTTTCTCACCGGTTTTCCCCATATCACCGCCAAAAAAGAAACGGTTATCCCCATTTTCCACGATCACTCCCACTGAATCCTCATTCTCATCCTCGTGTCCATAAGAAACCGGAGAAATGACCCTCACGGAAGCACTTCCAAGGGAAAAGACATCGCCCTGGGACGGATGCGTCTCCTCGTACCCCTGTTTCTCCATGGCCTCCTGATAGGATTTATAAATAGAAGAATCTGTCTCATAATCAGCCGTGATGACTTTTCCTGCCGAAAACTGGTAGAGCGCACCAATAGCTCCCGCCAGGTGGTCCTCGTCAAAATGAGAAATCAATATGTAATCCAAAGACTCCACATTCTGACGCTTCAGATAGCTTACCACAAAGGAGGATGCTTTCCTGTTTCCTCCGTCTATGAGCATATAGTGACCTTCAGATTCCAGAAGCGCTGCATTTCCCTGCCCAACATCCAGATAATGTACGTTCAGCCGGCCGCTGCCTTCTGCTTCGTCTACAGGCTGACCACCGGCCTCCTGCCGGCTCCCATCTGCTGCCTGACCACTGCCCGCCGCTTGCTCACCAACCGTTGCCTGACTGACCCCTGCCGCCTGCTCATTCCCCGCTGCGTAGCTTCCATCCGCCGTCTGCCCCACGGAGCTGCATCCCGCCAAAAGTAATGCCAGAACCACCAGCCCGGCTAATAAATTTTTCCATTTCTTCATTTCCCTTAATTCCTTTCCCGTCTTATCCCTGGTGCCTGTTCACCTGTCTGTTTTCTCCACAATACATACGTTTTTTGCAGCTATCCAATCAGTTCTGCGCATTTCCTGCACAGGCTGTGCGTAAAAGCAGCAACAGGACATCCCCCATCAAACAACAATTTTAATGGGCTGATCCACATAACAATTCAACCGGCTGAATCATAACACGCTTTTTTATAAGCCTTTTCCACTTTCTCACTAAAACATACCATAATAATCTCTTCTATATCAGGATACTTTTCCAGTCCCTCGTAAATCGTCTTCACTGCAATCTCAGCCGCCTGCTCCAGAGGATATCCGTAAATCCCTGTGCTGATTGATGGAAATGCCACGGTCCTACAGCCATTTTCATGAGCTAACCGGATACAGTTTTCATAACAGCTTTTCAACAGTTCCGCCTCTCCGAAAACGCCGCCGTTCCAGACAGGCGCCGGAGTATGAAGCACATATTTTGCAGGAAGCTGATACCCTTTTGTTATCTTTGCCTGTCCGGTCTCACATCCGCCAAGTGCTCTGCATTCATTCAAAAGCCCCGGTCCCGCCACTCTGTGGATGGCCCCGTCAACACCACATCTGCCGCAGTTTGTACCAGCAGACCATGTGTGCCGCTGCAGTGATCACCCAGGTTATCGGGTACGACAGATATAAGACAAACAGACTGTGCTGCCATACAAATATGGTAAATATCCAGACAATCCTAAGCCCGCAGGCCCCTGTCAGGGACACCAGCATAGGCAGAACCGAATATCCCATACCGCGCAGACTTCCCACCAGCACCTCCATGATACCACAGAGAAAATAGGGAAGACATATGATTTTAAGCCTCTGTATTCCGTAAGCGATCACCTCTGCATCCGAGGAGTAGATTCCAAGAAGATGCGGTGAAAATAATACCATCAGACATCCGAAGATTCCTCCGATAACCGTCACAAGCACCAGACACCTCCATAAAATCTGACTGATCCGCTTCTGATTACCGGCCCCCATATTCTGGCTGGTGAAACTCAATGCAGCCTGATAAATAGAGTTCATGGAGGTATATACAAACCCCTCCAGATTGGATGCTGCTGTATTTCCTGCCATGGCAATGGCTCCGAAAGAGTTTACAGAGGACTGGATCAATACATTGGATATGGAAAAGATGGCACTCTGCATCCCTGCCGGAAGACCAATGCGGACAATGTGTTTTAACTTATCTTTATGTATTTTCAGCTTTCCGAGTTCCAGCCTGCACATTCCCTCTGTATGCATAAGGCAGCGCAGAATCAAAAGTGCTGACACTGCCTGAGAAATGATTGTAGCAAGCGCCACACCCGCCACGCCAAGACCGCAGACAATAACAAAGAACAGATTCAGCACCACATTGATGACTCCGGCCAGAAGCAGATAATAGAGAGGCCTCTGGGTATCTCCTGTAGCTCTCAGCACAGCTGCACCGAAGTTATAGAGCATCATAGCCGGCATCCCTACAAAGAAAATCCTCATATAGAGCACTGCCTGCCCCAGAACCTCCGGAGGTGTTGCCATCCACTCCAGCATTGGCCTGGCAAACGCCACACCCAGGAATATAAGAATACAGCCGCAGACAATACTGAACAAAATAGATGTATGTACTGTCTCGCTTACATTTTTAGAATCCTTCGCCCCGCAGAACCTTCCGACCAAAACATTTGTCCCAATGGAACACCCAATAAATACATTGACAAAAAGCTGTATCAGAGAACTGGTAGACCCCACGGCTGCCAGAGCATGATTTCCAGAAAACCTTCCCACAACCACAATATCTGCCGCATTAAACAAAAGCTGCAGAATACCGGATAAAATAAGCGGCACAGAAAACAGCAGCAGCTTTCCCCAAAGCGGCCCGTTGCACATATCTATTTCGTATGACTTCTTCATTTTCCTCTTCCTTCTAAGGCGGAATTCTGCCGCCTTACTCTCTGTTTTAAACCAAAACAATTTTAAATCTGCCGTACTGCGGCAGACATCATTTCTTACAGAAGCCAGATACAAACAGGACTACCCACCTGCATACTGTCTTCTGCTGCCGCCTCTTTGAAATCCATATGCTTCACCGAAATAATCTCATTGGAATCCTGGTTTGCAATGACCAGATATGTAATCCCCGAATCTCTGTCCTCTGCCGCTGCAAAACAGCGCGGTGTCTTTCCTCCGGAGGAGATACTGCCTGTGAGCGCAAGCCTTCCCTCACGGTCCACATCATATACACTGATATTGTCAGCTCCCCTGTTGGAAACATATAACTTTGTCCCGGCAGAATTGATGCGGATTTCCGCCGCTGTATTCGGTATTTTTCTGTCCTTCTCCATGAGGCTGGAAACATCCTGTACTTCTTGAAGCGTGCCGCTTCCATAGTCATATACAAGAACCCTGTTTCCCATCTCCTGCACTACATAAAACATGGGAAGAAACGGATGGTATACCAGCATTCTCGGACCATATCCAGGCTTTGTCATCCAGCTCTCCACCTCTGTAAAAGTCCATTCACCCTTCTGTTCCCGCACCACACAACGGCTTATTTTGTCCAGCCCCAAATCACACACAAGCACACCTTCCGCAAAACGGCATGGATGGATAGAATGTACGTGAGGTCCCTCCTGCCGCTCCTCATCAACGGAATGTCCCTGATGCTGTATCACCATTGCCGGTTCCCGGAAATGTCCGTCTTCCCCTATCCTGTATGCGCAGGCAGAACCGCTGCCATAATTACTGATATATAATATCCTCTCCTCCTCATCCAGATAAAGATGACAGGGATTGGTTCCCATGGAAGGTTTTCTGTCCACCAGCCTCATCATGCCGTCCTTCCCGGTTTCATAAACACTGACAGCTCCGCTTTCAAGTCCTTCATACTCTTCCAGCTCACTCACCGCGTAAATCCTTTTTCCTGCTTTATCTGCACAGACATAGGAAGGATTCTTTATCCCTTCTATCAGCTGATCCTGTTTCATTTTTCCTGCTGTCATATCTATTTCAGCCAGATATATCCCCTGTCCGTTGCCATTAAAACGGCTTCCGTCACCGAATATAACGGTTTCCGTATATGTACCGATCAAAAACTTCTGTTTCCCTTCTGACATCCGGTCTCATCTCCTTTTTTCTTACTTTACTTGGCATCCTGAGGATAGCAAATCCCGCAGATCCTTCTGATTTCATCCAGTTCCCTCATGATCCGGAGGCTTTCCGCCCAGGGCATAACCGGACTCTCTGTCCTGCCCTCTTTCAACATTTTTTCTACCTCCAGCGCCTCGTAATGGTATCCGTTTCCGGCCACTTCGACGACTCTTTTTTCTTTCAGCGTATCCGTGCGGAAATCCTCATTTGGTTCAAACAGATAGACCGTATTGGGACGCCAGAAATACGGAATTTCCAGTTCAGCCTTATCCGTGATGATCACTGCCCGGTTGTCCACTTTTCTATTGATGGAAAATACCATGTCCGCCAGACATCCGCAGGGATAAGTCATCTGGATACAGGTATTCAAATCCACTGTCTCCGCATTCTTTTCAGACCACGCGTGGATCACATCCGGTGTTTCTCCCAGAAGGTACTGCGCAACGCTTACACCGTAAACACCCACATCGAGGAGAGCACCGCCTCCCAATTCAGCCTCAAACAGACGCCTTGTCTCCGGCTTGGCCGGCCCGCCAAATGTAAAATGCATATTATGCACTTTTCCGTACACACCTGCCTGTATTTCCTTTTTCAGTTCTCTCATTGCAGGGATAAATCTTGTCCACATAGCTTCCATAAAAAAGGTATGATTCTCTTTTGCCAGCTCAAGGATCTCTTCCAGTTCCCGGGCATTCATTGTCACCGGTTTTTCACACAACACGGGTTTCTTTGCTTTTAAGCAGGCTTTGACGCACGCCAGATGCTGAGGATGAATGGTCCCCACATAAACAGCATCCACATCTTTGTCATTTACCAGTTCTTCATAGGAACAGCAGTATTTCTTTGCCTGTATCCCGTAATCATTCCTTCCGGACCGGGAGGCCAGTACCTCCACCTGCATATCCGCCACTTCTTCCAGCCCTTTTGCGAACTGGGATGATATAAAACCGCCGCCCATAATTCCCCATCGAAACATATTGATTCCTCCTCATCCGTTTAACTGCCGATATTTTTTTCAATAATTATGCCACATACAGTATACCACAAACGGACAGCCGGGAATATACTTTCCCGCCTGTCCGTTAAAATTATAATTACTATTTACTGCTGTTCTCACATCACTGATCCACGGCTGCCTGGAGCTTCTCAATCAGTGCCTGCACTTCCTGTGTGCTCACTCCCGCAAAGCTTCTGAATGTCCTGAGTGGTGAATTCTCCATCATTTTCAAAGACATTTCAGGTGAGATAGCTTCACTTGCCGCACTGCCTTCCTTATCACCGGCACCTATATTTGCCATCATGGTTTTCAGCAGGCCGCTCATGATCTCTTTTGCCTTTGGCTCTGCGAGCAATTCCGCAACGGTGGTGTTCATGTGGATTTTCACAGGAATCTTCGTTGTAGAAGTAAGCTGCACCGCATCTTTTAAAAGAATATCCCTGGAGGAACTTCCCACAAGAATCTCATATGTGCCGGTGGCTGCATACCAGTCTGAAATTTCCGTATTGTACCATGCAAAGCTTCTCTTATCCAGCTCCATAGCAACAACCTTTTCCTCGCCGGGGGCCAGCTCTACCTTGGCAAAATTCTTCAATTCCTTAACCGGTCTGCTGGCAGCGTTGGTCTTATCTGCCACATAAAGCTGTACGATCTCCTTGCCGGCCATACTTCCGGTATTCTTAACCTTAAGTGAAACCGTCAGAGTGTCCGTATCCTTTATCTCCTTTGCTGACAGCTTCAGATCGCTGTACTCAAATGTAGTATAGCTAAGTCCGTAGCCAAAGGGATAACGCACTGCCATTTCCTTAGTATCATAATAGCGGTATCCCACAAATACTCCCTCTCTGTACTCCACGGTCTTCCCATCACCCGGGAAGTTCAGCTCCACTGCCTCAGCAAACATGGCTTCATCCACTTTGTCCTCTTTCACGTCATATCCCTGTGCATAAGACACATCCGCGTATTTCTTGACTGCATCCAGCGCGCTTGTCACCTTAAAGGAGTTGATATGAGAACTTCCGCCTCCCTGGAACCGGGGCTTCTCTGCAAATTTTCCGATAAACGCAATCTTCTGTCCTTCTCCCTTCAGAGGCAGGATTCCATCATTTTTCAAAAGCACCATGGACTCTCTCGCGATTCTGGCTGCCAGATTGTGATCTGCTTCCTTATCAAATTTGCCGGGCTGACGGTTATCTGAGAATTTGAAGATAATATTTAGGATTCTCTCAACCGCTGTATCCAGAACCGCTTCATCAAGCACACCTGTTTTCACAGCTTCCACAATCTCCGCATCCGTATATCCGCCGCTTGCCGGCATTTCCAGGTCAAGACCCGCTTCCAGTCCTTTTACCCTGTCGTTCACTGCACCCCAGTCAGACATAACGTATCCTTCAAATCCCCACTCATCTCTCAGAATTTCCGTGAGCAGTCTGTGGTTCTCAGACGCAAATGTTCCGTTGATCTTATTATAAGAGCACATCACGGTATCCGGTCTGCTCTCCTTCACTGCGGCCTCAAAAGCTGCCAGATAAATCTCCCGGAAAGTTCTCTCATCTATTTCAGAGGAACATGACATTCTTCTGTGCTCCTGATTATTTGCCGCAAAATGTTTGATGGATGTTCCCACATTTTTCGACTGCACACCCTTTATATGCGCTGCAGCCATCTGTGAAGCCAGATACGGGTCTTCAGAAAAATATTCAAAGTTCCTTCCGCACAGCGGTGACCTCTTAATATTTACTGCCGGGCCTAAAATGACAGACAGGTTCTCCGCCTGACATTCGTCTCCCAGCGTCTCACCTAAAGTCTCTAAAAGCTCCCGGTCAAATGAACAGGCAGTCGCACAGGCAGTAGGAAAACACACGGCTTTGATACTCTCATTTGCTCCGAGATGGTCTGCCTCCTTGTCCTGCTTTCTGAGTCCGTGAGGTCCGTCGCTGACCATCACCTCAGGAATCCCCAGCCTTTCCACACTTTTCAAATGCCAGAAATCCTTACCGGAACTCCGGAGAATATCAAAATCATGCTGTTTAAAGTCTGCCCCATAAAAATACAGTACCCCTGCCTGTTCTCTTCATGGAAAACAACGCATATTACAGTGCAGCTCTTCCCCTTGCATTGAACGACAGAAATTTTACCCTTTATTTCGGCCCCTGCCTCTTTTCCCGGCTCTCCGACAGGGAGTTTAAACAGAGCTTTCCGGATTTCTCCGCGCTGCCTCCTGACATGCGTTTTCCTCTCATGTCAGCGCTGCCTGTCATGGAACAGGAATCAGAAGAGAATCCGCCGCATTTCATACACCCTATTCATACGAAAAAAATCTCCTGGACGCGGTGCGCTCAGGAGATGTTGTACGTGCAAAAGAATGTATGAACGAGTTAAGTCTCACAGGAAAACCGGGAATCCTTTCCCTCAACCCGCTGCGCCATGCCCAGAATCTTTTCATCGCTCACATTACTCAGATCACAAGAGCCGCAATGGAGGCAGGAGTGGAGGAAGATATGACTTATGCCATGAGTGACACACCTCTGTCACACACCTTCTCTCCCTGCGGGATCAGGCCACCGGAGAATTTACGGCTGCCGCGGCAAGCCAGAGCCATTATATTTCTGTCTTTAAAAAATATACGGGCATGACGCCCAGACAGTACAGGGATGCCTTTTAAAAAAATCCTGTCTCCCAGCGGACTGACCATGTGTCAGTTCTCCCGGGAAACAGGATTCTTCCATCAGACATATCAGCCCGCGCCGTATGCGCGTTCTCTGTCCTTTTCCTTATAATGATGTGCTTCTTCAAGCATCATATCTTTTACCTTCATCAGACGGATCTGCGTACTTCTCTCGCTCTCGTCCAGCTTCATGGTAATATATTTAATATTCTGCTGTGTCTCCGGAATAATAACGTGTTCCAGAGCGTTTACTCTGCGTCGGGTCTTCTCAATCTCGGAAGCCATAAGCTGGCAGGACTTCTCAATCTCCGCAAGCTTCAGCATATCCGGCAGGATGTCTGCCAGAGATTTCACCGCGCCGTCCAGGTCACCGGAAGTAAAGGCAAAACCGTAGGAATAGATGTCGTTTGCATCTGCGGTTCTGGTCTGGGACTGGAAGACAGGAATGTCAACACTCATGACATTCTTCTTACCGGCATCCAGATATACTTCCTGTTTCGGTGCCATCAGCGCTGTGTTCAGTGTCTGTTCGGACATGCCGGCTTTTGCGATCACGAAGTTCTTGTTAGCCTCTTTAATACCCTCTTCCACTTTCAGGCGCAGAGCCATATTTTCTCTTGCCAGATCCAGGAACTGACGCATAAGCTCGTCACGTTTGTCCTTCAAAAGCTTGTGGCCTTTGATGGCTGTGACCAGCTTTTTCTTCTGCTTGGTAAGCTCCATTCTGGTAGGATTTACCTGGGTAGATGCCAAGACAATCACCTCTTTCTATGCATTTTCTAAAGGGACAGCAGGCATCTTAAGCCTGCTGCCGGCCGGCATTATTGTTTACCGTAATATTCATCAAGGAACTTATCATCAATACGTTTCAGCTCACTCCTCGGTAAAATGGAGAGCAGCTTCCAGCCGATACGCAGTGTCTCCTCAATATCACGGTTGCTGGTATAGCCCTGTGAAACGTATTCCGCCTCAAAAGCATCCGCGAATTTTGCATAGATAAGGTCAATATCTGAAAGTGCTGCCTCACCAAGAATGGTCATCAGCTCTTTTGCCTCTTTACCACGGGCATAAGCGGCGAAAAGCTGGTTCATGGTGTTCGCATGGTCAGCACGTGTCTTGCCTTCACCGATACCTTTATCTTTCAGTCGTGACAGGGACGGCAGAACATCGATGGGCGGTGTTACACCTTTTCTGTAAAGCTCACGGCTCAGAATGATCTGACCCTCTGTGATATATCCGGTAAGGTCAGGGATCGGATGGGTTTTATCATCCTCAGGCATGGTAAGAATCGGAATCATGGTAATGGAACCATTACTTCCTTTCTTACGTCCTGCTCTTTCATACATGGTTGCAAGGTCTGTGTACATGTAACCGGGATATCCACGGCGTCCGGGAACCTCTTTACGGGCTGCGGAAACCTCACGCAGGGCATCTGCGTAGTTTGTGATATCTGTCAGGATTACCAGTACGTGCATATCTTTTTCAAATGCAAGATACTCTGCTGCAGTAAGCGCCATCTTAGGTGTTGCGATACGCTCTACAGCCGGGTCATTTGCCAGGTTGATGAACAGAACGGTTCTGTCGATGGCACCTGTCTCCTTAAAGCTCTCAATAAAGAAGTTGGACTCTTCAAAGGTAATACCAAGAGCGGCAAATACAACGGCGAAGTTCTCGCCGGTACCGCGAACCTTAGCCTGTCTTGCAATCTGAGCGGCCAGCTGCGCATGAGGAAGACCTGATGCGGAGAAGATAGGCAGCTTCTGACCACGTACCAGTGTGTTCAGACCGTCAATTGCGGATACACCTGTCTGAATGAACTCTTCCGGGTACATTCTGGCAGCCGGATTCATAGGCAGACCATTGATATCACGTCTCTCATCCGGAAGGATTTCAGGACCATCATCAATCGGACGTCCCATACCGTCGAATACACGGCCTAACATGTCCTCAGACACACCCAGCTCCATGCTTCGTCCCAGGAAACGCACCTTACTGTCTGACAGGTTGATACCTGTGGAGCTCTCAAAAAGCTGTACCAGGGCATCACTTCCGTTGATCTCAAGTACACGGCAGCGGCGTGTCTCACCGCTTGCCAGCTCAATCTCACCTAATTCATCAAAATGTACATTTTCAACACCGCGCACCAACATCAGAGGGCCGGCAACTTCCTGTATGGTTCTATACTCTTTCGGCATTAGAAGTCCTCCTTCCCAAATACATTGGCAATATCAGCAGCAAGTTCGTCCATTGTTGCCTTATATTCTTTGTCCAGTTTGTCTTCTGTCACATATTTGAAACGTCCAATCTTTTCGCGGACATCCATCTTGATCAGCCCCTGGATATTAGCACCCTTGTCAAGCGCTTCCTTGGACTGCTCGTAAAATGCGATAACCAGTTTCATCAGCAGATACTGTTTCTGCAGAGAACTGTAGGTATCTACTTCATGGAAGGAGTTCTGATGCAGGAAGTCCTCACGGATAGAGCGGGCAGCTTCCATTTTCAGACGGTCGCCTGCGGAGAGCGCATCCATACCTACCATCTTAACGATTTCTTCCAGCTCCGCCTCATCCTGCAGAAGACTCATCATCTTCTGGCGGTCTTCCATCCAGTCAGGAGCCACTTTCTCATTAAACCAGTCAGACATATTGTCCAGATACAGAGAGTAACTGGTCAGCCAGTTGATGGCCGGGAAATGACGCTTGTAAGCAAGTGCGGAATCCAGACCCCAGAATACCTTAACGATACGCAGGGTTGCCTGGGATACCGGCTCGGAAATATCACCACCCGGAGGAGATACGGCACCGATAACGGAAAGCGCGCCTTCTCTGTGGTCACTGCCGAGAGAAACCACGTGTCCGGCTCTCTCATAGAACTGTGCCAGACGGGAACCCAGGTATGCGGGGTAACCCTCCTCACCGGGCATCTCTTCCAGACGTCCTGACATCTCACGAAGAGCCTCGGCCCAGCGTGATGTGGAGTCTGCCATCAGGGCTACGGAGTAACCCATATCACGGAAATATTCCGCGATGGTAATACCTGTATAGATAGAAGCCTCACGTGCCGCAACAGGCATATCGGAGGTATTGGCGATCAGAACGGTACGTTCCATCAGAGACTGTCCTGTCTTCGGATCCTTCAGTTCCGGGAACTCGTTCAGAACGTCTGTCATCTCATTTCCACGCTCGCCGCATCCGATGTAAACCACGATGTCAGCCTCAGCCCATTTTGCAAGCTGATGCTGGATCACTGTCTTGCCGCTTCCGAAAGGTCCCGGAACGGCTGCAACACCGCCTTTGGCGATGGGGAAGAAAGTATCAACAACTCGCTGTCCTGTTACCAGAGGCATCTCCGGCGGCAGCTTTTTCAGATACGGACGGCCTTTACGAACCGGCCATGTCTGCATCATGCCAACTTCCTTGTCACCGTCTGCGGTCTCGATAACAGCAACGATCTCTTCCACCGTAAATTCACCGGCTTTTATTTCTTTTACTTTACCGTTTATCCCGTAAGGAACCATGATCTTGTGATTAACAACGATGGTCTCCTGTACCGTACCGATAATATCACCGTTTTGTACCTCGTCCCCCACTTTAACAGTAGGAACAAAGTTCCATTTCTTATCTCTCTTAAGGGAAGGAACCTCAACACCACGCTCTAAGTTGGTGCCGGACACCTTCATAATCTCATCCAGCGGACGCTGGATACCATCGTAAATACTCGTGATCAGACCTGGTCCAAGTTCTACGGAAAGAGGCGCATTCATGGACTCAACCGGCTCGCCCGGTCCAAGACCTGATGTCTCCTCGTATACCTGAACACTGGCTTCATCACCGTGCATCTCGATGATCTCACCAATCAGACGCTGGTTACTGACACGGACAACGTCGAACATATTCGAGTCTCTCATGCCTTCCGCGATAACCAGCGGTCCTGCAACTTTTTTAATCGTACCTTTGCTCATCGGAACGAATCACCTGCTTTCTAAATTAGTTCGTATCTGCGGTATTTTACCGCTTTCATTCCGGGTGCTGCGGCGCGCTGCCGCATACCGGACCTTTTAATTATTGCTGAAAAGAATATCCGAGCCAACAGCCTTCTCCACGGATAATTTCACTCCCTGCACACCTTCACCCGTGTTTCCGAAAACACCGGGGATCAGGATAATGGCGGGAAGCAGTTGTTCCTGAAATTTATCAATCGTCTTTTTGCACTCTGCTGCCAGCGCTTCTGTGATATAGATGATCCCATATTTGCTGGCTGCCAGATGCTCCAGTTTTTCTTCAGCTTCTTTTCGGGATGTTACCGGGAACGTATCCAGACCCAGTGTAGCAAACCCGTAAATACTGTCGTAATCACCCACAACTGCAATCTTATACATACATTTCCCTTACCCTTTCCCGGATAGAATCATCCGAAAGCCCGCTGCGTTTGCCGGACAAAATGATTCGTACCGTTTTGATCTCGTTCTCCCTGGCAAGCACATAGGCAACCAGAGGGCCCACTGAAAATGACTGATATTTCTGAGGCTGCATGGTCTGCATCATGCGGTTGTCACACCAGCGTTCAAACGCGGACATGGACTCTGCAATGGCCTTTCCGCCCTCCGCATAAGCAGTTCCCGACAAATACTCCACAATAGCATCAATGCCGCTCACTGCCGCCTTGGAAAGCTGTGCCACACTAAGTGACTCACATTCCACCATCGCGCGCTTCATAAAATCCAGATTTTTTGCGGTTTTCTGTGAACGCACAGCGATTTTAATATCAGCTATGGCAACGGTAGACTCCGCATAATCCTTGATAATGCTGTCCTTTGCTTCCTTGCCCGCTGCATAGATCGCCTCAAGAGCTGCCTTGTCCACAATAACGTCACAGAGCTGTCCATCTCTTGTGTGAAGCAGTGTCTCATAAGCCTCTTTTGCAGCGCCAGCCATATATTTGGGAAGTCTGGAAAAATCCTTGCTCCGCACGATCTCCAGCATTTCATCCGGGGAGATGGCAGTGTCATCATAGTAGATGTTCATTGACTTGCCGTTCTCCTCCGTGCACACATCCTTGATGGCTGCCTTCAGATTGTGGAACATATTGGGATAGGAAAGTACATCAAAGACGGACATATCAACACCCAGATCCCTGATATTCTCCCAGATTTTCTCCTGCTCCCTGGTCAATATTGCCTCTGCATTCACCGGCGTATCCGCGCCGCCCCAACCCTTTTCCTGTATAAGCTGCAGGCACTGCTCCTCTGTCTGGCAGGCCATGAGCTGGTCAAGAGTGGCAGAAGTGAATAACGCCGTCTCAAGCGCACGGATTCGCGCAACCGCATAGGTATATTTTGTATCAATCAAGATAATTCCTCCTTCTTGCGGTTATCGCTTACAAAAATAATAATGCATGAACTTTGTCGGAAAGTTCACCTCTCTTGGAATCAAACATGGCCTTAAAGGTACAGTTTTCTTCGATTCCACCATATATCAGGACAAAGCCTCCACGGATATTTCTGTGTTCTTTGGAAAGAACCAGTTTTCCGCCCTTTTTCTCTGCTATTTCCGAAATTTCTTTTTCAAAACCCTGCGGCATTCTCTTCAAATCTTCAGGTGAGAAACAAATTTCCCCTTCCTGAGCCAGAACGAATTTGTCCAGCATTTTGCGGAGCATGTTGAAATATGTCTCATCGTCTGCTGTAAGCAGTGTATTATAAGCGCTTTCCAGTACGTTAGAAATCACTTCCTGCTTTGCCTCCAGAAGTGCTTTTCTCTTCTGCAGGTCGCAGGAGGAAAGGGCACGTTCTTTGATATTCTCAACATCAGCATCCGCTTTTTGGGAGATACGTCCGCATTCTGCTTCCGCTTTGTCTCTCATCTCCTGCTTAACTGCTTCTGCGCTCTTCTGCGCACGGTCGATGATATCATTGGCGGAGCTTTTTGCTTCATCCAGAATCTGGCTTTTCATTTTTTCTAATCCAGTCATTCTTTAGCTCTCCTTTACTATTTCTATTCTGTCCTGTAATTTCTGTCCCCATGCCGGGACTTCTCTCCATATATTAAATTAGAAGGAAAAGTTCGTTACAGAAAGAATGGAAATCAGCAGAGCAAGAATTGCGTATGTCTCAACCATGGCCGGGAAAAGCATAGCTTTACCGAACTGTTCCGGTTTCTTGGCAACGATGCCGATAGCTGCTGCAGATGTCATTCCCTGATATTTACCGGAGATCAGACCAACGATACCGATCGGCAGACAAGCTGCTAATACCAGTAAGCCCTGCTGCGGTGTTAAATCCAGCATACCTCCGCCTAACAGACCGATCTTGGAAAGTGTGATGAAACCAACCAGCAGACCGTAGATACCCTGTGTACCTGGGAGAAGCTGCATGATAAGAACCTTAGCGAATTTGCTGGGATCTTCTGTAACAACACCTGCTGCTGCCTGACCGGCAATACCTACACCAATAGATGAACCTGCACCTGCTAATAATACTGCTAATGCTGCACCAAGTAATGCGTAAACAATTCCTAACTGACTCATAAATAAGTTTCCTCCTTAACATCTACATATTTCGTAGTTAATTTAAATGGGTTGAAAGGTCTTCCTCCACCCTCATAAAACTTGCCGAAAAACTCGACAAACTGTAAACGGTTTGTATGCACGTATGCGCCCAAAAGATTGATAGCCAGATTCAGTGAATGGCCCACAATAAAAATCACTATAAAACCGACAGCGGCAATGATACCATCGCCCAGCATACTTGCCATCTGGTTTACTACAGACGCGATAACACCTGTTGCCAGACCAAGAGCAAGCAGACGGGAGTAAGACAGCACATCACTCAGCCATCCTGTTACATTGTAAATATCATACGCGCCCAGTGCCAGACGAAGAGCGATATTCTTGTTCGCACGCCCTGACATAAGAAGCAGTCCTACCGCGCCTGCAATCGCCATGACCTTTCCGATCTGCGAAACTGCCGGTGGGAAAGTTCCTTCCGGAAGCTGGGAGATGGATGCAAAGATACTGCTTGGAAGCAGCATCATAACCAAACCGATCAGAAATACATACCAGATAATAACGTCACAGAAGAAATCCATGTACTGTTTATCTTTCAGAAGCATGTATCCTTTCAGTGCCAATCCCATGAACAGATGGATCACACCAAACAGCATTGCGTACATAAGAAGACGCATTGGGTCATTCAGCGGAACGAACCAGGCTGCCTTGATCAGTCCGCCGTCCGGTACATCCACATGGAAAAAGGTTCGCGCGACCACGTCCACGGCATCTCCGAAGTATCCTCCGAAAAGTACACCCCACACTAAAGTGGAAAGACCGCAGTACATGAACATTTTCAGTGCCTTATGCATGCCCTGGCTCATGCGCGGGTACTTTCTCAGTACAATAAAACATGCCAGGAATATGATCAGTCCGTATGCCGCATCAGACAGCATCAGACCGAAGAAAAATACATAGAAAAACGACATGATCGTCGTCGGGTCAACCTCGCCTTTTTTCGGCAGACCGTAGGATTCCAAAACGCCCTCCACAGACTGTGAAAATGCGTTATTGCTCAGAAGCACCGGGGCTTCCTCATCCTCCTGTATCTCCTCCACATCAAAGACCAGATCATAGCCCTCTTCCATTGCCTTTTTCACTGCAGGAACCGCTTTTTTAGGTATATACCCACTTACAAAAAAGGTCCTGGAGGACTGTGGAATTTGTCCCAGGAGTTCGTATTTCTCTGCTCTTGTACGGAAATAGTCAGAAATCAAACGCAGGTCTGCGCGCTTGTCCCCATATTCAGTAATATGCTTCTGACATCCCTCAATTTCTTTTTGGAGCGCACTGATCTCTGCCTCCAAGTGTTCTTTTTCGACCGCCGGTATTTCACTGACGATCTGAGATGGCCTAGCAAAACCGCCCTGCCGCAGCGCATCCTCTACCTGCTGTGCGTTCTTCTTCAGACACAGCACAACAATATAAGTGGAATCTCTGTCCGCAGAAAGGACTGTCACATCCACGCCTTCAGCCTCGGGAGCGTACTCCGCGATCAGGCTGTAAACCGCTTCCAGTGTCATTTCACCTGAAATAGCACCGATGAGTGCGCTGGTTGAACCGGTACCCTCAAAATTCATGGGCACATCCAGGCTCATCCATGGAGCCAGTGCTTCGATCTGGTTCTCCATTTTCTGGATATTTGCACGGCACTCCGCGATTTCTTTCTGCCAGCCGGTTATTCTGGAAGCAATGTCCATCATTTCTTCCTTCTGAACCGCTACCTGGTTGTAAGTTTCTTTTTCAATCAGTTTTTTTCCTTCCAGACTGGACAGCAGGGATTTTTTCTCCGGTGCATATTCCTGCAGGATATCCAGTGCTAGATCCGCCAGGTTCGCTTTTTTCTCAAAAGTGTTTCTGGCTCCCTGGGTATCCATCTTTTCAAAGCCCGACTCATCGTCTAATACTTGGGTCATTTCCATGACGCCCATGGTCTGCAGCTTTTCCAGGATGGCCTTCCGGTCCCTTTTCAGCGCGCAGATACTGACTCGCTGCATCTGCATTACTGCCATACTCTCATCCCTCCTTTAACTCGTTTTCTTTTTCTTCCTCTCAGATTAATTCGGAAATGATCAAATCAACCGCTTCTTTTTCCCGGCTTTTTGCCGCGCTCTTCAGCTTTTCGATTTCTTTTCCAGCCGCCAAAAGGGCCTCGTCCGTCTGCTGTTTTCCAAATGTCTCAGCAGAGTCTCTTAATTTTTTCGCCTTCTGCTGCGCTTCGGAAATCAAATCGGAATACAATTTTTCGGAAGCCAGTTTTGCCTCCTCAGAAATCTTTTCACTCTGGCGCTTTGCATCCGCAACGATGTTTGCTGCCTCCTGCTCCGCATCCCGGATTTCTTTGATTGTTCCTTCTATCACAGTATCACCACCTTCACATAGTTTAAATATTACTATGAATTATGCAATTTGTCAATTTGTTCACAATATTTTTAACCGAATTACACGAAAAAAAGTTGCCTTATTTTGGTAATCCCGACAAAAAAAGAGAGATTGTATAGAATTTATACAATCTCCCCGAATGTCTTTGTTTAATTTGACTTTATCTTACTCGTATAAGTAGTTCTTCAGCTTCTCATCATCCAGGCTGGCAGCATCGATCCACTGGTATCCCGGATTGATAAAGGAATCATTTTCCAGCCCCAGCCAAGCCCTGGCTGCTGCTACTGCGGTGGCATATCCCATGCCATACGGATTCTGTGCGATAACTCCGGCCTCTCTTCCGTCCTTGATCGCTTCTTTCTGGGTCTTGCCGGCATCAAATCCCACTACGGCAATTTCTTCTTTCTCTGCTTCTTTCAGCACTTCCAGAACATCATCCGCAGTGACCTGATTGGTACAGAAGTATCCTTTCAGATTCGGATTATCCTCCAGCACTTTTGCTGCCATCTCCCTGACGGGTGTCTCCTCATTTTTATAGGAGAGATTAACAATCTTAATATCCGGGTAATTGGCTGTGAGCTCATCTGTAAATCCCTTGACTCTGTCCTGGCTGCTTTCAGAGCTTTCGATATGGGCCATAACAGCAATCTCTCCGCTGCCGCCCACAGCTTCCGCAAGTTTTTTCGCTGCGTCAGCGCCTGCTGTCTTGTTGTCTGTGGAGCACACGGAATCTACGGTGCCGGTCTCCACACCGGAATCCAGCACAACCACGGGGATTCCGTTTTCCTCTGCTGTTTCAAGCTGTGCCTGACAGGATTCCATATCTATGGCTGCCAGACAGAGAACGTTTGGATTCTCAGCCAGAACCGCGTCGATAATATTGATCTGACTCTCCACATCCGTCTCATCGGACGGCCCTTCAAAGGATAGTTTTATCTTATCGTCACCTTTATATTCCAGTTTTTTATTTAAATCTTTGACGGCTGCTTCCATGCCTTTTTTTACAGTGGCCCAGTAGCCTGTCTTTGTGCCCTTAACCACCACTGCTATATGACCGCCGGCCTCCAGCTCCAGACCTTCCAGGGATGTATAATCAATGGTTCCGGCGCTGCTTTTCAGAGTGGTCATAGTCAGGTCCTCAGACATGTCTGCCTCGTTCTCTTCCTCTGCGTCCTGGCTGTTCTCATCCTCACCGGAAACTTCTGTATTATCTTTTTCCTCTTCCTTCTGTTCCTCTTCTGTATCTTCTTCTTTCTGAGGATCCCCCTTGCTGCCCACTTCCGGCTTGTCTTCCGCCTTTGCCTCTGTGTTTACTGGTACTTCTTTTTTATCCTTATTATCACCGCATCCTGCCAGGGAACCCGCTGCCAGCGCGATGCATAATATAGCAACCATTGTACGTTTCATGCCCTCTCCTCCAAGGTTCACACCATGCCTGTGCACGGCTTTACCAGATTTTTACATGCATTTCTCTTCCTATTAACTACGTTTCCATTATACACGAAACTATTTATTAGTCCATATGCTTTTTGTAATAATTTCGTAAAAATTTCAGGAACTTTTCTATTCATATTTTCTATAGAGTTTCCAAACACGCTCTAATCAAGAAGATTCCACTCACGTAAAATCCCGTATATTACCAGAGCAGAGAGCGGTCCCAGCAGAAAACCGGCTCCTCCGTACAAAAACAGTCCCAGATATACCGATAACAGGACAAGGAGAGGCGATACCCCCACCTTCTTTCCTATCAGGCGGGGCTCCAGAAACTGCCTGACGCAGCTTGTGACAAGATAAAGGGCAATACAGCCGACTGCACCGGCCGCGTCTCCTCTTAAAGCAAGGACCAGCGCCGCGGGAACAAGAAATGTACCTGTTCCCAGAACGGGCAGTGCGTCCAAAAGCCCCAGCGCCAGTCCGGCAGTGATAAAATGAGGCGTTCCCAATAAGAACAGTCCGGCAATGCAGAGGAGGATAATGATTCCCATAATTTTGATCTGTGCTTTGAAATATTCTGCAATTCCGCTCTTTAAGTTCTTGAAAAGGGCTTTCGTCTTAACAAAAACAGGCCAGGCGGAAAACCGTTCTTTCCACTCCCCGTGCTCCTGCAGAATCAAAACCGCGGATACCACGCACAGAATCAGGCCGCCCACCAGGACCACGCACTTTTTCATGGAGCCGACCGCAGCCTCCATGGACTGACTGCCGTCCCAAAAGGAACTGCTGATATTACTGAGCTGCATATAAATATACTGGCTGCTCTCACGGGCCGGGATTCCCACCGTGTATTCCACCTGTCTGCAGCATTGGCCTATGATCTGGCAGAATTCTCTCTTTATTACCGGATAGAACGCTATCAGTCTGCTGATCTGTGCAGACAGAGCCTGGAGAAGCCACATAACTCCAAGAATGCCGCCCACGGATAGCAGCAGAATCAGCACAGCGCCCACACCGCCTTCTGTAAAATGCAGTTTTCTGCAGAGTTTCTGCCGTGCCAGCCACCTGGCTGCCGGAAGTATGGCGAGTGCCAGAAGCCAGCCTAAAAGAAATGGGAGCATCACAGGTACCGCGTATTTCATGACCAGAAATACACCTGCAATGACTCCCACTGTTATACCCGCTTTCTTCCATCTCATCTTCTGCTCACCATACCTTATCTTTTTCGTTCTCCTCTAACAGTATGTGTGAACTTTTCTTACCTATACTATAGGAAAATTTCCAGAGGGCTTTACCTGGAATTCCATTTTTTTCTTTGTCTTTGGATGGGTAAAACTTAATTTGTATGCGCACAGCGCGATGTACTGCCATTCCTTTTCTTTTCCTGCCTGAGGATTGTACTTGGTGTCCCCCAGCAGAGGATGGCCGGCGTATGCCATCTGGACACGGATCTGATGATGACGGCCTGTCAGAAGATGGATTTCGAGAAGAGAACAATCCTCTGCTTCTTTTAATACGCGGTATTCCAGAATGGCTTTTTTACTTTGGGGTGTTTTTTGTTTTGTCACCCTGGAGGTGTTGGTTTTGGCGTCTTTTATGAGTTCGTTCTCAAGACGGGATTCTTTTTTTGTCGGTATGCCGCTGACAACAGCAAGGTAGTATTTTTCCATACTTCCGTTCTGGACCTGGGCGTTTAAGTCTTTGGCTGCTGCTTTGTTTTTTGTAAAGACCAGGATACCCTCTACGGGCTGGTCGAGGCGGTGGATAACACCCAGATAAGAGGGCTCGCCTTTTGAGGTGAGATAGGTGAGGAGGGAGGATTCCAGGTCCGGGGTGTTGATTTTTTTGGATTGGACGGGGAGGCCGGGGGGTTTGTGGCAGATTAGGATG
>PPYE01432836.1_pt1 | contig 27067 bp, 18 predicted proteins | sample 1559881 | NCBI WGS metagenome assembly PPYE01 (sample SAMN08240022, study PRJNA423297) | Human gut metagenome, whole genome shotgun sequencing project. | reverse complement strand
TCTGGGGCAACGACGGGATCGGCAGTTATCTCTCGCTGGCTTCAGCCCGCAAAGGCCGCTGCCAGGACTACACCGGCGTTTTCATGCTGCACCCGGCCGGCGAGACGACGCTGCCCGGCGGAGACTGGCTGACGCTGACCTACCGCGGCCCGAACAGCCAGAACGACGAATTTCTGCCCCGTTTGCTCGCCGAAGCCGAGGCCCGCGGCCGCACCCCGGACGGCTCGCTGCTCGAAGTGCTGCTTGTCGATATCCACAGCTCCGCCAACGATGCCGACCATGTGACCGAGTTACAGATGCATTTAGCGCCGGCGAATGAAGAATGAAAAATTGCGGTGGATTGGCGGAGACGATGGAGCCACAATTTGTGTGTAGGGGCGGGCAATGCCCGCCCCTACGATCTCAACCGTTTTGGACTCGGGGCTCCCTCCTGCCCCGCCAGGCTCTGCGGTACGCCGTCGGGGTTTGGCCTTCGGCGGATTTGAAGCGGCGGGTGAAGTAGGCCTGCTCGCGGAAGCCGCAGGCGGCCGCGATCTGGGCGAGGGTTTGGTCGGTGTAGCGCAGCATCTGTTTGGCGCGGTCGATGCGGGCCGCGTGCAGGCAGTCGAGGATCGTCTCGCCGTATCGCTGTTTGAAGCTGCGGGCAAGATAATACTTGCTGATGAAAAAACGCGCGGCCAGCTCGTCCAGCGTCAGCGGCTCGGCGCAATGGTCGGCCAGATAGGCGCGCACGGCCTCGAGCCGCGCGGCCTGGCCGGATTCGCCGCCCGGCGCGCCCACCCGCACCTGTCCGCCCAAAATGCCGGCCAGCAGCGCTGCAATCTCGGCCGAAGCTTCGAGCTCGGCCGTCGCGTCCCAGCGGCTTGCGCAGGCCAGCACCGCATCGAGCCGCCGCGCAACTGCCGCGCCGTCGGCCGGGGTAAAGACCGGTTCCTCGCCAAAGCGGCGGTAGAAAGCCGGCGCGCTGCGGCCGTTGAAGTGCACCCAGCGCAGCTCCCAGGGGTCGGCGTCGGCGCTGCGGTAGCCGTGGGGGCGGCGGCAGTCGATCCAAAAGCACTGCCCGGCCCGCAGCGCAAACCGCCGCGCGCCGTACCGCAGACTGCCGCTGCCGGCCACGACCTGCACGATCAAAAAGCTGTCCAGGCTCGACCGCTGGGTGCCGGCGTGGCTCTGCACAAGCCGGATGTGACCGGCCTCCTGCAAGAAGAAGAGGTTTTCCCGCGCAAAGGCGGAGGGGGTCACGATTGCCCGCACGCTGGCGGGGTCATAACAGGCGGGAAACTGGCGGAATTCCGGCATCGGGGGCCTCCTTCGGGATGGATGTGGCGGACAGGCGACCGCAAGATTGTGCAAATTCTTTGGCAACATTATGCCTTGCAACAGGGATATAAAACCATTATACTGAAAAACAAGGCGTTTGCAAGCGGTTTTGCGGCAAAAGCCCCGGCCCGCTGCCAGCACTGCGCGGCAAAGCGGCGAACCGGCACCGCCGGCAACGCCCGGCAAGAATGGTCAAAAATGCCTTTTGTAAGGTTGTGTAAGGAGTTTTGTATGAAAAAGGCGCTCATCACCGGCATCACCGGCCAGGACGGGTCCTACCTGTCCGAGTTTCTGCTCGAAAAGGGCTACGAAGTCCACGGCATCATCCGCCGTTCCTCGGTCGATTACCGCGAGCGAATCGCCCATCTTGAGGGCAACCCCCGCTTCCACCTGCATTTCGGCGACCTCGGCGATTCGATGAGCCTGGTGGCGGTCATCGGCAGTGTGCGGCCGGATGAAATTTACAACCTCGCGGCCCAGAGCCATGTCCAGGTCAGCTTCGACGTGCCGGAGTTCACGGCCGACGTCGATGCGGTCGGCGTGCTGCGGGTGCTCGAGGCCGTGCGGCTGTGCGGCCTGGCCAAGACCTGCCGCATTTACCAGGCTTCGACCTCCGAGCTCTACGGCAAGGTCGAGGAAGTGCCCCAGAACGAGAACACCCCCTTCCACCCCTACAGCCCCTACGCCGTCGCCAAGCAGTACGGCTTCTGGATCACCAAGGAATACCGCGAAGCCTACGGGATGTTCTGCTGCTCCGGCATTCTCTTCAACCATGAATCCGAGCGCCGGGGCGAGACCTTCGTCACCCGCAAGATCACCCTCGCCGCCGCCCGCATCAAGCAGGGCAAGCAGGATAAGCTGTATCTGGGCAACCTTTCGAGCCTGCGCGACTGGGGCTACGCGAAGGATTATGTCGAGTGTATGTGGCTGATTCTGCAGAACGACAAGCCGGAAGATTTTGTCATCGCGACCGGCGAGCAGCATTCGGTGCGGGAATTTTGCCAGCTCGCCTTCCGCAACGTCGGCATCGAGCTTGCGTTTACCGGCGAAGGGCTGGACGAAAAGGGTATCGACAAGGCGACCGGCAAGGTTCTCATCGAGGTCAGCCCCGACTTCTACCGCCCGACCGACGTCGTCAACCTCTGGGGCGACCCGACCAAGGCCAAGCGGGAACTCGGCTGGAACCCGACCAAGACAAGCTTTGAAGAGCTTGTGCGGATTATGGTTGAACATGATATGCGCAAGGTCGCTGTGGAGCGCGCCGAGGAGCATATCCGCTGCAACCTCGAAGAATACCTCGAAAAAGGCGTCGTCAAATAAGCCAAATGAATTCGGCTTCACAAGGGGCAACAGCCGCGCACTGCCGCCGCAGCGGCGTGTCGGAGGCCAACCGGGCCTCAGGCCCGGCTCTTAGGCCGGAGACCGGCTTCGCCTAACGCGTCTATTTCCCCTTGTGTATCCCCTTCGACAAAATTTTACCCAAAACCGCGCACTCGTCACTTCGTTCCTCGCACACAATTTTGGGCAAAATTTCCCTGTCGGTGTCGCCGTCGTCGGCGCGTGTCCGCTGACGGCGACGGATTTTGGATTTTAGATATTTACTTGTAAGGTCAGAAACGAGGCAATCTGTTATGATGGAGAAAAACGCGAAAATTTATGTGGCCGGCCACCGCGGCATGGTGGGTTCGGCGATTGTGCGGGAGCTCGAGCGCCAGGGCTACACAAACATCATCACCCGCACCCACAAAGAGCTTGACCTCTGCCGGCAGGATGCGGTCGAAGCCTTTTTTGCCGAAGAAAAGCCGGAATACGTCTTTCTCGCGGCGGCCAAGGTCGGCGGCATCGTCGCGAACAACGAGGCGCTGGCCGATTTCATGTACGACAACATGATCCTTGAGATGAACGTCATCCACGCGGCCTGGCAGAATGGTTGCAAAAAGCTCGAATTTCTCGGCTCCTCCTGCATCTACCCGCGCCTGGCCCCCCAGCCGATGAAGGAGGACTGCCTGCTGACTTCGGCGCTTGAAAAAACCAACGAAGCCTACGCGCTCGCGAAAATTTCGGGCCTTAAATATTGCGAGTACCTCAACCGCCAGTACGGCACCGACTACATCAGCGTCATGCCGACCAACCTCTACGGCCCGAACGACAACTACCACCCGACCCACAGCCATGTGCTGCCGGCGCTGATCCGCCGCTTCCACGAGGCAAAGGAGCAGGGCCTGCCCAGCGTGACCTGCTGGGGCGACGGCAGCCCGTTGCGGGAGTTCCTCTATGTGGACGACCTCGCGAACCTCTGCGTCTTTTTGATGAACCACTACTCCGGCAATGAGACGGTCAACGCCGGCACCGGCAAGGAGCTGACAATCAAGGAACTGACCGAGCTTGTCGCCGAGGTTGTCGGCTACACCGGTGAAATCCGCTGGGATACCTCGAAGCCGAACGGCACCCCGCGCAAGCTGCTGGATGTGAGCAAGGCGACGGCGCTCGGCTGGACGTACAAGACCGAGCTCGAGGAGGGCATCCGCCTGACCTACGAAGACTTTTTGCACAACCCGATGCGCGCCGAGCGGTAAGCCGGCGGCCCCGAACGAAAAGGGGGAATACCCATGAACATCATTCTGCTTTCAGGCGGCAGCGGGCAGCGCCTTTGGCCGCTGTCCAACTCAATCCGCTCCAAACAGTTTGTGCCGCTGCTCAAAGCGCCGGACGGCGGCCAGGAGAGTATGGTGCAGCGGGTCTACCGCCAGATCAAAACGGCCGACCCTGCCGCCAACATTGTGGTGGCCACCGGCAAGCGGCAGGTCAGCACGATCAAGAACCAGCTCGGCGGCAAGGTGGCAATCTGTGTCGAACCCTGCCGGCGGGATACCTTCCCGGCGATTGTGCTCGCCTGCGCCTACCTGGCCGATGTGCAGAATGTCCGGCCTGAAGAGCCGGTTGTCGTCTGCCCGGTTGACCCGTATGTGGATGACAGCTACTTTGCCGCCGTGCGCCAGATGGCCGCGCTGGCCGGCCAGCCTGACGCCGCCAACCTGACCCTGATGGGCATTGAGCCGACCTACCCGAGCTCCAAGTTCGGGTACATCATACCGAAAGCGAAAGAGGCCGTCAGCAAAGTTTCGAGCTTTAAGGAAAAGCCGGACGAGGCTACCGCCGCGGCCTATATCGCGCGCGGCGCACTGTGGAACGGCGGCGTCTTCGCCTTCAAGCTTGGCTACCTGCTGCGCGCGGGCCACAAGCAGCTGGATTTCCGTCGCTTTGCTGATCTGCAGGCCAACTATGCGCTGCAGAAGCGGATCAGCTTTGACTATGCGGTTGCCGAAAACGAACCCGATATTGCGGTGATCCGCTATGCCGGGCAGTGGAAGGATGTCGGCACCTGGAACACCTTCTGCGAAGTGATGAGCGAGCCGACGATCGGCAAGGTCATGCTGGACGAAACCTGCCGCGGCACCAACGCGGTCAACCAGCTCAACATTCCGCTGATCTGCATGGGCTGTGAAGATATGGTCATTGCGGCTTCCAGCGACGGCATCCTGGTTTCATCCAAGGAACGCTCCAGCCACATCAAGCCGTTTGTCGAGCAGGTTGAGGGCGAAGCCCGGTTTGCCGAAAAGAGTTGGGGCTCCTTCACGATTTTGGATGTCCAGCCCGAAGCCACGACAATCCGTATCCTGCTCAACCCCGGCCATCGCCTGGCCTACCACAGCCACGAGCACCGGGATGAGGTCTGGACGATTGTGGCCGGCATGGGCCGCACCATCATCGACGGCGAGGAGCGCCCCGTGCGCCCCGGCGATGTCGTCACGATGCCGGCCGGCGTCAAACACACCCTGATTGCCGACAGCCGGATCCAGGCCGTCGAAGTCCAGATCGGCGACGAGATCGACGTGGCGGATAAGACGAAGTTTGAGCTGTAAAGAAGCGGCTGCGGACATTTTGGGTGATGGTGAACCAAACCACCATGCGTAGGGGCGGGATGAGGGCATCCCGCCCTACGAACAGGGCGAGCGATGTCGCCATCCCGTTACGACCGCCCCGCCGCAAACATCCGCGGGCGGGCAATGCCCGCCCCTACGAATGGCGGCAGACCAGGTTATAATCCCACCGGGTAGCGGTGAGCCGAACCATCATGCGTAGGGGCGGGATTCATCCCGCCCGCGGGGCCTTGCGGCGCCGCGAACACCCCGGGCGGATGCAAGCATCCGCCCCTACAGGGCGCGCCAAGCGCACAACCGCCAATCCAACAGAGAGCAAACATACAAAGACCTATCATAGACAACACCCCCGCCTGTTCAGGAACAGGCGGGGGTGTTGCTGATTCAATGCTTATTCAGCTGTGCAGTTCCGGGTTCAATCAGCCGGGCTGCTTGCCGATGTAGGCGAGGATGCCGCCGTCGACGTAGAGGACCAGGCCGTTGACGAAGTTCGAAGCCTCGGAAGCCAGGAACACGGCGGGGCCGCCGAGATCCTCGGCCTCGCCCCAGCGGCCGGCCGGGGTCTTGGCGACGATGAACTGGTCGAACGGATGGCGGGAACCGTCGGGCTGGACTTCACGCAGCGGGGCGGTCTGCGGGGTGGCGATGTAGCCAGGGCCGATGCCGTTGCACTGGATGTTGTAGGCGCCGTACTCCGAAGCGATGTTCTTGGTCAGCATCTTCAGGCCGCCCTTGGCAGCGGCGTAGGCGGAGACGGTCTCGCGGCCGAGCTCGCTCATCATCGAGCAGATGTTGATGATCTTGCCGCCGCCCTGCTCGATCATATCGGGGATGACGGCCTTGGAGACGATGAACGGGGCGTTGAGGTCAACGTCGATGACCTGGCGGAACTGGGCGGCGCTCATCTCGCACATCGGGATGCGCTTGATGATGCCGGCGTTGTTGACCAGGATGTTGATGTGGCCGACTTCCTCGGTCACCTGCTTGATGAAGGCGTTGACGGCGTCCTCGTCGGTGACGTCGCAGACATAGCCGTGGGCGTCGATGCCGGCTTCCTTGTAGGCCGCCATGCCCTTGTCAACGAGTTCCTGCTTGATGTCGTTGAAGACGATGGTAGCGCCGCAGTTGGCCATCGCGGTCGCAATCGCGAAGCCGATGCCGTAGGAAGCGCCGGTGATCAGCGCGATCTTGCCGGTCAGATCAAAAGATTTCGGAGTGCAAACAGACATTGTGAAAACCTCCTAATGTTGTATGTAACGGACTATCCGAACGCCAGAGCCGGCAAACGCCGGCGATGGCGGGGAAGCAAAGCGGAGCGCCGTTTTCAGCGCAGGTCAGTGGTGGCGATGTTGTCCATGTCGTCGAATTCCATGTTTTCGCCGCCCATGGCCCAGATGAAGGTGTAGTTCGAGGTGCCGACGCCGCTGTGGATGCTCCAGGACGGGCTGATGACCGCGTCGTAGTTGTGCATCACGATGTGGCGGGTCTCCTGCGGTTCGCCGCACATATGGAAAACGACCTGATCCTCCGGCACTTCAAAGTAGGTGTAGATCTCCATCCGGCGCTCGTGGGTGTGGCTGGGCATCGTGTTCCAGTTGCTGCCGGGTTCCAGGCAGGTCATGCCCATCGAGAGCTGGCAGGTCTTGAGCACGCTCGGGTGGATGAACTGGTTGATCGTGCGCTTGTTGCAGGTTTCCAGGCTGCCCAGCGGGCGCTTGGCGGCGTCCTCGATCGTGATGAGCTTGGTCTCGTACCGGCAGTGGGCCGGGGCGGAGACCATGTAGAACTTGGCCGGCTTGGCGGGATCGTCGCTCTTGAAAGTGACGGTCTTGGTGCCCTGGGTGATGTACAGGCAGTCCTTGTAGTTCAGGTGGTAGGCCACGCCGTCGGCCGTGATGGTGCCGGCGCCGTCGCCAATGTTGAAGATGCCGATCTCGCGGCGCTCGAGGAAATACCGGGTGCCGAAGTTGGCCCAGACGTCGATGCCCTTGTCGATCGGGACTTCTTCGCCCACCGGCATGCAGCCCAGCGTAACCATACGGTCAACATGGCTGTAAACCGCCACGACTTCGTCAGCCTTATACAGGCCGGTAATCAGGAACTCATCGCGGGTTTCCTGGGTGGTGTAGCGCTTGAAGTCACGCTGGTTGCAGGAATAGCGGATATCCATCGGGAAAAAACCTCCTGTCGCCGGGGCGCTGCCGCACCCCTTGTATACAAACATTATAAACGAATTGAGCCCCGCAAGGAAAGTGTATACAAGCACAAGGTTACAAACGCAATTTTGTGTGGTTTGTCAGAAATGACAAAACCGCGGGCAGTGCCTGCCCGCGGTTGGGGGAATATGCGGTTGATGGTTACATCTGTACCCAGCGCCGTTCCCAGACGGCGCGGAAAAACGGGGAGACGCCCTCGGTCACGAGCCGACCGTCCTCAAATTCGAGGTTCATGCCGAGCTCCGGCTCCCGGATCATCATCTCGATGTGGCCGCGCAGCAGGTCGGCCGAGACGATCCAGCTGTCGCCGTTTTCATCCACCACGCGGAAGTGAGACATTGCCCAATCCCCGAGCGCCGTGGAGCAATGCAGCGGCAGGTCGGACATCGACGCGGGCAACCCGGCCGAGACATTGCCCGCCTTGGTATAAGGGGTTACCTCGGCAATCTCGATCCCGACGGCGGCCAGGGGGCTTTCGAGCGCGGCGGGCACGCCGGCCAGCCAGGCGTTGCGCTCCTCGGCATAGGCGGCCCAGGCTGCGGCGGCGGTCTCGCGCTCGGCCTCGGTCAGCGGGCTGCCGGTTTTGAGCTTGTCTGTCAGCGCTTCGTCCAGCCGGCCGCCGCAGCTGCACACAAGGTCGCGCCAGCGCGGGCAAAGAGTTGCGTAATCGCTGTTGACGAAGAAATAGGCGAGCGTGCCGTCCGGGGTCAGCCAGAGGGTCCGGCGCTCGTTTTCGGCGATGTGGCGGATTTCGAACATCGGGTCTGCGCCGGCCGGTTCGGTCAGGGCGGCGGGGTAGAGCACAACCCGCCATTCGCCTTCCGGCGCGCCGCCGATCTCCCGAATCAGCCGGACACCGCGGCGCAGTGCCGTGTCAAAGGCGGCGGTTTCCTCCGCCGAAAGGTCGCCGGCCGGGGCCGCGCCGGTCAGATCGACCGGCACCCACAGATCTTCGGCCACCCAGGCCGTATACGGCGGGAAATCGGCCTCCTCAATCGCGGCCTGCACGGCGCTGACGGCGCCGGGTTCGACAAGGTCGGTGTCGAGTGTCGGGGCCATCCCGAACCCGGCCGTGCAGGCGGTTAAGCAGAGCAGCGCGCAGAAGGGAAGCAGAAAACGACGGGTCATGGGGGCACCTCCTTGTGAAATGGGGGATGGTTGGCCGGTTTATTTGGGGCAGTATTTGCCGGCGGGGCAATCCCCCAGTCTGCGCTTCGCGCAGCCAGCCCCGCAATGGCCAAGGGGGCCTTCCGAAGTTGCGGCCTCGTTAGCCTCCCTTGTTAAAGGGAGGTGGCCGAGCGCAGCGAGGTCGGAGGGATTGCCCTGCGGCGGGATGCTGTTTTAACCGACGTGATTCCCGGCGTCAATCGTATTCAGCCCCCAGCCCAAGGGCGACGCGGACGCGGTTGCGTTGGAGCAGGGTGATTCGGTCGCGCAGGCCCTGCACGGCGACTTTGCTGGGGTCCTCCCCGCTCTGCAGGTCGTAGGAAATTGTCGAGCCGTCGGGCAGGTAAAGTCCGCTGCTGTTACCGATGAGAGTTGCTTTCTCGTTTTCAAGCGCCTGTAGATACTCGGTCAGGGTGCGCACCGTTGCTTCGAGATCTTCGGCCGTCGTGGGGTTGTCGTAGTGAGGCTCGGTCAGGATGTAGGGGATCGAATTGGGGTAGCTTGCGCCCTCCTCCAGCTCGGCGGTGCGCAGAGAAAGCTCGGCGCTCTCCCGCTGGCGGACGGGGTCGGCGATGTCGCAGCGGTGCGCGTTGAGCACGGCGTACCGCACCAGATCGACCGTGACAAGCCACTGGCTGCCGTCGTCGAGGGTCAGGGTGTAGTCGGCGGTCAGGCTCTCGCGGCCGTTCAGCAGTTTGGCGACGGCGTCCTGCCAGCTTTCGGGCAGCGCTTCGGCTACGGGCGCGCCGGTTTCCTGCACGGTCAGGCCGCCGGTCGAGAGCATTGCCCCGGCCAGGGCCGGCGCGTTGGTGTCGCGCCGGGTTTCCAGCGCGGCGCGGTAGGTTTGCCAGGCCGTCTCGTAGGGGGTCAGCATCTGGGAGTCAAGGGTCAGCAGGGTGGAGCTGCGCGCCGGGTCGGCCTGTAAAATCGCGCCGGCCGGCGTCGCCCAGAACGCATCCCAGGCCGCGTCGTCGGGCTCCTCGCCGGCGCGCAAGGCGTCCAGCAGCGCAACCCCCTCGTCCCGCACGCTGCCGCCGCAGGTCAGCAGGGTCAAAATCGGCTGCTCGCCGGGCAGATCGCCGCTGACTTCAAACCGTTGCAGCGCGCCGGTCGTTGAATCAAACCGCAGCGTCAAAAGCTGCTGCACGCCGTTTTGGCAGATCACCTCATAAAACGGGCGCACGCCGGCCAGGTCGGCGATCTCGGCCGCGTAGTACTGAACCGACCAGCTTAGGTCGGCGCAGTCAATCTGCGCCTGGGCGCACAGCGCCAGAGCGCGGCGCATCGCCTCCTCCCAACCGAGCTCGGTTGCGCCCGGCGGGGTCAGCTCGATCATCCCCTCGCCGGTCGGTGCGCCGGTGTCGTCGATGGCCTGGGCGTAGACGGCGCGGTCGTCGCGCCAGGGGAGGGTGTCGCCGTGGTAGTCGACGGCGTAGAGCTGCTCGTAATCCGGCAGCGCGGTGTCGAGCGCGAGCTCGGCCGCCGAGGGCGTGCCGGAGACGACGACGTCCTCGGCCACCGTCGGCTCGCTGCCGAACCCGGCCGTGCAGGCGGTTAAGGAGAGCGCGAGAAGGACGGAAAGAAAACGACGATTCATGGGTGTACCTCCTTTCGTTACCTCTATCCTACCCCTCGCGTATCACAGTCTTATCACCAACTTGTTGCGAAGTTGTAAAAGCTGTGGCGGGCGGGAAGGTCACGGTCGCGCGGGTGCCGCGGCCGGGTTCGCTCTCATACTGCAGAACCGCGCCGTGCGCCGCCGTGATGCTGCGGCAGAGCGCCACCCCCAGCCCGGCCCCGCCCTCGGCCCGGGCGCGGGCTTTGTCGGCGCGGTAGAACGGCTGGCCGATGCGGGCCAGCGTGTCGGCGTCCATGCCGCGGCCGTTGTCGGTCACGGTCAGCGCGCAGCCGCCGTCGGCCGCCGCCGCGCCGGCCAGCGTGACCGTCCCGCCCGCTGCGCAGGCTTTGATCGCGTTGTCGCCAAGGTTGACAACCAGGCTTTCAAGCAGCGCGGCCTCGCCCTGGATCGCGGGCAGCGCTTCGGGCGTTTCGCAGTGCAGGGTGACGCCGCGTGCCGCGGCTTTGGGGCGCAGGGCTTTCGCGGCGCGGCGCAGCAGGGCGGCGGCGTCCTGCTCGGTCAGTTCGGGCGGTTCCTGCCGCAGCACCGAAAGCCGCACCAGCTGCTGTGAAAGGTTCAAAAGCCGGCCGCTCTCGAACCGGATCGTGTCCAGCGCTTCCTGCAGCTCGGGCCCGCGCAGGTCGGCGCGCTGGATGTATTCGGCATAGCCGCCGATCGCGGTTAAGGGGGTGCGCATCTCGTGCGAAAGGTCGTCCACCAGCCGCTGCTTGGCATCGGCTTCGGCTGAAAGGGTCTTGAGCTGGGCATCGACGGTGGCGGCCAGCTCGTCCAGCGCGCGGCCCAGTTCGCCGACTTCGTCGGTGCGCGGCGCGCCGGGGGCGGTGGCGCGGCGGGTGTAATCGCCTCCGGCCATGCTGCGGGCGGCTTCGGTCAGGGTTTGCAGCGGGCGGCTTAACCGGCGCAGCACAAGGTACAGCCCCAGCGCAAACGCCCCGGCCGCAGCCGTGCCCAGCCCGGCGCAGACCGCGGCGATCCGCTGCCATTCGGTGTAAAAATCCTCAATCGGGGCGGTCATTGTGATGGTGTAGCCGATCAGGTCGCCGGCCAGCGCGGTCGTGGCGTAAAACAGGTGCCCGCCCTCCACCATCCGCACCTGCCAGCTGCGCTGGCCGGCAACCAGGGCGGTGATTTCGGGCAGCGGCTCGGCGGTGGGCAAACTGGAATAGACGGCTTCCCCGTTGCGGAAGATGCCGAGCCCCAGCCCCTGCCCGCGGGCACTCTGGCCGTGATTTGACCACAGCTGGGCCAGCGCGTCGGGCCGGCTGGCCAGCACGGCGGCGGTATCCTCGGCCACCGTCGTGACCAGCGCGTGCTGGCGGGTCAGCAGTTCGTCCACCCGGGCGGCAAAGCTCTGCCGGCAGCTGATCTGCAACACCGCGAACAGCGCCGCCAGCAGCCCCGCCGCCAGCGCAAGCGAGGCCAGATAGGTTTTGTGCCAATATTTCAGATGCAGCCGCCGCATGTTGCCACCTGCTTTCTGTAAGAATCATGGGAAAGACGGGGTTCTCTTTTTTAGTATACCAGATTCATCGGCAAACGCACAGACGCAGGCGGGCAAAAGGCGCCCTGCCGCCGGGCCGAAAGAAACAAACCGATACAGGAGCAGGGGAGCCCCCGGCCGTTGGCCGGGGACCCCCCTGCACAGAAAAGAGAGAGAAGAAAAATACAAAATGTAGAACAAGAGAAGAATAGACCAACTGGAATTTCGCGCGGCGCAAACCGTTATTCGTACCGGTCGGCCTGCAGGATCACCCGCACCAGGTGGGTGATGCACCAGCGCAGCCGGGCTTCGGTCAGGCTGCCGTCGGCCAGGGCGGCGCGGATGCTTGCGTGGTCCATCGCCATGCCGGGCATCACGACATCGTTGCCGGCCAGTATGCAGCCGGCCGCCGTGCATGCGGCGTCGATGTTGGTGGTTGTCCAGTCGGTCATGATAAGGCCGGTGAAGCCGAATTCACACCGGGCCACTTTGGTGCACAAATCATAGCAGTTGGCCGCATGCACGCCGTTGATCAGGTTGTAGCTTGTCATAATCGCGCGGGGGCGGGCTTCCCGCACGGCAATTTCGAACCCTTTGAGGTAGAGCTCCCGCAGGCAGCGCTCGGTCAGGATGCTGTTTGAACCCATGCGGTTGTCTTCCTGGTTGTTGCAGGCAAAATGTTTGATGGTAACGCCCAGGCCGGGGCGGCGCTGCACGCCCTGGGTGATGGCGGCGGCGCAGCGGCCGGACAGCAGCGGGTCTTCGGCAAAATATTCAAAGTTGCGGCCGCAAAGCGGGTTGCGGTGCAGGTTCATGCCGGGCGCCAGCCAGAGATCCACCCCGAACAGCGCCATTTCGGCCCCGATGGCGTCGCCCACCGCGCGCAGCAGCGCAAGGTCCCAACTTTGGGCCAGCAGCGTGCCGACCGGCATGGCGGTACAGTATTGGTAACGGGCCTCCCCTTGCGGGGCGGGGCCGTCATAGAACAGGCCGTGCTCCAGCCCGAGCGACATCGGCGTCGGCAGGGGTTTGCCGTCTTGCAGGTAATAGGTCTGGGCCAGCCGCAGCCCGGCCGGGCCGTCGGCCAGAACAAGCGGCGCCACGCCTTCGGCCAGGGCGGCACTGCTTGTCTCCGCCGCCGAACCGGGCACCGCAGCCCCGGCGCTGCCCAGCGCGCCGCCTGTTTCGCCGGCTTCTTCGGCGCCCTGGCCCTTGCTCGGCTCGCCGGTCGCCAGGCAGACAAGCTGGTCCACGCTCAGCGCATCCACCAGACGGCTGGCCTCGTCAGGCGCTTCATCGGTGTTGTAGCTGACAATCCGGGGTGCAACCGCCGAAAGGTCATACGGCAGCACCGGCACCCCTTTGGCTGCCAGGCGCATGGCGGCATACCGCGCCGCGCGGCGGTCGGCAGGCAGGCACAGGGGTTCCACCAGCGCTTCGGGCGGGCAGATGGTTTCGGTTTTGGTCAGGATTTTGGCGGCGGGCAGATCCAGCGCGGCGACAAGCCCGCTTTCGGCCAGCGAATCGCCGAGATACAGCCCGTAAATACCGGGTTCCAGAATCCAGGCGGCCGCCACTTCGTCGTAGCTTTCCAGGCATTCAGGCCCGAACGAAAGGGTCAGGACCTCGGTTTCGCCGGGAGCCAGCAGGCCGGTTTTCGCAAAGGCGATGAGCCGGCGGGCTTCCTTTTCCAGTTTGCCGTCGGGCAGGCCGGCGTAAAGCTGCACAACCTCCCGCCCGGCCCGCTTGCCGGCGTTGGTCACCGCTACCTTGACAAGGACCGTGCCATCGGCCGCGCAGGCGACCTGTGCGCCGCCAAGTTCAAACTCCGTGTAGCTCAGGCCAAAACCGAACCCGTACCGCACGGCAATCTCAAAACTGTCGAAGTAGCGGTAGCCGACATACAGCCCTTCCTGGTAAATTTCCTGCTCCACATTGCCGTTGTTGTGGGAGAAGGTGGCGGCGTTCGGGTAGTCGGCATAGCGAAAGGCCCAGGTGTCGGTCAGCTTGCCGCTCGGGTTGACGGCGCCGGAAAGCACATCTGCCACGGCACGGCCGCCCTCCATGCCGGGCTGGGAGATGACGAGCACCGCCTCAATGGCAGGAAACTCATCCAGGCAGGAAAGATCGACCACGCCGCCGGCGTTGATGAGCAGCACCACATGGCGGTACAGCCGGCACAGGTCGGCCAGCTGGGCGTGTTCCTCGGCGCTGAGCGCATAATCGCCGGGGCCGGCCTGCCGGTCGGCGCCTTCGCCGGCGACCCGGGCCAGCACATACACCGCAACTTCGGCCTCAGTGGCATATACATTGCCGCCGGCCGGCAGCAAAAACGGCCGGGCCGAATACGCCATGAAAAAGGCGCTGAGCTCGCCGGCCTGCTCCCGCACGCGGGCGTCGGCCAAAACTTCCTGTTTCCAGGCCTGGCGGGCGGCGGCATAGCGGGCTTCGCAGTCGTCCAGCCATTGGTCGGTTGTCAGCGAAAATCCGGCTTCCACAAGACCCTGGCGGATCGAAACACTGGCCCGCTCATTCACATCGCCGGAACCGGTGCCCCCCTTGACGGTGTGGGTGGCGCCGGCGCCGAACAGCGCAAGCGGGGCTTTGGGGGAAAGCGGCAGCAGGTTGTTTTTGTTTTCCAGCAGGACAAAACCTTCGGTCGCGGCGCGGCGTGCCAGGCTGGCGTTGGCGGCTTCATACGGGCGCGGGGCGGGGTCGGCGGTGCCGCTCAGCGGCCGTTTGCGAACGTTTCTTGGCATGGGAACCTCCTTATATTCATAATAAGGTAGAATGTCTCTACCTGCATTGTACCGCATCCGGGCGGGCAGGGCAAGCGGCAATCAAGGGTTTGTGTACCGCTGTTTGAGCGCGCGCAGCCGGGCCAGCCGGTCCACCGCCCGGTCGCCAAGCTTGGCCGATACGCCGAGCACCAGCGCATCGACAATGGCGGCCGGCGCAGCCATGGAGTGATATTCGTTTGCCTCGCCGCGGTAGACGAACAGCCGAATGTCGGGCTGCGGGTCCGGCAGAGGAGAAAGCTGGCCGGTAAAGAGCAGCGTGCGGTAGCCGGCCTCGCGCTGCCAGTCCAGAAGGATCGCGCCCTCGGTGCTGCGCTTGGAGAAGCTGAACACCACCACAAGATCGCCGGGGCCCGCCGCGGCCAGCCCTTCCAGCAGTTCATTGCCGGCCCCGGCCAACAGCCGGACATCCACGCCGATCCGCCGCAGCCGAAACCGGAGCAGTTCGGCCATGGAGCGCGAGGCGTTTTTGGCATACACAAAGACCCGCCGCGCTTCGACAATGGCCTGTACGGCGCGGTGAAACTCTGCCGGGTCCAGCAGCGCTTCGGTTTTTTCCAGGCAATAGCGCTGCTGTTCCAGCCAGTGGGGAAGCGGGGCCCCGTCCCCTTCGGCCAGGGTGGCGGCCAGTTTGTCGGCCGGGCCGGTGCGGGTTTGCGTCTGGGCCAGCACCACCTGTTTGAGGTGCTTGAAATCCCGGCAGCCTACATGGCGCGCAAAGCGGGAGACCGTCGCCTCCGACATGGAGAGGGTCTCGGCGAGCTGCGCAATGCTCAAAAAGAGGAACCGGTCGCTGTGCTGGTTGATAAACTCCAGCAAAGCCGCCTCATTGGCGGTGAGTTTGTCCGGCATGGAGGGAAAGGTGATCGGCATAGGCGTCTCCTTGGCAAAGATACAAAACAGAGCCAGCCCCGCCGCGTCTTTCGAACGCGGAAGAACGGGGGGCTGGCTCTATTGTAGCACAGAGACGGTCTGTGCGCATCCTGTTTTTTCAGCCGGCGGCGCGCTGTTTGGCGGCAAGCACGGCCGGGGTTTCGCCCTGGCCGAGCAGCACCCCGACATAATCCCCGCCCAAAGCGTGCACCTCTTTGAGCGCCCGCTTGAGAATGCCGGCTGTCCTGACCTTGAAGGCGGCTTCCGGGTGGATGGTGATTTCGTACCGCCCCGCGCGCATCTCTTCATACAGTGCAGAAAAGCTTGCGGCATCGCGGTCAAACCGTGTGCGGATGCAGCCGTACTGGGTGGCCTGGTGGGTGTCGCTGCCCGCCACGACCGGAATCCCCAGCTGGTGGCCCAAGCCGTAGGTCAGCCGTTCAATGCGCACGCGGTTTTCGGCGATGTCCTTGCCGTTGAGGTCGATGAAATCAAACCGGGCCAGCTGGTCGTCGGGCAGGTCGGGGATATGGCCGCCTTCACGGAAGGGGTGGGCGGCGCCGACCAGAACCGGGTATTCGTCAAACAGGCGGGCCAGCGCGGCAAAGGGCAAAAACTGCCCGCGCTGCTTGTAGGGTTCCAGCCGGCGGTTCAGCTCCCGGATGGCGTCCATCGGGCCGATTGAAAGGATGTGCCCGCCTTCGGCAATATCAGTTTCCATCCCGGGAAATACCTTGAGCCCGCCAAAGACAAAGGCGTCGCCGCAGCGGTCGCCGGCGGCGGCAATATAGCCGTATACTTCGTCAAACTGCTGGGTGTTGAAGTGCTCGGTCAGACAGATGGCGTCCAGCCCCGCGCTGTGCGCTTCGCCCAGCAGCCACTGGGTGTAAGGAATGGAAAAAGGCAGATATTTGGCCAGCTTGCCATGGGTGTGAAAGTCAAGATACATGGTGTGCGCCCCCTTTACAAGATTGTGGAAACCAGGATGGTGACGGCCACCCATAAAAAGGAGACGGCCAAAAAGAGCAGATCGTTGTTCGAAAGTTTCAGGTGGGAAAGCTTGAGCTTTTTGACCTCCTTGTTGACGGCGGCATAGCGGTATCCTTTCAGTTCCAGCACTTCAACGGTGGTGCGGCTGCGCTTGGCCGTGTTGAGCATAAGCGGGTAGAAGGACTGGATGATGACCTGCACCTCATACGCCAAATACCGCACCTTGCCGGGCAGCGTTTCATGCGCCGGCGGGTTGCCCCGCAGCCGGTAGGAAAGCAGCACGTTCTGGAACTCTTCCAGCAGCAGCGGCAGCATCCGGTATGCGTAGGAGATGGAGAAGGAGAGCCGCTCCGGGCAGCCGTACCACATCAGCCCGTTGGCGAGCTGGTCAGGGTCCAGGCCGGAAAAGATCGTGATCGAAGCCAGCGATACCGTCGCCACCTTGAGCGTCAGGACCAGCAGCGGCACAACCGCCGAAGCGTTGCCGCCGAACAGCAGCGTGACAAGCAGCAGGTACCCGGTCTGGGTGAAAACCCCGACGGCGAACAGCGCCAGCACAAGCCCCGCTACATGGGCCAGCCAGGTGGTGGCCATGACCAGCAGAAAACAGCCGATCAAAAACGGCAGATCATTGACAAACCAGGGAACCAACCCGAAAAAGAGATACCAAACCAGCAGCATCCGCGGGTCCATCCCGGCAATCAGCGTATCGTTGTTGCCGTAGGCGTTTTTCAGTACCTGGTTGCGCAGAAAATCCAACGAAATTTTGTCGTACAAATTTTCTGAAAGCTTTTCCATCGTCTTCATGCCGTGGCCTTCTTTCCGGTAAAACGTTGGAGAAATGCATCGACCGTGTAGCAGCGGGCGTTCGGGTCAAGCGCCGTTCCCATCGTGAAAATCTCGGGCGGGCGGATGCCGGCCCGGCGAAGCAGCGCCGCATCGCCGAAAATGGCGTCCCGCGGGCCGTCCGCAACGACCTGCCCTTCGCACAGCACCACAACCCGCTCCGCCCACTCGCAGACAAGCTGCATATCGTGGGTTGCGATGACGACGGTCTCGGTGATCTGTTTCATCTCGTCCAGCGTGCGCAGGATTTCGCGCCGGGTCGCAATGTCAAGGTTGGCGGTCGGCTCGTCGAGCAGCAGGATGCCGGGGTCAAGCGCGACCCCGATTGCGAGGCTCGCGCGGCGCATCTGCCCGCCGGACAAAAGCCGCCCGTCCCGCCCGCGCAGCTCGCGCAGGCGGAACCGCTCCAGCAGCGCTTCGGTGCGGGCTTCGGCGTCAGGCAGGCCGCGCACTTGCATGGCATACGCAACATCAGCCTCCACAGAGTCCTGGATGAACATATCCTCAGGGTTCTGGTAGACCATCGAAACCTCGCGGGAAAGCCCTTCCGGTTTGACGCCGCGCAGGCTGCGCCCGTTGAGCCATACCTCGCCGGCGGCGGGGCGCAGCAGCCCGACAAGCATCTTCATCATGGTGGATTTGCCCGCGCCGTTGGAACCGATCAGCGCGACCTTGTCCCCCTTATGGATCGAAAGGTTGAGATGGCTGTAGACCTTGTGCGGCGCGCCCTTGACGCTGCGGTACGAAACCTCCACATCCCGGAACTCGGCCACCGTCTCGCGCGCGGGGGCCGGCGCAGGGGCCGGCGCCGGCGCGCTTTGGCCCCCGCGCGGTGCAAACACCGCGCGGCCTTCCGCCACCGTGGCCGGCAGCCGCCCGGCGGGGTATTCGCCGGCGCGGCGCAGCCGATCGGCCGCAATTGTGACCTGCGGCGGGAAAATGTTGCAGGCTTCCAGTTCCTCCACGCGCTGAAGCGCTTCGTCGGTCGGGAGCTGCCAGGCCACCCGGCCTTCCTGCAACAGCAGCACATGTTTGCAGTAGTCGGCAATGTATTCGGTGTGGTGTTCAATGACCAAAATTGTTTTGCCCAGGTCTTCGTTCAGATGGCGCAGCACGCGGTAGATCCGGTCGGCGTGCTGCGGGTCCAGCTGGGCGATCGGTTCGTCCAGAATCAGGATATCCGGCCCCAGCGCCAGCGCCCCGGCCAGTGCGAGCAGGTGGGTCTGCCCGCCCGAAAGCTGCCAGATGAAATCCTCTTCCCACCCCTGCAGGCCGCAGGCGGCCAGCGCTTCGCGGCCGCGGGCCAGGTAGTCGGGCCGGGCATAGTTTAAGCAGGCATAGCTTGCGTCGTCCAGCACGGTGGGGCGGATGATCTGGTTTTCAAAATCCTGGTATACATACCCGACCTTGCAGGCCAGCGTGCCGATATCGGTTGCGGTGGTATCCAGCCCGCACACCTGCACCCGGCCCGAAAATTCGCCGGTAATAAACTGGGGGATCAACCCGTTCAGCGCTTTGCACAAGGTGGATTTGCCGCAGCCGTTGTTGCCCACAATCGCAAGGAAATCCCCCTGCTCAACCTGCAGGCTTACATCCCGCAGCGTCGGGGCTGCCGCGCCGGGATAGGTATAGCGCAGGTGTTCAATCTCAATCTGCCGCATAGCGTTACGCCTGCTTCTGCCGGCCCTGGGTGCTGCGGCGCATCGCCAGCACAATCAGCACGGCTGCTGCGGCCGCCACAACCAGCCCCACGGCAATCGAAGTCTCGCTGCCGGCCCAGGCCGCCTCCCAATCTATGAGAGAAAGCCCGCTTTCGGCCAGCATCTCGCACGCAATCGCCGCGGCAAAGGCAACCAGGCAGCCCAGCGCCATCTTGCCGCCGATCGGGGGCAGCGCGGTGGTCTCGGTGCGGGGCGCCATGCCAAGCAGCGGTTCAATCTTGCCATACAGCTTCGGCACCAGGTACAGGGTGGGCAGCAGGCAGAACAAAATGCCGGAGAACAGGATGTCGTTCAGGCAGGCGAACCCCTCCGTTGCAAAAACGCTCTGCGGCAGGCCTTCCACCGCCTCAAAATCCTGCACGCCGAACTGCACCTTGCAGATATCGACAATGCACCCCAGCACCTGCTGCACAACAACCCCGCCGAACGCGGCCGCGCCGACCACCGTGCGGTTCCGGGGGTTGCGCACAAGCCGCCCCGCCAGGTACACCCCGATGGTGACCGTGATGAACTTTTCCACTTCGCCCAGGCCGCCGAACTGCCCCAGCATGATCTCGCTGAAAACCAGCTCACCGGTCGCCGCGCCAAGCGCCGCCGACATCGGGTCAAACAGCATGGCAAGGGTCAGCGGGATAAACAGAAAATATTCGACCGAAAATTCCACGATCCCAACCTGAAAAGAGGGGATCAGCTCGGTCAGCAGGGTGGCCAGGCCGTAAAGCGCCATTGTCAGCACAAACACCATGAGCTTTTGTGACTGATTGGCCGATGTTTTTTGCAGGGTTGCCATAAAAATTCCTCCCGTACACGATCATCCGAATCCGTTCGCCCGGTCGGCGGCCGCCGCTTTAAGGGCTTGGTTTCATTGTACCAGCGCAATGTAAAACTATCTATCATGCCTGTGTAAAATGTTCGATAAATTTTCATCATACAAAAACATGAAAATAAATATTCACGAAATGCGAATGGGATCGCAGGTTTTGTGAAATCTGGAAACTTTTCTGGTAAAAACGGCCCGGGTTTGGTATGATAAAAGGTAAGAACACAACCGGAAGAAACCGGAAAGGGGGATTTCTATGTCCGAATTTCTTTTCCAAAACGGGACGATCCTGACCATGGATGAAACCCGCGGCCTGTATGCCGAAGCCCTGCTGGTGCGGGACGGCGTGATCGCCGCCGTGGGGGACGCCGCCGCTGTGGCGGCCGAGGCCAACAGCCCCGAGATCATCGATCTGCACGGCGCAACCTTGATGCCTTCCTTCATCGACCCGCACAGCCATCTTTCCAGCTATGCGATGGGTTTGCAGCAGATTGCATTGGAGGGCGTCAAATCGTATGAGGAGATCATCGCCCGGGTGCAGCAGTACCTGAAGGACAACAACATCCCGGCCGGCCAATGGGTCACTGCCCACGGGTATGACCACAACGCCCTGGCTGAGCGCCGCCCGCCGGACCGCACCGTCCTGGATGCCGCGGCGCCGCAGAACCCGCTGGTGCTGCAGCATGTGTCGGGCCATACCGGCGTTTTCAATACGCTGGCGCTGCAGGGCCTGGGCCTGAATGCCGATACCCCCGACCCGCCCGGCGGCCGGTTTGCCCGTGCGGCGGACGGCAGCCTGACCGGCTATGCCGAGGAAAACGCGTTTATTGAGACGATCAAGCGGATGCCGCAGCCCGGCGCAGCGCAGCTGCTGGCCTGTTACACCAAGGCCCAGCAGTGTTATGCGGCCTATGGCATCACAACGGTGCAGGACGGCCTGATTATTGACCAGATGGCCCCGCTGTACCAGGGGCTCTGCGCGGCGGGCACGCTGTTTTTGGATACCGTTGCCTATGTGGATTTCCGCGCCTGTGAAACGCTGCTCAAAACCTTTGCCGACCACCTGGGGGCTTACCGCCAGCACTTCAAGATTGGCGGGTACAAAACTTTCCTGGATGGCTCCCCCCAGGCGCGCACAGCCTGGCTGCGCACGCCGTACCTGCCGGCGCCCGGCGCCGATGAACCCAAAGGCTACCGCGGCTACCCGGCCATGCAGGATGACGAGCTGTTCCAACAGCTTTGCCGTGCGCTGCGGGACGGCCGCCAGGTGCTTGCCCACTGCAACGGCGACGCCGCGGCCCAGCAGTACCTTGACCAGTTTGCCCGCGCCAAGGCCGCGGTGCCCGGCGCGCCGGATATCCGCCCGGTTATGGTGCACGCCCAGTTCCTGGACCGCGACCAGCTGCCGATGCTCAAAAAGCTCGGCATGATTCCTTCGTTCTTTGTGGCCCATGTCTACCACTGGGGCGATATCCACATTCAAAATGTCGGCCTGGCCCGCGCCGCCCGCATCAGCTGCACGGCTTCGGCCCTGGCAGAAGGGATCAAGTTCACCTTCCACCAGGATTCGCCGGTGATCCAGCCCAATATGCTGGAAACAATCTGGTGTGCGGTCAACCGCACGACCAAAGCGGGCGTCCCGCTCGGCACGCAGGAGCGTATCCCCACCCTGGAAGCGCTCAAGGCGGTCACGGTCAACGCCGCTTACCAGTATTTTGAGGAGGACCGCAAAGGCACCCTGGCCCCCGGCAAGCTTGCCGACCTTGTCGCCCTTTCGGCAGACCCGCTCAAAACCCCCGCGCCCGACCTGCGCAGCATCCAGGTGCTTGAAACCTGGAAGGAAGGCCGCAGCATCTTCAAAGCCTGATTTCCCGGCCCGCCCCGGATGGAGCCCCGCGCTCCATCCGGGGCTTTTTCTGTGATACGCCTGCGCGCGGATTTCCGTGCCGGCCCAAGGCGCTGGTTTTACGGGGGCGCAGGTTTGGCGGAAGGCGCCTGCTGTAAATTCTGCCGAAGAAAGGGCGAAATCAAGCGATAACGAAATTTTATTTCTGTTACATATGTAAACCGGGGAACAAGGGCAAAAAGGCGGAAAAATCACAATGAGAAGCATGGGACGATGCATGAACTGGACGATTTTGCTTATTTTGTACAAATAAAAAGAGAATGCCTATTTTTGTGAAAAACTACTAAAAGTGTCTCGAAAACTTGATTTTCATGGTATTGCGTGGTATATTTAGAAACAAACTTGGATGAATAAATAGTCATTACCCGTCAAAAGGTCTATTTTTTGTCCGCGGATAGCAACGGAAGAAAACTTCTGTTGCGCATGGCAATCCTGAGGCCCGCTTAGAGGAGTTGAATCAGCAAATGAAAAAACGTGTACTCAGCGCGCTGCTGGCGGTAGGCATGGCGTGCAGCCTGGCGGCTACGGCATTCGCAACCGATCTGCCCGGCATGGCAACCCCTGAATCCGCATCGTATGACCTTGCGGAGCAGGACCCGGCCGAGGACGCGGCTTCCGGCGAACCCGCCGCTGTTGAAGCGGAGCCAACCCCGACCCCGGATGCGGCGGAACAGCCCACCCCGACGCCTGCCCCCACGGCAGACGCCACGGCGGAGCCAGCCCCGGAATCTGAGGAGGAAGACGCGCCGGTGCAAACGCCTGTGCCGCTTGCCCCGGCTACGGCGGAATCTGCCGCGGCGTTTGATGCCAGCCAGGTGATGGAGAACGGCGCCAAGGTCACCGTGCAGGCGGCTGAAGGCGTGCTGCCCGCCGGCGCCCGGCTGGAAACCGGCATGCTGACCGACGCCGATACCCTGGCCCGGCTGGAAAGCGCCCTGCAGGAAGTTGGCGAGTACGATGGTTTCCTGGCGCTGGATATCGGGTTTACGCTGGAAGGCGAACCGGTTGAGCCTGCGGGCGATGTGCAGGTTGCGATCGAACTGCCCGCCGGCGCCCTGGCGGCCGACGCCGACCCCGATACCCTGGCCCTGGTGCACTTTGCCGAAGAGGGCGAAGCGCTGGCCGCCGAAGTTGTGGATGCCGCCATTGAGCCCCAGGCAGAGGATGACGCGGCAGCCGCCTCCATCTCGCTGATGGCCCTGGATGCGGCGACGGCGGAAACGGCTGCATCGGACAGCCCGGCGGTAAACCTGACCTTCACAATCCGCAGCTTCTCCCCCTTTGCGGTTGCCTGGCAGGCTGCGGCCGCGCGGATTGTGGATAATGAGACGCTGCGCGCACACACCGTGCAGGGCTTGACCCCGTTTGGCACGACGATCAACCTGTTTGACTATACGATGGGGCAGATCAATCAGAATAACGGGCGTACCCGGACTTTCCAGTTTATTGATGGTACCAGCCTAGGAGGTCTGCAGGGCGTAAATAACTATAGGGGCGAGTATGAGACGCCCAATTTGGATCTTGTGACGAGGATTCTGCCGGATAACGGATATCCGCGATTGGATTTACACGGGGAAAATCAAAGCGGGGAAAATCAAAGCAAAACCGATAGTCTGGATTACCTGTTTGACCCAACGATACAGGTAGCAGGGAAAACGTCTTACAGCGATGTCGGCGGCCTCTTGCAGGTGGATTCTGAAGGCTATTATTACTATAGCAGCCACGAAAATTTTGCGGAATTTGATACAACCGCAAAAAACTTTATCCTGTACGATACTTGGGGCGTTTATAAGCGCGGTAAGTCACCCGATGGTCAGTTTTTCCCATTTAATACAGGGAATGAAGTCTTTACTGCTGACGGGGAAGGCAATCTTGTACCGGTCGATAACAATACCTTTACGAAAGAAGACCGCAATTACCATTTGGGTATGACAATGAGCACCCGGTTTGTGCAGCAGTATGGCGGTCATACCGATGATACGGCGAACGCAAAGGCGGTCACCTATAAGTTCTCCGGCGATGACGACGTGTGGGTGTACATCGACGGCGTGCTTGTCGGCGATTTGGGCGGCATCCACGATGAAGCAACCCTGGAAATTGATTTCAGCACCGGTGACGTCCTTGTCTATGTGGATGGCGCAAATGGCAACCACCATCGAGACGGGACGTATAACGGAGAGGGGGCCGATAAATTAGCGTATAGGAAGACACTCCGTGATTTGTACCAAGAGGCTGACGCAGTAGGCCGGACATCTTGGAATGGAAATACCTTTGCGGATGAAACCTACCACACTCTTAATTTCTTCTATCTGGAACGCGGCGCTGGCGACTCCAACATGTCCCTGCGGTACAACCTGGTGACCATCCCGGAAACGGATATTTACAAGGTCGATCAAGACAACGAACCGGTGGCCGGCGCGACGTTTAAACTGTACCTGGCCAGCGATTGGAAAGAAAACGGGCAGAGTGCAAAGCCGATCTGCGAAGCCGTGACCGATGCGAACGGCAGCGTTGTCCTGCTGGAGAAGCGGGACGACGGTTCGCAGGGATACCCCCTGACGCTCCAGAGGCTTTACGATACCTATGGATCTAAGCGTGAGGATGACGGCACCCTCAAGTTGATGCTGGTGGAAACCGGCACGCCGGATGGATACCGGGACACGGGTGCGATCCCGCTGCGGCTGGAAAAGATTGGTCAAAGCGGCCGTTCCGTGGTGGTGCTTTTGTCTGACGATCCGTGGACGACCGGCGCCTACGCCCTGCCCAAAACGCTGGTTTTGGCGCATCGGGTGCAGGTAAATGGTCGGTACCTCGAATCAAATGAGCTGGACAGTGGCACCATGTTTGCCGTGGTGGAAAAGAAGGTAGGAAACGATTGGTACCCTGTGACCGGCGCGCCCATTTCGGGCTGGGAAGTTTCGGATGAACCCGGGATTGCGGGCGCCATAGAGGCGGCGCAAGCGCAACCGCAACCGAATTTGTTTGTCCTTTCCACTTCCGGCGCTTACCAGGTTGAGATCAACGGCCTGCCGGGGCGGATTCAGGACTATCAGTACCTTGGCGGCGATGGCTTCCGGGTCAGCTACTATTTCAGCGAAGCGGGTTCCCTGGCAAATGCGACAACTGTGAACACCTACGCCGTTCAAAACTCCGATAAATTTGAACGCCAGATGTCGGCGCGGCTGTACATTCCGAACATTGTCAACCGCATTGCGGTGCAGAAAGTTGACAGCGTAACCGGCAATGCGGTCAACGGCGCAACGATTGCACTGTATGCGGACGATGATGTAACAAAAAATCTTGACGGCAGTGTAACACTGAAGGAGGGTGCCGAGCCGGAGGCCACGGAGGTGACCAAAAAGCTCACCATGGACGAAGACAGCATGGACGAAGACAGCATCAACCTCAACGGCGGTGTTGTGTTTGATGGGCTGCAGACGGGTACTTACTGGATCAAAGAAATCGAAGTGCCGGATGGCTATACCATCAACGACAACTTTGTGAAGGTGATTGTGGATGGAACCGGCGTCTATGCGGATGCAGGCGAAGAGAATGACGGCATCCAGGTGACCCGCGGCGTGGGCCGCCTTGTGCGCTCGATGCTGCAATTTGCGGTGGACGACGGCATCGACGTGACCCTGCACAACATTGTGGCCACGCTGCAAAATGGTAAGCTGGGTGATGATGGCTGGACGTGGGATAACGTTCTGGAATCGCCTGAAGGAGAGCCGAAGCAACTGCACCTCAAATATTCCGGACAGAACAGAGGCGATACGCTGGACTATGAGCCGGAAGTGAATGACGATGGAAACCCGATCAACTCGTATTCCTTCACCGTAGACACCGGTATCCCGCGCTTGCGCGTGGAGCAGTGCCAGGTGCACGAACCCGAAAACAGCAGCGACATCAAGCAGGACCTGACAGAGAATGGGCAACCAATCGACCTCACCAACCTCTACACCGGCACCACCGTCGTCCACATTGCGGATGACCCCCTCGCCAATCTCAAAATTGAAAAGAAGGTGGAGGGGCTCGGAGAAGAAAATAGGGTTCCTCAGGACACCAATTTTACCTTCACGGTGAAAGCTACAGACGATACCACAAAGGCTAAAGTTCAGAAGTATGGCGCCTTGAATGCTGATGGTGAAGTGACTCCTGGTAAATATAAGATTGATGGCAGCCAAGAAACTGTTACGTTTGAAAATGGTGCAGCAACGGTTACTGTGACCGTGAAGCAAGGGCAAAATACAGCTTCCATCACCATTCTTGGTTTGCCGGTCGGGCAGTATACGGTGACGGAAAACACTACTGATACAAGCTTCCCTCACGATATCGGCATCTACACCTTTGGTGATGTTACATATTCGGTGAGCAATTCTGGGAACAGCGCAGACACGAACGAGGACTTTACCCTGCAATCGCCGGAAAAGAATGGGAATGCCCTGACAATCCTGACCACCACGGTTACCGCAACCAATAAGTATAAGGAAGGCGTCCGTGAGCTGCTTGTCAAGAAGACCGTCGAAGGCGATATGGGCGATACCACACAGGACTTTGACTTTACGCTCAAACTGACCAAAGGCGAGGGCGACGGTCAAACCGTCTACAAGGAAGACTTGACGGTAGCGTATGATCCTGTACGCCAGAGTGATAACGGTACCCCCATCACCACCCTGACAGCAGATAAGGACGGCGCCTACGCCTTCCAGCTCTGTCACAACCAGTCCATCAAGATCACGGTGCCGGCCGGGTATACCGCCACGGTAACCGAGACCACGACCGGGCAGGGGTATACCGTGGAATCCCGCCAGTATCTGACGGAGGAAACGCCTGAACCCGGTGGTATCCTGGTTCTGCGGCCTGGATTCGCAAGCGGAGACAAGCAGAAAGTCGCCATGAACGACGACTACACGGTGGAGTTCCGCAACACCCGCGATGTCGTGGCCCCCACCGGCCTTGAGTCGAACCACACCAAACCGTATACCCTGATGGTCGCAGCGGCCGGGGCGGCTGGTCTTGCCCTGGTTGGCGCCGCCGTGGCACGCTATCTGCGCCGCCGTCGGCAGGAGTAACCGCCTATGAAAACCATGCAGGATATCGCAGACGCTCTGTCCGCCATGAAGTTTCGCAAAAAAGCGTTCGGCGGGGTGGATGAAGCGGATGTATGGAAAAAGCTGGAAGCTTTGCAGCAAACCTACCAGCTTGTGTACGATGAGCAGGCCGCCTATTACCAGGCGCTGCTCGATGAGCGCGACCAGGCGCTGGCCCGCCTGATGGGCCGAAAGGGCGGCGGTGATGCCCATGGCTGAGCCCCTGCACCCCACCACCCGCAAGGTTCGCGCCCATCCCG
>PPYE01030324.1_pt1 | contig 27074 bp, 35 predicted proteins | sample 1559881 | NCBI WGS metagenome assembly PPYE01 (sample SAMN08240022, study PRJNA423297) | Human gut metagenome, whole genome shotgun sequencing project. | reverse complement strand
TGGTTTCATTACAACTGCTGTTAATATCGTGAGTTCCATTAAAAGTGTTGCTGGTGCGATAAGTCTTGTGAAATATGGTTTATCTTTACTGACATCTGCATTTAATCCGGTAATACTTATCATTGGAGGTGCTATCGCAGTAGGTATATTACTCTGGAAGAACTGGGATACAATCTCTGTAAAGGCAAAGGAAGTATGGACATTTGTTCAAAAAATGTTCCAGGAGTTCAATAAATTTTTAACGGGTGTGTTTACAAGGGATTGGACAAAAAGTTTTAGAATAATCGGTGAGGTTATTAATGGTTTTTCAAAAAATGTTTTAAATATATGGAATTCTGTTAAAAGGATGTTTGGTGGGATCATTGATTTTATTTCAGGGGTATTTTCAGGCGATTGGAAGAAGGCCTGGAGTGGTATAAAAGATACCTTTAAAGGTATGTGGGACCTGATGGTGTCCAGTGTTAAAGCACCAATTAATTTAATTATCGGAGCTGTAAATGGATTGGTTAAAGGGGTTGTAAGTGGTCTGAATTTTGTAATAAAGTCTTTAAATAAGCTGAGTTTTGATATTCCAGATTGGGTACCCGAATATGGGGGTAAAAAATTTGGATTTGATATTAAAAAAATAACAGTACCACAGATTCCATTTTTGGCACAGGGGGGATTTGTAAAGGCGAATACACCCCAGCTTGCCATGATAGGCGATAACCGTCATTACGGTGAAATCGTGGCTCCGGAAGATAAACTGCATGCTATGGTCATTGAGGCGGTCAAAATGGCATCTGGAAGTGGCCTGACTAAAGCAGATCTGGAATCTATCATCAACAGTGCTGTTATACGGATTGTGGCGGCACTGGGAAAGATGGGATTTTTTGTGGATGGCGAAATGTTAGCCACAGCCTTAGATAATGCCAGACAGAACAGGAGTTACAGGCTGAATCCGTTGGAGGTGATATAGCTGGCTGATATATTAAAATCAGGAGGCGTCGTGCTGCCGGCACCAGTCTCCATTACAATAAATGATGAAATCATCTGGACATCGGATATGGGGCGGACAATGGATGGCACGATGGTAGGTGACCCGGTGGCAGAGAAAAAGACAGTCTCCGTAAAATGGGGAGTGCTGCCGGAGTCAGATATCTCATTGATCAAACGTACCCTGGTGGCTGGATTCTTTCCGTTCACCTTTCGGGATGATGGAATCAACATAACGATTGAATGTTACCGCGGCACGTTGTCAAAGGAGCAGATTGGGCGTTTGGGTGACGGCATCTTCTGGTATCGTAGCGCAACCGTGGATATTATACAGAGGTGATGATATGGTAAAGACAAGTATGGCATATAGGCGGGCAGTGGTCCGTGACAGGATATTTCTGGCGGATATCGGGTTGACATTCCCGGACGGCACAAAAAGAAGTCTTGGGCGCCGGGAGCTGATGGCCGATGGCCTGAAAATCAAGTCTGCAACATCTGGTTCGGATAGTTTTGATATCGGATGCGCCGCGGTCGGAGAGTGTGACATCCGTATACACAATACGGATGGTCAGTATAACACCTTTGATTTTGAGGGGGCAGTGTTGGATGTAAAAGTCGGCCTGCAGCTCGCTGATGGGGTGACGGAGTGGATACCAAAAGGTATCTATACTGCAGATTCCGGAAAATTTACGGGGGCTGTGATTTCTATTACGGCCTACGATAACATGACTAAATTTGACCGCCCGTACACAGTGAGCAAGCTGTCCTATCCAACTACGCTGGGCGCTATTGTGGCAGATGCCTGCAGCATATGTGGTGTTGCCTTGGCAAGTTCGGATTTTCCGAATCGGAATCTTACAGTAAAAGAACGGCCCACAGACGAGGCACTGACCTTTCGGCAGGTGTTGTCCTGGGCAGGTCAGATCGCCTGCAGGTACTGGCAGTGTGATGCCTATGGGCGTTTAGTGCCTGGATGGTATGATACCAATGCATTTGCAGATTGTGATGGAATGGATGGTGGCATCTTTGACAGCGGCACTCCTGTCTATCAGACAGGAGACTCTGCAGACGGGGGAAACTTCCATCCTTGGGATGATTCCGGCGTAATTGACGGAGGTGACTTTGAGGAGCTTCAGGAATATCACCATATACATGCCTTGTCCAGTATCAGTGTGGCTACGGATGATGTGGTGATCACTGGAGTGAGAGTGACTGAGGCGCAAGATTCTACTGTGCAGGAAGAACCAGCATCCTATCTGGAAGGAACAGATGGTTACATCCTGGAAGTGGGCGGGAATGACCTGATACAGAAAGGAAGTTGCAGGGGTATTGCCGAATATCTGGGAAGCTGTCTGATAGGTTTGCGTTTCAGACCAGTTTCTGTGTCCTGCCAGTCTGACCCTGCAATTGAGGCAGGAGACCCTGCAATCGTGACAGATTACAGCCAGAACAGTTATAAATGTTATGTGACGGATACCACTTATCAGTTAGGTGGGTATCAGGCTGTGGCATGTAACGCAAAAACACCGGCCCGTAATAGTACATCCAGATTTACAGAGGCTACACAAGCCTTTGTAAAGGCAAAGAAAAATACCAAAGTGCAGATAAATGAATATGACAAGGCGGTGCAGACCCTGACCAGTTTGATCACCCAGTCTTTTGGTGTATATAAGACGGAGGAAAAGCTGGAGGATGGCAGCACCGTTTTTTATATGCACAATAAACCAACGCTGAAGGAATCAGACACCATTTGGAAAATGGCAGCAGATGCTTTTGCAGTTTCTACAGATGGAGGGAAGACCTGGAATGCAGGGATGGACAGCAAAGGGAATGCAGTAGTCAATGTCCTGTCCGCTATCGGTATCCGCTGTGACTGGATCCGTGCAGGTACTCTGACCCTTGGCGGAGAAAAGAATGTAAATGGTGTGCTGCGTATCTTGGATGCTTCTGGAAAAGAGATAGGCGTTTGGGACAGGAATGGTGTAAGGGCATCAAATGTTGATTTAGAAGGAACGTTCAGCAATGTTAATGAAAAAGGGAGAGGAGTAAAAGTTGAAAAGGTTGGTTTGCATTCCTATAGTAATAACGAAGAGATAGGTTCTATTGCGATTTTGCCTGTGGTAGATAGTAATGGAAACAATATTGGAAAAGATTATATGGAATTCAAACTCAAAGGCGAAAACAGTAGTTATGAGTTCTACATTGGAGAAAGCGGTAAACCAGTTTTACAATTTAACAATACTGGTATGGCAATTCCCAAAATACAATGGTCAAAGACCGGTAGGGCAGAATTTTCAGATGGGACATATTTGACTTTTAATAATGGGATACTGACAGGAGGTAATGCAAAAGGAGGGGCATTTTAAGGAGGAAGAAATATGGCACTTACGATAAGCAATGCCTATTTAACAACAGCTCAGATGGCAGGAAATGCCCAGTATATTGCAGATTACCTCATAGCCAGAGACTGGACACAGAACGCTATTGCAGGAATGCTGGGCAACATGCAACGAGAATCTAACATCAACCCTGGATTATGGGAATCTCTTATATATGGTAACATGTCAGGAGGTTACGGTCTGGTGCAATGGACCCCGGCTACAGAGTATACCGCTTGGGCGGATGCCAGGGGATATCCCTGGGGAAATAATATGGGCAATCCGACAGCGTATTTTAACGGCCAGTTGGAATGCATTTTGTGGGAAGTGGCAAACAACCAGCAATGGATTGCCACTTCCTCTTTTAATTTCTCGTTTTCAGCTTTTACAAAATCAACAGAGAGCCCGGAATACCTGGCTGAAGCGTTTATGAGGAATTATGAACGTCCCGGCGTGTTAGAATTAGAGGAGAGAAAGCAGAATGCACGATACTGGTACAAAAACCTGAATTATGGCGGAAGCAAAATCGAGGATGTAGTACAGCTTGTACTCAGCCGTGTTGGAAAAAACACATATACACAGGATGGGGCGCTGAGAGAGCACGTATTTGATGAACCAACAGGTTATTCTGATTGTTCTTCATTGATGTGGAAAGCATTTGAGAGAGGCGCCGGGATTCAAATAGGTACATGGACCGGTGATCAAATGGGGCGTGGGGACCTGGTGTGGCATAACCCCAATTATGAGGATGTATTCTCGTTGGACATGCAAAGGATTTCAGGAGCACAGCGCGGGGATCTTGTATTCTGGGGATCCAGTGATGACCCGGACGCATCCACACATGTAGAAATGTATCTTGGAAATGATCAGTTTGTAGGGCATGGTTCCGGTATTGGACCCAGGATAAAAACAGCCAGTGCATATACACATTCCGGCAAATTAGTGGAGGTGCGCAGATATCTGTCAGGCGGAACACCACCAACACCTACAGGCGTATCACTGGTGCGCTGGATACCGGGGTAAGGAGGTGAACAGTAATGGCAATACAGGATAGGCGGGGGGAATATGACCATTTCGACCCGCAGAAAATGCTGCCTGGAGAATGGGCTGTAGTTTTAAGAGGGGACCCGAACGTAAGAGATGGCAAGGCGACATATGTGTGCTTTTCCGCTGGTGTTGTTAAGCGCCTGATGACAGAGGAGGACCTGACAATCGAGCTGGATGAGCGGACACAGGAGGTCATTAACAGACTGGTGGGAGAAGTCGGCGAAGCTGTCAAGAATGCAGTGGAAGCAGCAAAATATGCCAACAATGCAGGACAGAGTGCAAATACACAGGCACAAGCAGCAGAGGCGGCAGCAAACCGGGCGAATGCTACGGCAGATGATCTTGAGAGGCGAAGGAAGGCTGGGGAGTTCAATGGCCCGTCAGGACCACAAGGTCCAATAGGTCCAACTGGCCCGGCAGGTCCGCAGGGACCGCAAGGTATCCAGGGCCCAAAAGGAGACAAGGGAGATAGAGGTGATCGTGGTGGCGATGCCGCAGTCGTGGAAAGCAAAGGAGTCTATGCATTCCAGGTCCGCACAGACGGGCATCTCTATCTGGTATACGCCGGTTCGGATGCGCCTGGATACAAAATAGATGATAATGGCCATCTGGTCATGATTTTATAAGGAGGTAGAGAATTATGCCCGAACTTGATTTAGGCAGTGTAATGGGGCCACAGGGGCCAAAAGGAACTACAGGAGCAACCGGTCCACAGGGGCCTGCAGGTCCGGCCGGTCCAACTGGTCCACAGGGACCAAAAGGAGACAAAGGTGATACGGGTGCAACAGGACCGCAAGGCCCAATAGGTCCAACAGGTAAAGTGGATATTTCTACACCAGTGACATTTACAGACGCAGCATCCAGAACAAATCTGGTATCAGGAGATTCTATAAGCACGATTGCCGGTAAAGCATCGAAATGGCTGAAGGATTTGAAATACCTTGCATTTAATCGTGTGATCGATCTGGCAAATAAGGCAACACCTGCCAGTACTGATGTATTTTTGCTGGAAGAATCCACAGGTACTGGTAAAAAGATGTTGTTTTCCAATTTCATAACTTATCTACAAAATGAGGTAAAGCCAAAGACAACGGCAACTAATGTTACATTTACAAAAGCGGATGGTACGGAAAGTACAGTGCAGGATACAGTTACTGCATTAAACTCCGCTTTACATCCTATTGGAAGTATATATTTATCTGTAGACTCGACCAATCCAAGTATTATTTTTGGCGGTACCTGGATATTATTTGGACCAGGCAGAACATTAATATGTGTTGATGATTCTAATACAAAATTCAATGAAGCTTCAAAAAAAGGTGGGGAATATACACATAAACATACTACTTCTGGTCACAAGTTAACAGTATCTGAAATTCCTTCACATACACACTCTATTTCATACGAGGGAACAATTTTAGACAGAGCATATGCATATACAGGTGTAAACGGTGGAGATTTTTGGAGGTTAAGCCAAGGCCTTAGTTCACAGATTTCAGGAGGCGGCGTATACAAAAACAATAATACCGGTGGTAATGGTTCTCATACTCATGGTGATACGGGTAGTACATCATTATTACAACCATTCATTACTTGCTATATTTGGGAAAGAACAGCTTAAATTATTATCGGATAAACAAAAAACGAATGATTTTATTTTTTTATGATTCTACGCCACCCCAAGAATATTTTTGATCAAATTATATTCCGGAATTACGAAACCCCAGATGAATGAAAAATAGATTAAGACTATCTTTAATTATATTTCAAATGCAGCCATTATCGTCAAATTACAAAAAACAGCTGAAACAGAAGTATGTATAATTATTCTGGAAAAACGGTAGACACACGGTTACTCGATAATCTGGAACTTTTATGAGTAGGCGATTCAAATATTTAATCAATCATAAGGCTATAAAGAAAAACCGGAAATAATAAAATTATAGAAAAAGCAGCTGCAAAAAACTGGATTAGCCAGGAAGAGAAAACGAGCATCCTTGCCGGCTGATCTTCCTGGCAGGAAGGAGACGGCAATGATTATAGCAAAATTTTGCAGTGATGGGCAATATTATAAAACAATATATGGACTGGCGCAGTGGGATTACGGCCAGGTACTGCAGGTATATGGACTTGAGCTGCCAGATGAAGTGGATATTCATATGGTAGAAGAGTTTGGAAACCTGTCTTTTACAATCCCCGGTTATAGAAATCAAGATAGCAGCACATCAGCAGTTATCCCGGATATACTACTTCAGAGCGGCAAAAACATTGTCGCTTATATTTATGTGTGTGATGAGGAGCAAGGGGAAACTCTGCGGACAATCCTGATGCCTGTAAAGAAACGTGCAAAACCAGAAAATTATAGCGGGTCGTCATTGACCCCTATGCAGGAAGTTTTGAAGGAACTGCGTTGTCGTGCAGATGACATAACCTTAAAGGAAGACATCCTGCAGCTTACGTCTGGAGGACAGGCTATTGGTGCACGCATCCGTCTGCCAATCAGAGAACGAGAGATTGAGATGCAGAAGACCGGTGCAGCCATTGAGTGGCGTTATACAGACAGCAATGAGTGGAACAGGCTGGTAGCCCTGGACGATATTCGGGGACCGGCAGGAGAAACCCCGGAATTTGAGATCAGAGACGGACGTCTCGTAGCAATATATCAAAAGTAAAGGAGAGATAAGACATGGCAAGAGAAGTAGATTTAGGCAGTATTGTAGGTCCGCAAGGCCCACAGGGACCGCAGGGACCGGCAGGCCCGCAGGGATTGAAAGGTGACACCGGAGCAAAGGGAGATACAGGAGCTCAGGGCCCACAGGGTAAACAGGGTGAGACAGGCCCTACCGGACCAAAAGGAGCTACTGGTGCAACCGGAGCAAAAGGTGCGGATGGTGCAACATGGCTGTTTGGTACGGCGACTCCGACAACTCAGGGGAAAGACGGTGACTTCTTCCTCAATACTTCAAATTTTGACGTTTATAAAAGGGCATCGGGAGCCTGGGCAAAGACAGGTAATATTAAAGGCGCAACCGGAGCACAGGGACCGAAAGGAGATACCGGAGCAACCGGAGCACAGGGTCCAAAGGGAGACACCGGAGCGACCGGTGCCACCGGACCAAAGGGGGCTACCGGTGCTACAGGCCCGCAGGGACCTGCCGGTGAAGCTTTCACTATCGCAAAGACCTATGCCAGTATCAGTGCCATGAACAGTGGTTATGCTTCTGACGGTGTAAAAGTCGGCCAGTTTGTCATGATTGACACAGGCAATGTAAATGATACAGACAATGCGAAGCTGTATGTAAAGGGCGCGTCAGCATATACCTACATCACGGATTTGTCAGGTGCAACTGGTATGACCGGCCCGCAGGGAGCAAAAGGTGCAACCGGTGCCACAGGCCCTCAGGGTGCCAAAGGTGATAAGGGAGATAAGGGAAATGCTTTTACCTATGCAGACTTTACATCAGCCCAGCTGGCTGCATTAAAAGGGGCAAAGGGAGATACAGGAGCTACGGGTCCTCAGGGACCAAAAGGAGATACCGGTGCAACCGGAGCAAAGGGGGCAACTGGTGCCACAGGGCCACAGGGCCCTCAGGGACCAGCTGGGACTGACGGAAAAACTCCCACATTTGAACTGAGGAGCGGCCATCTGTATGCGATTTATGAATAAGGAGGGCCTTACATATGACAGAATGGGAGGTATTCGGGGTCATTGCGGCTCTTATCGGGTTTGCAATATCTATAGGGACTCCGATAGTCAAGCTCAACACATCTATCACCAGGCTGATTGACAGGCTTAATAACATGGATGATAATATGGATGAGCTGACAGTCAGAAACAGTAAATCCCATGAAAGGCTGTGGAGGCACAATGAAGAACAGGATGACAGACTGCATGATCACGAAACACGAATCACCATATTAGAAAAGAAAGAGTGATTATTATGAGGAATAAAGAATACTGGGCTGCGTGGATAAAAAAAGCCGGAATTCGGGCAGTCAAAACCGTGGCTCAGGCTGCTATAGCAGGAATCGGTGCTGCTGCAGCAATTGGGCAGGTAGATTGGAAATATGTGTTTTCTGCCTCGGTCCTGGCAGGAGTTTTGTCTATACTGACCAGTGTGGCAGGTTTACCGGAGATTGAAACAAAAAGGAAGGCAGAGGACGAGTGATCGTCCTCTTTTAATTTGCCCGGATGTAACAGGCAGAGAGGAGTAGTATGGGAACATTAAGATTAATAGACGTATCCGAACATAATGCCAACATTGATTGGGAGCAGGCACGTAATCATATTGACGGGGCCATTATCCGCTGTGGATATGGTACGGATATAGCCAGTCAGGATGATAAATACTGGAAGCGCAATGCCGATGAATGTACGCGGCTTGGTATCCCATTTGGAACATACCTGTACAGTTATGCAAATACGGATAGTAAAAGCAGAAGTGAGGCGGCGCATGTCCTTCGTTTGATTAAAGGATATAATCTTTCTTATCCGGTATATCTGGATTTGGAAGAGGAAATCAGCCCGGATACCCGTATTCATGCCGTAAGAGGGGCAAAAATCTTTGGCGAAATCATAGAAGCGTCTGGTTATTGGTGCGGTATCTATGCAAATGAAAATTGGTATAAAACAGTCATCGGCAACCGTTTGGATCAATATACAAAATGGGTGGCAAAATACAGTTTACAGAAACCGGTCATATCTAATACAGATATCTGGCAGTATACCAGTTGTGGGAGTATACCTGGGCTTACAGGCAATAACAGCCGTGTAGATGTCAACTATTGTTATCGAGACTTCCCTAATATTATTAACTCAGAAGGAAAACAGTCACCGATATCAACTCCTGCATATAACAATGAAAAAAGGGAGCTTATTCGCGTTGGGCAGGAACATGCAAATAATTTTGCAGGTGCCGGACTTGTATGCGACGGTATTAGAGGGGAATTGACTGTAAGCGCTGCGGTTAAGGTATTACAGACAGCATTAAATATGGATTATCACCAGGATTTGAGTATTGATGGAATTATTGGGCATAAAACTTTACAAGCGCTTGGCAGCCACTATGTATGTAGAGGCGAGACACAGTATATGGTTACAGCAGCAGAGATTCTTCTTTATATGGCAGGGTATAATGCGGGCGGTGTAGAATGCCCCGGAATATTTGGTAGCGGACTGAGTAAAGCTGTAAAAGCCTTTAAGCAGAATCAAGGACTGTCTTTAAATGGGGATTGCTGCACAGATACCTTCCTTGCGCTGGTTAAATGAATACAATAAGGCTCCGGCAATCTGACAGAGACTGCATTTGGTAAAAATAAAGATATACTACAGTGATTCTGCGCATCCTACCCCAATCACCCATTTTATCATCTCCTACTGCATTCCGGTCCACCGGAGTGCAGTAACCTATAATAGTGCTTTGAACCCGCTGTTTATGCGGGTTTTGGGCGTCTTCCTGTCTTTTGGATATGATATGAATAGGAAACTCAGAATATTTCCTGAGATGCCTATGAAATGATGATATCAAAATAGAGCCTGCCGGATGCTTTGTCAAGGACAATCTGGTCCACTACCGTACGGATGAACATCCCCTTTGTCTCATAGTCAATATTCGGATTTGTGATGACATCATAAACAGTCTGGATTTCTCTTTTGACTTCCTCCTGTGAAGGGGCGGGTTTTTCTTCAAGTGACTCCAGTTCACAGATTTCTTTTAGCAAATCAGCCCTTTGGGCGTTCAGCCGCCGGCGGTTTTCCCGGTATTCTTCCAGTGTGTCAATTTCATTTTCATAGGCAGCCCGTACCCGCTGCTCTTTGATAGTGATGCGGTCCAGCTCCTGCTGCAGGGATTCTATCCGGTTGGCATCCTTTTCAAAAGGTTGGTTTCCTTTATAAATATAGGAGAAGTCTTCTCCGTTTAGGAGCTTTTCAAAGTACTCGATTACGGCCTGTTCTGCTTTTTTTACAGAGATGCTGACAGAGGTTTTATGAAAGCCCTTGGCATATTTCCAGCACTGGAAATAGGGGCATGCCTGGTTACCGGTGTACGAAAGTGTAGAGCCGCAGATGGAACATTTTATAAGACCTGACAGCCAATGTCTGCAGGCTGAGACATTGCGGTGTTTTACAGGGCGTTTACGGGCATTCATGAGACGGATGCGTGATTCATACCGTTCCCGGGAGAGACGGACTTCGTGGGTGCCTTCAAAGGCAATGCCGTCCCAGGTAACTATACCACAGTAGAATGGATTGCGGAGAATACTGTCAATATTGCGCCGTTCAAAAAGGTTCCCCCGTTTTGTCCGGTAGCCCAGGTCATTGCATTTCCGGGCAATGGAGGTACTGTCTGTATTGTGATTGTCGTACTGATCCATGATGTATGTGATTATCTTGTATTCCTGTTCATTTATAATGAATGGGCGTCCGCCGCCGACGGCGTTATAACCGAGGCAGGGAGCTGTCTGATAGCCGTTTTTCAGAGCCTTTTCTTTCATACCGCGGAGAACCTCACCGGACAGCCGTATGGAATAGTATTCATCCATCCATTCTATGATTCGTTCAATGAGACTGCCGAAAGGACCGTCAATGAGCGGCTCAGAAACACTGATAACCTCCACGCCGTCCTTCTTCAGCATACTTTTGTAAACGATGGATTCCTCCTGATTCCTGGCAAACCGGCTGTACTTCCATACCAGGATGACGTCAATGGGGTGGCTTTCCTGCTTGGCAGTGGCGATCATCTTCTGAAACTCGGGCCTTTTCCGGGCTCGGCGGCCGGACACACTTTCCATGTAGATAAAATCACCGGTTATGACAATGTTATTCTTTTTGGCATAATCCAGAAGAAGACGTTTCTGCGCGTCCGGGGACAGCTCTGCCTGATCAGCCGTGCTGACGCGGATATAAAGGGCGCCGGTCCGCAGTTGTTTTGTATCATTTTCGGACATTATCCTATCACCTCTTATATAAGATATTGATTTTCAGGTACAAAAATAACAGCCAGCGAACTTTTGTTCCGCTTGCGTGGCTGCTCCTGAGATGATACAATATTATTGCTTATGTAATATAATATCTCTCTGGAGATATTGACCGGTCCCTGTTGGCGCAGAGACCGGTTTTATCATTTGACATTTCGGTATATTTTGCTATAATATACTTAACAAGACAGCCGACAGGTAGGTGCACGCTACCCGTCCCGGCGAAATATAGTTACACTATTTAAAAATAGCCGTTCCTAAACTTTGACGAGAGCAGGACGGCTATTTTTTATGTATCTGAACAATCAGTGCGATAATACCGGTTATCATGATGATAAAGGTAAAGAGGTCACCATAAGTCACGTACATAAGCACCACCCCTTTCCGCAAGACTCGGAACGGGATAGAGAGCCGCCTGTTCGGCTGCCTGGGTGAATATATTATTTTTAGGCCCCTGCTGTTGGGGCAAGGGCCGGTTGTTTTTATTTAGAATCCGGTTGTTTCTATTAAGTCATTAATATCATTTGCAGATGTGATTACTTGTACATCATTTATCTGCATCATCTGACATTTGAGGCTGTGATGTATCGGTAGAGGTATTATCAGATGAACTGTCTGCCGCTGGAGCATCGCCCTCTGTTTCAACTGCATTCCCCATTTGTGTAGAGTCTCCGCTTTGGATGACTTCACCGCTATCTTTGTTTACAAAATTTACAACAGTTTTTAAATCGTTTTCAGGTACTGCGTTAAGCGCCTGATACATATCTCCCATGATATAATAGGTTAACGCATAAATACTTTCAAGACCACCGAACGAAGCAGCATCTACTTTAACTTCAAAAACAGTTACATCATCATTATAGCTGATGGAATCAAAGGAAGGGCAGTTTTCTTTATCTGCCAGTGTCTCAGCGATGGATTCGTCGATTGATTGTTTGATAGAATCCAGCAATTTTTTGTGAGCCTCTTTTGTCATCTTCAGTGTAACGGATCCATCAGAGTTTTGAGTAATTTCTTTTACACCATTTTCTTTTGCTTCCTCAGTCAATTCCGTAATATTAGCTTCCTCTCCGATTAAAGAGGCTGGCAGTGTGACTTCCACGGAGAGAAGATTTTTTTCTGCAGAAAGGGTACTGTTATCATCTTTTTTTGCAGGCTCTTGTTCTTTCGCTTGTTCTGTCTGCTGTTCCGTTTGCTTTTCGGGTTGCTTCTCAGATGCTTTCTCGGATTTTTCAGTGCCACAGGCTGCAATTGAAAAAACTATTGAAGTAACCAGTAATAATACAGCAATCTTTTTTTTCATAAGATCCCTCTTTTTTCTTATGAGTTTTTATTAAAACGCCATAGCGAATTAAGCATGGTACCCAATAATAAAAATTACTCATCTATTTCAGACAAAAGCTGTATAAGGCGGAGCTTTTGTTCTTTTGACATCTTCTTTCCATTTCTGGCGATGAGAAGTTCTACATCGTCATAAGTTGGTGAGGAAGGTTTAGAATCTTTCTTCATATCATCAAAGTCATCCAATGTCAGTCCAAGAACCCTGGCAATGGCTTTTAATGTTTCCAGTTTAGGGTCCTTTGTTGCACCACTCAGAATCTTATTTAATGTGCCTAAAGGGACACCGGATCTTTCGGCAAGCTCTGCTGTTGTCAGACCCAATTTCTTTTTGTATTCGGCTATTTTTTCCAGTCCCATCCTGATTCACCTCCTATAGTAATATTTTACCGCATAATATAAATGAAGTCAACGAAAATTATAATTAACGGTAAAAATTGAGAAAATACACATTGACATTTACCGTTAAATAGTATATTATCATAATATAATTTCCATTAACGGTAAAAAAGGAGGTGAAAACATGTATTTGATTTTAAAAGGGGAAATGATCAAGAAAAAGATTACCATAGCGCATTTAGCAAATGAAATCGGTGTTACTGAAAAAACATTACGAAATAAAATAAATGGTGATACTGAATTTACATGGTCAGAGGTTTGTAAGATACATAAAATTGTAAACGCTGCAATGACCAAGGAGGAGCTTTTCAAAAAGGTAACATAGTGTTTTATAAAGTATATAATAAAACAAACATATGTTCGTGTCAATGGGTAATTAATGTGATGGATAAAGAATCGTTAAGGGAAAAAATCACAGAAACAGAACCCGGACAACCTGCTATACATATCCTAAAGAGAGGTGGTGGCATGAAAATAGAAGTAGTACCCCGTTTCTGCATAGACGGAAAATATTATACGGCGGACCAGCTGCCGGAAGAAAAAATCCGGGAGATTGTTACAGAGAAAATAGACCTGGCTATGGCGGGCCTGAAATACGAGAGGAAAAGAACCGCCTGAGGGCGGTGGAGAGGATGGACAGGCACTATGCACTACAATACGATCCGAGACGCTGTTTGGGGAACTACGATGGCAATTCTTTCGGGCCTTTGGAAACCATACAGTGCATTTGAAGCGTTATTTTGCTATATCGTTATTTTTATGATGTTTATGTTTTTGCTTGAAACAGCAAAGGATTGGCAGAACAGAGTTTATAAAAGGAAAAAGTCCCCGACGCCGGCAAGCAAACAGGGACAATAGAAATTATCACATTTTTATTATAGAGGGGATAGGAAGGAAATGTCAAGTATGCAGAGAGTAAATTATGGAACAGATGCGGATTGTGATACAACCGTGGATATGATTTCCCTTCTTACTAACGGCAGGAACCCGGTAGAGATATGCGGTATCATCAATAAGCTGCTGCAGATACTCTATTCCGGCGGTGCGAGGGTGATCGATGGAGATAATCCGGAGGATGACTTCCTGGACCGGATATCCTATGACAGGGAGTCTGATAACCTGTATTTTTGGACAGAGGATCTGTGAAGGGAGGACGAGCCTATGTTAAAATCATATGAAGAGATGAGAAAAATAGATGTACGTCCCTACTGCGAGGAAAGAGAAGGCAAGCTTTATCTCAACTGGGCCAAATGCATCGAGCTTCTGCATGAAAACGGTGCGGAAAAGGTATACTGGGTCCCGGTGCCTGATCCGAAGACAGGGAGCAGCCTGAGGATGACCGATACTGTGTTCGCGGATAAGAACGGGAATACAAACAGGTGCTATGAAACACTGATAAAGGTAGTCATAGATGATGAGACTTACTACATGCAGTCACCGGTCATGAACGGGACGAACCCGGTGAAAGATAACTCCCTGGACCAGAGGCGGGTATGGAACAGCATGTGCCGCTCCTTTGTAAAATGCACAGCCATACATACCGGTCTGGGGTTCAACCTGTGGCTGAAGGAGGAATTTAATAAGTTTGAGAATGCCATCCCCACAACGGACAGCGACAAGGCGGCAGATGCACAGATAAAACAGATAAGGCTATTAGGGGACATCCATCCTAACTTAAAACTGGATGACTGGCTGGCCCTGAACCATGTGACCTGGGACACACTGACCAGGGAGCAGGCAGCTTATATGCTGAAAGCGATAAAGAATAAGTATGGTGATGAATAAATGGAAATAGAAGTACAGATCCGGGGATACCGGGAAGATACAGATGGAACGGATCTGATCATACACCTGCCTGAGGTGAGAATTGGGCACCTTCTGGGAAGGAAGATGATAAAGAGTGCAGAGCTGCATCTGGATGACGGACGGCATATCACTGCGGCGCAGAGACGGAAGGCATATGCCACCATCCGGGATATCGCGGACTTTACAGGTTATCTTCCGGAGGAGGAGAAGGAGTGGCTGAAATACCTGCATATCATCCGGACCGGAGAGGCATATTTCAGCCTGTCCGGATGTTCGATGGACACGGCAAGAGCGTTCCTGAACACTATTCTGGATTATGTCATAGAGAACGGCATCCCTCTTTCTGAGCCGGGCATGGAACGGACAGATGATACGGGTGCTTACTTGTATGCCTGTATACATCACAGGAAATGCGCGGTGTGCGGCAGGAAAGGGGAGATACATCATGTGGACGCCATAGGCATGGGGAGGGACCGGCGGACGGTGGATGACAGCCGCTGCCGGAAGATATGCCTCTGCAGAGAACACCATGCCGCTGCCCATAAAAGAGGCATGAAGGCATTCACACAGATGTACCATGTATACGGCATTACGGTGCCGGCGGATTCGCGTTTGCCCATGCTGGAAACGCTGAATGATATATCACGATTCACTTTATTGTAAGCCATGAGCTCCCCTGCAGAGCCAGGGGAGGGAAAGGAGGCCTATGACAGGAGAAGAGATAAGGAGCATGGCAGGATCCTATTACGCGAGGATCGGGGACGGCCATAATAACGCAGTGCGCCGGCCGGATATCCGGCTTGCGGGGATGGACCGGGTGGACAGAGCCCTGAGGCGGATGATAAACCATGCGAATAAGAACGGAGACTGCATCATACCGGGGACCGGCGGGTATTACCGCCCCATACCGGGTGATCTCATAGATGAAACGGAATACAGGGAATACAGGAAAATGGAGGATTCCCGGGTGCATGACATCATCATAAAGAACCATATGATGGACATCGCGTTCGAGAACCGGAGAAGGGAGGCAGAGTATGCAGTACAGGTTCGTGATCAAAGGGAAGCTGCCGGGGCTGAATGAGTATCTGAAGGCGGAACGGAGCTTTCGGAAAGGGCATAGCTGCGGCAATGATATGAAGCAGAGGGGCCAGGCTGCCGTGGCGGAAGCCATCAGAAAAGACCTTAGGCATACTGTGGTGAAGGCACCGGTCACGATACATTATGCTTTCTATGAACCGGACCGGCGGCGCGATCTGGACAATATCGCAGCCGTGGCCCACAAATTCATACAGGATGCCCTGGTCAGCAGCGGGGTGATAGAGAACGATGGGTGGCGGCACATCAAGGGCTTTTCCGATGAATTCCATGTGGACAGGCACAGCCCCAGGATCGAGGTCACACTCACAGAGGCAGGTGGCGGGGATGGCTGAAAGAAGGATGTTCGCAAAGGTGATCGTAGACTCAGACGCCTTCCTGGATATGCCCTTATCCACCCAGGCGTTGTATTTCCATCTGTCCATGCGGGCGGATGATGACGGATTTTTGAACAATGCAAGAAAGATCCAGCGGCTGGTGGGGGCATCGGATGATGACCTGAAGCTGCTCCTTATGAAACGCTTCGTCATCGGCTTTGAGGGCGGCATCCTTGTCATAAAACACTGGCGGATGAACAACTATCTGCGGAAGGACCGGTATACGCCGACCGTGTACCAGGAGGAATACGCCATGCTGGAGGTAAAGGGAAACGGTGCGTATACGCTGGAAAAAAGCAGTGGTATACAGTCCGGTATACCGGATGGCAACCGGTGTGTAACCCAGGTAAGTATAGGTAAGGATAGTACAGGTAAGGTAAGCATAGAAAAAGCTGTATGCCCGGAACCGGAACCGGCACCGGACCGCAGGAAGGCTGCCAGCCTTACGCTGAATGATAAAACAGAATATTACATCTTTGATGACCAGGTAAAGGAATGGACGGAGCTGTTCCCTGCAGTGGATGTGATGCAGGAGCTCCGGAAGATGAAGTCCTGGCTCGACAGCAACCCCAGCAGGCGAAAGACCAGGAGAGGAGTCCTCAGGTTTGTGAACGGCTGGCTGTCAAAGGAGCAGGACAAGGGCTGGTCAAAGCAGGGAGGAGGCAGCATATATGATACTGGAAGAGAGGCTTGCGGAAATAGGCCGGCAGAGAAGGGATACATCCAGCAGCTCATCGAATCAGGATATGACCCGGGAGACAATACCACAGGGTTCTGATACCTGCCCGTTGTGTGGGGGGATGGAATGGGTGATAACGGAGGAGGAGGGTGTGTCCCTGGCAGCCCCCTGCAGATGCAGGGAGAGGAGCCTTATGAAGCGGAGGACACGTTTTGCAGATATCCCGGAGGCGTTCCGCAGGATGCGGCTCAACACGTTCCGGATAGATGTATACCGGAGGCCGGAGGAAAAGAAAAAAGCTCTGGTGGCCTGCCGGATGGTGAAGGAATACCTTGGGATGTTCAGGGAGGCAGAGGAGAAGGGGATGGGCCTGTACCTCTATTCGGGGACCAGGGGTTCGGGCAAGACACGTATGGCAGCCAGCATAGCGAATGAACTTATGGAGGTGTATGGTGTCGGGGTGAGGTTCGCAGTGTCAATGGAGGTCCTGGCAGAGATCCGGAGGACCTTTGACAAAGGGGCGGAGTACACCCAGAGCCAGGTCCTGGACACCCTCAAAACAGCGGAAGTGCTGGTCCTGGATGATCTCGGGACAGAGAAGGTCACAGAATGGGTGGCGGACCAGTTTTATCACATCGTCAACAGCAGGTACGTCAGCCGGAAAGTGACGATCTTTACCAGCAATGAATCCTTAAAAACTCTGCGGTATGATGAACGTATCACCAACCGGATCAAGGAGCGCTGCTATCAGATAGATTTTCCGGAGGAGTCGGTAAGGGAGCATATCGCTGAGGAGAATATGCAGTATATGTTTAAGAAGGTGACAGGGATGACTTCGGGAAGCATATAAAAATGCCCCGGCAAGAGCCGGGGCAGATAATTAGAGAGAACTTGTTATAATAAAAAGGAGGGCCGGGTCAGCAGGCCCGGCAGTATGAAAAAGAAAAGTCTATATGAAAAAGGTTATTGCCCTTTGTTGAGTATTACTATACCGGGAAAATGTGATGAAACTGTGGTGAAAAGATAAAAGAATTGTAAAGGGTTTTTGAAAGATTTATGAAAGCAGATGTGAGGTGAGACAATGGACAAGAAGACGCTGAGACAGTACAGGGCGCTGTTGAGGGAGCAGAAACTAAATGACAAGGCAATAGATAAGCTGTATGACCGAGCAGCACAAGTGCCTACTGTTTTGGGTAAGGTAATAGGTTCCAGCCATGATTTTCCTTACACAAAAGTCAGGACCACGGTACAGATAGATGAGCCAAAGGAAGCAGATGAGATAGAACGGCGGCTTAGGATCAGGAAGGAAAGACAGGAACAGATCAGGATGTCAGTTTTGGAAATAGAACAGTTTATTACTGGAATTCCGGACAGTAACGCAAGACAAATCTTTGAAATGGCATATATAGAAGGGATAAAGCAGCATGAAATAGCGGATGAGGTTGGTTATAGCAGGGGAAGGGTTTCGCAGATCATCGACCAGTATTTGAAAGATTAACACAATTAACAAAAATAAGTGTTATTATTACAATAGAGCCAGTGGGCGAGACCAGACGGCTCATTTGTATATAGACCATCCTCCTCTTAGTTATTCGGCCATCGGGTGTCAAAGCCTGGTGGCTGATTTACACTGAAGAGAAACAAGCGTTCTTGTACTTATCGGGATGGTTATTAATGCTATTTACAAACAAATCAAGGACAAACCAACCCGTCTGTAATCGGCGGGTTTTTTATGTTATGAAACAGTGGGAGGTGAGTCTTACGGCAAAAGGAAAATATGAATACTGGTTAACGTCGGAAGGCTTACTATTGCTGGAGGGGTGGGCCAGAGATGGTCTTATAGATGAGCAGATAACCGAAAGGATCGGTATCAACCCAGCTACATTATATGACTGGAAAAAGAAATACCCCGAGATTTCCAATGCCTTAAAAAAGGGAAAACAGGTCATTGATTATCAAGTGGAAAATGCTTTGCTTGACAATGCTCTTAATGGAAATACAACGGCACAGATTTTCTGGCTTAAAAACAGAAGGCCGGATAAGTGGAGAGACAAACAAAATGTAGAGCACAGCGGTGGAATTCGTGTCCGGAACCAATATGAGAGAATGACAGAAGAGGAGCTGATAAAGCTTGCAAAGAAATATGAAAAAATCAACAGCTCATAACAGACAGGAAATAATTGAATATTTGAAACTGCAGGAGGCTCTTGCAGTTAAGAAGGCCAGAAGAGATTTTTGGTCTTTTTGCTGCCTTCTTTATCCGGAATTTTACAAAGAAAGCCGTTGGTATTTGAAAGAGCTGTGCAGAACGCTTCAAGCTTTTTACAGTGGTGAAATAAATAAACAGATTTTGATCATCAATATGCCCCCCAGACATGGGAAGACCTTTACGGCCAGGCTGTTTGTTCTCTGGCTGTTTGGTCAGAATCCGGGGACAAAAATCATTACCGGTTCATACAACCAAATACTTTCGGGATTATTCGCCCAGCAGACCCGGGATGGTATCCTTATGGAAAATAGAAATGTGAAACATAAATATTTCACTGATATTTTTCCGGATACTACCATTAAGCAGGGGGATGCTGCAAAAGGCTTCTGGAGCCTGGATGGGTCTGAGGAGAAGAATTATCTGGCTACGTCTCCCGGCGGTACAGCTACGGGTATCGGCGCCAATTATCTTATTGTAGACGATATCATAAAAAACAATGAAGAGGCTGTTAATGAACTGGTAAAGGATAAGCACTGGGAGTGGTATAACAATACTCTGGTACAGCGTATGGAGCGTCCCAGGAAGCAGATTCTCATTATGACCCGCTGGGCATCTGATGATCTGGTGGGCCGGACCCTGGAAAGGAAAGCGGATAAATGCCATCTGATCACATATAAAGCTGTACAGAATGATGGTTCCATGCTCTGTGATGAGATTATGACTAAGGCAGAGTATGAGGATATCATCTCCGAAATGGGTGATAGTATTGCGTCTGCTAATTATCAGCAGGAGCCGATAGACCTGAAAGGACGGTTATATACGAAATTTAAGACATATGACAGGCTGCCTGAAGATGAATTGGGCAACAGTCTGTTTGAGGGGATCTACAGTTATACAGATACTGCCGATGAGGGATCGGATTATCTGTGCAACATTATATGGGGCAGGTATATGTGGGATGCTTACGTGCTGGATGTTTATTATACACAGGCCGGTATGGAGATAACGGAATCAGAGACAGCGAGACGTTTCCAAAATTTTGAAGTGAACCGGTCAAGGATAGAAAGCAATAACGGCGGTTCGGGATTCGCCCGAAATGTAAGACGTATATCCGAGGAGCAGTTTAAAAACTTCAAAACAGTTATTAAATGGTTCCATCAGTCCGGAAATAAAAGAGCAAGAATTATTTCCAATGCCACGTGGGTAATGGAGCATATCCTGTATCCATCCGACTGGAGGCAAAAATGGCCGGAATACCATGCTGCAATGGTGAGGTATCAGCGGGACGGCGGGAATAAATATGATGACGCCCCGGACTGCACAACGGGCGTTGCTGAGACAATGTATAAGTTGGGAGCGTGATGAAAGTGGGGCTGATAAAGAAAATGAGTGATAATATCAAACGGGGCATTAAAAGCTGGCTGAGTATCCAGGATGCAAGTCCGTCCATGATAATGATAAACGAGACTCTGGACTATGAAGCAAATGCAATCAAAAACCGTATCTGGTATAGAGGTGACAGTAATGAACTGCAGCAGCTTTACAGTCAGATTGATGCAGGTATTGACAGATACAAGTTCTGGGCAGGAAGGAGCAGTCCGGGTCAGGAAATGCGTAAGATACATACCGGACTTCCTGCATTGATCGTCGACACATTGACCGGGATTTCCCTGACAGATTTTGAAATCCAGATTGAAGAGGGAAGCCCGGATCAGGAACTTTGGAAAGCTATAGAAAGAGATAATAAATTCGGTAAGAAACTGGAAAAGGCAGTCAAAGAAACACTGTACATCGGAGACGGTGCCTTTAAATTATCTTTTGATACCATGTTAAGCCAGTATCCGATCATTGAATTTTATCCGGGAGACCGGATCGAGCTTGTGTCAGAGCGGGGCAGAATTCGGGAAATTGTCTTTAAGACAGCTTATCAGCATGACCATGCGCAGTATATCCTGTATGAACACTATGGGTACGGATACATTACCTACGAGCTGTACAGAGAAAATGATTTGGTAGACTTACATGCTATTCCGCAGACAGCAAATCTGGTGTCGGTAACATTCGGGTCTGAAAGGCTGGAGGAACGTTACATGATGGCGGTTCCCATCCAGTTTTATGAGTCAGGCAAGTGGGATGAGAGAGGACAAAGTGTTTTTGATAAGAAAGTTGATTCGTTCGATGCTTTCGATGAAGCGTGGAGCCAATGGATGGATGCTTTGCGAAAAGGACGGGCTAAAGTGTATATGTCTGAGGACCTTATCCCCAAGGACTCAAATGGCGGGGAGTTGATGAAGCCAAACTATTTTGATGATAGCTTTATCAAAATCCGCAGTGGATTTTCAGAAGGTGACAGCTGTAGTAATGGGATTGATGTTGTACAACCTGAAATCCCTCATGACAGTTATCTTGCATCTTATGTGACAGCACTTGATTTATGTCTACAGGGACTGATTTCCCCCAGCACGCTGGGGATAGATATGAAAAAACTTGACAATGCTGAGGCGCAGCGTGAAAAGGAAAAGGCTACTTTGTATACCAGAGATACAATTATTGATGCATTACAGGTGGATATTCCCCTTTTAGTTGAGACAGCCATAAAAGCCTATAATGAATTTTATAATAAGCCTGTGAAACCTGTGGAAGTAACGATTGGATTTGGAGACTATGCAAATCCCAGTTTTGAAAGCCAGGTGGAGACTATCGGTAAGGCCAGGAGCGGACAAATCATGTCTGTGGATGCCGCGGTGGAGGAACTTTATGGGAATGATAAGGATGAAAATTGGAAAAAACAGGAGATTCAGCGAATCAAAAGCGAGCTTGGCATTGCGGAGATAGAAGAGCCTGGAGAGTATCCGGAAGAGGTGAACATATTTGAAGGTGAAAGTGGGGCCGGGATTATACCGGATGACCAGGAAAGAATATCAGGGATTGCTGGAAATAGCCAGAGAACAGGTGCATCTGGGGATATACGCCCTAGAAAAAGCTGATTATGCGGAGCTTCGGAATGATCATTGTAAGAGTACAACACAGTTAAAAGCCATGATAAGACAGTTTGAAGAACAGGGATTTAAGGTAATGGTCAATGACGAGAAGAATCAATGCGAATCATAACACCGGTAAATTATTGAGCCCAAACACGATATGGCCTAAAAAGATGCGTGAACAGTGACACTGATGACAATCGGAGTGATGATATGGCGATACCCAAGAATGGAGAGGAAAACTATATGTTAAAGAATTTTGGCATAAGCCACGGTATCAGTTTCAACAGACCGGACACCGCAGAAGCGATTATAATGTCTGACAGGCGGCAGACATGAAAACATCATCTTTTATGAAAAGAGTGTAAAATACTGAGGAAATGCCAGGCAAAAGCAAAAACAGTCAGGAAAGCAGGTGATTGACATGTATAAATCTTATGCGGATGCTGTATATTACACAGATATTTATAATGGCAGTCTGCTGTCAGATACAGACCGGGAACGGTACTTAAAGCAGGCAAGCAGACACATAGATTCTCTGACCTATAATCGTATTACAGGCAGGGGATTTTCTGATTTGACACCATATCAGCAGGAGATTGTTCAGGAGGTCTGTTGTCAGCAGGCTGATTTTGAATTTCAGAACAGGGAAATTTTCGACATGATATTACAGAGATATAGTATTAACGGTATATCTATGCAATATGGAGAGGCCCGGAATGTGACAACGAGCAACGGAATACCCATGCGGCGTGATGTCTATGAGCAGCTTTGCCAGACAGGCTTGTGCTGCAGATTATTGAGGTGAAACATATGTATCCATGTTTGGTGCCCGAATGGGCCTGTACGACAGACATCCATGTAATCATTTACAGCGAGGGGATAAACGAAAATGGCGGTCCGGAAGTGATATTGGAGGAAAATCTAAAATGCAGCTATCAGGACAGTGCAAAAACAGTTATGGATAAAGAGCAGAAATATGTGCAGTTATCTGGTACAGCTCTCTTCCGTGGTGATATTGCACCGGCTGCAGCAGTCATATCCGGAGGCATTGTCAGGATATTGGGCGAAGAACGTTATATCCTTCAGGGTATGAAGGCCAGGAATCCGGATGGAACAGTAAATTACACAAGGTTGGAAATTATATGATAGAGATTGATTCAATCGTTAAAATGGATTGGGGCAATATAAGAGTTCTAACAGATGCACAGGAGACGGCCTTGGAACAGACGGCAGACTATCTGCAGAGCGAAAGCGGACAAGCACAGGAGAATCCGCATGCCGGGAGAGAGTATTATCATCCGGAGTATGAAGTAAAAACAAGGAAAAGTTCTAACGCACGCGGCGAAGGATATAATGACGAGGAGTTCCAGGAGGCTTATAAGCAGATGTATAAAGAAATTACGGGGGTATGATATGGAGCTGGCTGATATCCGTGACTGGATAAAGACTTTAGGTGTGGGCGATTATTTCTACATCGGTAAATTGGAAAATAAAAGAGAGCGGTCTATAGGGATATATCAGAGACAGCCTTCAGGCAGTGCAGATATAGCGCTGGGAGGTCTGAATTGTACAAAGACAGCCAGTAAGAAGGTCAGTATACTTATACATTGGGATAAGTACGCCAATGAGACGGAGGAGGCAGCTCAGGCCCTGTATGGAAAACTTTTATATGTAACAGATATTAACATAACCGGAAAACGCGTGTATTATGTACAGCTGGATGTGCCGGAACCTATCGATGTGGGGACGGATGACAATGGTGTGTATGAACGAGTGATCTGGTTGACAATGTATTATGAAAGGTAGGTAAAGATATGGCAGGAAAGACAGGAGTGTATCCGTGTTACGAGAATCAGTTTCAGGTAGGTGACAAGAAAACCGATGCAACAGCTATTGCAGATATGGAGACTTTCTCTGTGAAATTCGACAATGGAGTGGAAGAATGGTATCCGTTTGATACACAGGGATGGGCACGCAGACTGGCAACAGCAAAGAGTATTACGATCTCGGTATCTGGTAAAAGGAATGTAGGGGATACAGGTAATGATTATGTGTCAGAAAAGGCACTAAAGAATGGCCGTGACGCAGAGGGATATTTTGCATGGACGTTCCCGGACGGAACGATCATCTCCTGGGATGAGGCGGTATACAATATTACAAATACAGGTGCCGGTAAATCAACCGAGGTGGGGCCTCTGGAATTTGATGTGATGAGCAATGGAAAACCAACAGTAACATTACCATCCGGAGGCAATGCATAATGGGAAAAATAGTTGATATTACAGATAAGCTGGAATTTGAAGAGAATCCTAAGCTTGTTAATAAAGGAATGGAGCTGGAGGTTAATGCAGATGCCGCTACTGTTCTGAAAATAATGGGAATACTGGGGGAGGATAGCAATGTCAAGCCTGGCGATATTGTCAGAATGTATGAATTGATATTCAGTGATGCGGACCGCAGAAAGATTGATAAATTGAAACTGCAGTTTACTGACTTCCAGACACTGGTCTTTTCAGCTATCAATCTGATAACCGGGGAAGAAGAATCGGGAGAGTGATGACCCGTACTATGATTTGATTGATGATTTCGGTCTTGTTATATCATCTTTTCAGTCACAGTACGGGATTCGTATTTCTAAGGAATTGCATACCATGAAATGGGACGAATTTAAAGATCTGCTGTCAGGTATAGGTCCGGAGACACCTCTTGGAAGGATTGTGTCTATCCGGGCTGAAGATGATTCTGATATATTGGAGCATTTCAGTCCGGAGCAGAAGCGCATCAGAACGGAATGGCGGACACGTAAAGCCAAAGCCATGTCCAAGGAGAATATGGATGACTTTTTGGAATCCATGAAGCAGGCCCTTATTTATGCTGCGGGAGGTATTGCCTAATCGTTTCTATGCTCATATATGCTTGATATAATAATCTTAATATCAGGATAAGGGAGGAGCGGTTATGAAAATCTGTTTAAATTGTGATGATAAATTATTAGATGCAGCAAAAAATGTTTGTTTTGTAGTGCAAATGCAAAAGAATTTCCTTGTCCTAAGTGTGGTAGTACAAGTATAATATATACTGACAAAAAATTGAGTATCAGAAGAGCTATATTGGGAAATGAAACCGCTGGCCCTGTGGTAGCAGTTTTGGATGGATTTAGCAGCAAGAAAAGTTATCTTTTATGTTTGGCATGCGGACATAAGTGGAAAATATAAATATTCCTTTTGGAGATGATAAAACTGAATACAAAGAAGGAGAATAAGATACAATGCCCATATTGCGGGCATCCTCTCAATGTTTTTTATGATAAAGGCGCCGAATGTAAAGGCGTCTTTTTTAAATGTAAAAATAAAGAATGTAAGAAAGTATTTGAATTAAGAATTTAGGACGCTGTGCCGATGTGCCTGTCCTCTGAAAAGGCAGGTGGTATATATGGCTCAAAGTGTAGGAAAGATTGGTCTTGATCTGGTCGTAAATAAAAATAAATTTCAGAAACAGATGTCAGGTATCGCAAATTTTGCAAAAAAGGCCGGAAAAGCTTTGGCAAAATCTTTTGATACAAAAAAACTGCTTGAATTCAGTAAACAATGTATAGCACTGGGGTCTGACCTGTCTGAGACACAGAAGGCTGTTGATGCAACATTCCCTTATATGTCGGCTAAAGTTGATCAGTTTGCAAAATCTGCTGCGGTTGGCTTCGGTATGTCGGAGACGATGGCCAAACAGTTTACAGATAGTTTTGGCACAATGGCAGAGACTTTTGGATTCTCTGAAGAACAAGCTTATGACATGGGCACAACCCTGACAGGGCTGGCGGGGGATGTGGCGTCCTTCTATAATATATCGCAGAACGATGCATTCACAAAGCTTAAATCTGTATTTACGGGTGAGACGGAATCCCTGGAGGATCTGGGGATTATAATGACGCAGAATTCTCTCGATGCCTACGCTATGGCCAATGGATGGGGAAAGAGTACCCAGGCTATGAGCGAAGCGGAAAAGGTGGCTCTGAGATATCAATTTGTTCAGGAGCAGCTTTCGACAGCATCAGGTGATTTCGTTCGGACATCTGATAGCTGGTCCAATCAGGTCGGTATCCTGAAGACGCAGTTTGATAATTTGAAATCCACATTAGGCCAGGGATTGATCAATGTTCTGACTCCGGTATTGAAATTATTTAATCAGTTACTGGAAGGATTACAGGAGGTTGCGTCTGCTTTTAAGGATTTTACGGAGATGCTGGCAGGGGAGATAGCAGAGATCGGTTCTGGCTTAAAGGATACATTGAACGACGCTCTGACATCTATTAATTTTGATGATATCAATAAAGCTTTCAAGGAACTGTGGGACGCATTGGCTCCGTTCGCCAACAATATGGGTGAAGGCCTGTTATGGTTTTGTGAGAATGTTCTGGTTCCGCTCGGTGTATGGACGGCTAATGAGGTGGTTCCCCGGTTCCTGGATACACTTGCAATTGCGATTGACGCAGCAAACCATATTTTGGAGGCATTACAGCCTTTGTTCCAGTGGTTTTGGGATTCCATGCTGCAGCCGCTTGCAAGCTGGGCAGGGGGAGTATTCCTGACTGTATGGGATAAGATAAATGGAGCGCTGAAAACATTTAGTGATTGGTGTAAGGAACATCCGGGAGTTATAGAGAATATGGCTATTATTATCGGTTCATTTTTTGCAGCGTGGAAGATTAGTAGCTTAATTTCAAAAGTAGCTGGTTTCATTACAACTGCTGTTAATATCGTGAGTTCCATTAAAAGTGTTGCTGGTGCGATAAGTCTTGTGAAATATGGT
>PPYE01275487.1_pt1 | contig 27085 bp, 19 predicted proteins | sample 1559881 | NCBI WGS metagenome assembly PPYE01 (sample SAMN08240022, study PRJNA423297) | Human gut metagenome, whole genome shotgun sequencing project. | reverse complement strand
TGGACGAGGCGACCTCTTCCGTCGATACGCGTACCGAAGAACTGATTCAGAAGGCGATGGACGCGCTGACGGTGGGGCGTACGAGTTTCGTGATCGCGCATCGCCTGTCGACGATTCGTGACGCCGACATGATTCTGGTGATGGACGGCGGCGATATCGTAGAGCGTGGTACGCACGAGGAGCTGCTTGCGAAGGGTGGTTTCTACGCCGATATCTACAACAGTCAGTTCACGCTGGCTGGCTGAACGGTTGGCTGGCTGAACGGTTGGCTGGCTGAACGGCCAGCCGGCAGAGTGGTTGTTCGGCCCGTTGATGGGCCAATGGGCCGAACAGTCCTCCGCAACGGCAGGTGCCATGCCCGGCGCTATACGGCGTGGTGCCTAAAGGCGCTTCTTAAGATAAGCGCCCAGATGGGAGATGGCGAATTCGAGGGATCCGTGGCCGGCCGGCTGAATGATCTTGTCTTTGATCAATGCGGCCCGGTACTTATTCACCCAGCTTCGACTACGCCCGGTTCGGGTTTCGATTGCACTGACTGCGGTTGCGGCTGGCGCATCACAAGCCATGGCATTCAGGAACTCGAGTTCCGCCGGCTTCAGCCCGTCCAGCGCGGGTGCGCATACGGCATCATCGAAAGCGATCTGCGCGTCCGCAATGCCGGTCGCAACGTCGCTTGCGGTGATTCCCGTCGCGTGGCGGCGCTGGGAGGCCTGCCACATGTAATAACCGACAAGTTGCACCATGTAAGGGTATCCGTTGGTTGCCTGCGCCGCCAGCCAGGCCTCGTCGTTGCCGATCGTCTTGCCGGAATCGGCGACGGATTCAAGGAATGCGTTCTTGACATCCACCAGTGGAACGTTGTCAAGCTCGCAACGCAGGGCTCTGCGCAGGAAAGTGACGACATCGTCGTTGACCAGGTCGTTGACCGTTGATGGCAGCCCCGCGAATACGATGGCGATGCCCTTCTTCTCGGCGTCAGGCACATTGGTCTCATCGATGGACGTAGTGACGTGTTGTATGGCTGTGGCGATGGCGACAAGGTCGTCAAGCGAAGCGGCCTGTGTTTCGTCGATGGTGATGAGAATGCCTTTCCCCTTGCCGATTTTTCCGCTTTCCAAACGTTTGGCGATTGCATTGCGTAGCGTGAGCGGCGTGGTGGTTGAGGAAAGATCGATATGGCCGAGGCTTGCGCTGGCGATTCCCGGGATGCTGACCGAAGGGCTCACGCTTGCCTGATTGATGTGAAGGCCGCTGGGCGTAAGCGCTTCAATGAGGCGTTGCGCAACATCGGGTGAAGCGGTTTCGGAGATGGTCTCCCATCCGCGCTCGGCGGCGATGCGGCGAAATTCGGTCAGGAGCACGGTCTTGCCGAAGCCGCGCTGCCCGGTGACCAACATGATGCGTCCTGGGGCGCCGGCGCCGTTGTCCAGCCCCTCCGTGAATTCCTCGATGGCGGTCTCGCGGCCGATGAGTATCGGCGGCATTTTGCCGGCAGTCGGCTTGAATGGGTTCATTGCCATGGAGCACCTTCTCCGTGAATCTTTTCGAATCAAGACATGTGAACATGTATGAATGTATACGAAAGTATACCAACATGTACGAATGTATACGAAGATGTACGATCATGTGTGGCGCTGTGCGAGCGTCCGTATGCGGTATGGCCCGTTCCTCGGCGTTCGTTGGCGATCCAAGCTTGTTCAGAACAGCCTTCCGGGGAAATCGCTGCTGACGGCGGCGTGACGACCGGCATTCAAGGTCACGCAGGCGAACGAGAACGCGCGTCTCAGCTCTTCCGGGCTGGTCGTGAACAATGCGGTGGCCAAGCCGTCGGCCAGAGCGCTGGGATGGGCGGCAAACGGTCCGATGGCATCTTGAGGCGACGAATCCGAAGCCCGTGGTGCGCCATGTATGGCACGCGCCTCCCGAAGTCCAGATCGACTGGACGGCGGGTGATCAGCGTGGTGCCTCGGCGTTCCACGTCATCACCCCATGTGGGCCGCCCTCGCAGGGCGCCCAGATGCTCGGCGGACCCAGGTTTGACCGTGAAACTCAAGGAGGCGTCGTAGCCGAGACGAATCAGATCTTCGCCAATGCACGGATCGATTGCGCCGGAGGTGGCGGCGAACAATGCGTCGTACAGGCCGAACAGCGGTTCGGTCCAATCCGGGAAATCGAAATTCCCGCCATGCTTTGCCCGTCCGATTTCGGCGACGAGCGAATCGTCTCGGAACCGGGACAGCACCTGCTCGTACGTTTCCAAGAGCTCCGACATCCTTGTGCGCAGATCCTCATGTACCGGTTGAGGCGTTGAAATCACGATTCCGGTGCCAAGCGCCTTCGGGAAGGCTGTGACATGGGGCATGCGCAGTGAAAGGGAGACCATGCCTACGATGCTAGTGGTATTTCGCTTATAGATGGCGGATTCTCCTGAAGGAATGGTCGAAAGGGGGTATTCCCATGCCTCCTGGAGACGTTGTCTCCAGGAGAATCCGCCATCTATAAGCGAGATAGTGCGTACAGTTGGGCCCGGAAACGATGCTAGAGTGATTGACATAGTGTCAACAAGGAGGTTGTGATGAGTGGTGGCGCGGCGCAGACGGTCCAGTCGGGGCAGTCCCGAAAGGCGCTGGATCTGCCGATGCCCAAGGTATGGGCGTTCGCGGTGGGCCAGTTCGGTTGGGCGTTGCTGTCCGGCATCATCTCGAATTGGCTGGTGTACTTCTACCAGCCCGACAACGAGACCATCGCGCAAGGCCAGACGGTATTCGTGCCGCAAGGGCTTGCAGTGCTCGGCGTCGTGACGGTGGTCGGTGGCATCACCGCGTTCGCGCGTTTCTTCGACGCCTTCGTGGACCCGGCCGTGGCAAGCCTGTCCGATCGTTGCCAGTCGGCCGCCGGCCGCCGCATGCCGTTCCTGAAGTGCGCCGCATTGCCGCTGGCTCTTGTCACCGTGCTGGTGTTCTGGAGTCCGATCAACGGAACCAGCTGGGTCAACGGTGTGTTCCTGTTCGTCGCCGTGATTGGCTATTACATCGCGCTCACGTTCTATTGCACGCCATACAACGCGCTTATCGCCGAGCTCGGTCATGACTCCAAGCAACAGCTCACGATTTCCACCGCCATCTCGTTCACGTGGGTGGCGGGCACCGCCATCGCGTATGTCGCGCCGGTGGTCTGGGCCGGTTTCGTTCCGGGACTCGGCCGCGTGAACGCCATCCGCCTGACCTTCTCGATTATGGCCGCCATCGCGCTTGCCTGCATGCTCGTGCCGCCGCTGGCCATCAAGGAACGCGATTACGTCAACTCGCAACCGACCTCCGAGTCAACCGTCGAATCGTTGAAGCAGACCTTCGGTGACGGTGAATTCCGCAAGTTCGTTTGTTCCGACGTGGTTTACTGGGTGGCCATCACCACGTTCCAGACCGGCCTGCCGTTCTTCGTGACGAGTCTGCTGAAGCTGCCCGAAACCACTACGACGATTTACTTCGTGCTCATGACCGCGGTATCCGTGCTGTTCTACCTGCCGGTGAATCTGATGGCGAACCACGTCGGCAAAAAGAGGATCCTGCTCGTCGCATTCGCGATCTTCACCTGTGCATTCGCCTTCGCCGGCGCGCTTGGTTCCGGCTTGCTCGGCGCGATTCCGCCCATGGCGCAGGGGTTGATTCTTTCGATCGTCGGCGCGATTCCGATGGCCGCGTTCGGTATTCTTCCGCAGGCGATTGTGGCGAATATCGCCGATGCGAGCTCGAAGACGACCGGCCAGGACCGCCAGGGCATGTTCTATGCGGCCCGCACGTTCGCCATGAAAATGGGCCAATCCGTGGCGATGTTGCTGTTCACCGGTGTGAGCACGATCGGCATGGCGTCTGGAACCGGCTATCGCATCGCCGCCATCTGCGCCGCCGTGCTGTGTGGCATGGGAGGCCTCGTGTTCGCGTTCTACAATGAGCGCAAGGTGCTCAGCGTGCTCGAATCCTGAGCGTCATCGACGTGTGGAGGCGCGGCGGACCAGTATGGGTTTGATCAGCGTGGTGGCGTGCACATGCGCGTCGGCGTCACTCATGTGATCAAGCATTTGGGTCATGGCCTTGCGTCCGATATCGGTGGCGTTGGCGGCCACGCTGGTCAGCGGCAGTGAGCCGAGCGGCTTGATCTGTGCCTCATCACAGGCGATCACGCTGATGTCTTCGGGGATGCGCACGCCTTGGTCGAGCAGTGCGTTGACGACGCCTACGCCCAACGGCGTGTCCACGGTGATGATGCCGTCGGGGCGTTCGCCTTCCGGCATTGCGGCGATGGTCAGGCCGGATTCGTAGCCGTCTTCGATGTACAGGCCGCCGGAATCGATTACTTCCGCGGAGACTTGCGGCGTCCGGTTGCTGCGGGTGGCCAGCATGACGGCTTTCTGCACGCCAAGCTGGCGGTCCTGTACGGATTCGTAGTCGAATGAATGCGCCAGAAACGCGAGCTTCGTGCAGCCGGTGCGGATGAGTTCCTCGGCGGCGATCTGACCGGCCGACACGTTGTCGGTCATTATGGAACAGACCGGATCGGCGTCGCGGGGGTTTGTGTGGTCGATGAGGATGATCGGAATTCCTGCGGCGCGCGCGGCCGCCACGTCTTCCGGCGAATCCTCCACGGTGCTCAGGATGATGCCGGCCACGTTCATGCCGATCAGCAGCCGCACCATATCGCTTTGCCGCTGTTTGTCGGACAATGCGTTGAGTCCCACGACCTGCATGCCGTGGTCCTCGCACACCTCCTGTGCGCCTTCGAAGATCGACGTGAACAGTGAGTGCTCGATGTCGGTCATCACGAAGCCGATTACGGGCGTGGCGTTGGATGCGGGGATCTGCCCGTTGCTGTGTTTCGGCACGTAGCCGAGGTCGGCGATGGCGCGGCTGATCTTTGTTTTCAGCGTTTCGGAGACACGTTCCGGATAGTTGAGATAGTTGGAGACGGTGCCGATGGAGACGCCTGCATGCTTGGCGATGTCGGAGACGCCGACTTTCTTGTTGGCTGGCATAGGGCCTCCTTCGGCTTGCGGTTGATGCTTTCAATGAAATATTAGATGAAGATCGCGATTCCCATTTTGAAACTTTCAACACGCCGGGTGAAAAGTAGATTGAAAATTTCAAAACAAGGATTTATTCTTGAATTTGTCAAGGAAGAAATATCAAGTAACAGCGAGGTTCTTGAACGCTTTCGAGTCTCGTTGAATATTTCAAAAGAAGGAAAAGAGAAATGAACGCTGCAGCTCAGAAGAAGGAAGGAATCGGCGGGTACATGCCGCTCGCGGTTGCCGCAGGCATCGGTTCCATGCTGGGATCCGGCATCATCGTCGGCCTGTCCGCAACCATCACCGTCTGGCAGAACGGTCTCGGCCTCGACACCACCCAGGTCGGCCTGCTTTCCGGCATCCTGACCTTCGCCATCGCGTTCGGCTCGCTGTTCGGCGGCCGTCTGGCCGATAAGATCGGCCGTGTGCTGGTGTTCAACTGGATCAACCTGCTGTATGCCATCGGCGCCGCCATCTGCGTGTTCGCGCCGGACTTCACCGTACTGCTCATCGGCCTGATCATCGCCGGCGTCGCCTCGGGTGCGGATCTGCCGATCTCCATGACCATCGTCTCCCATGACGCCCCGAACGACAAGGTCGCCGCGCAGCTTGTCTCCACCACCCAGGTGTTCTGGCAGGTGGGCGTGTTCATCTCCTTCATCTGCGCGTTCCTCGTCTCCACCATGGAGGGTGCGATGGGCGGCCGCGTGGTCTTCGCCATCCTCGCCGTGTTCGCCGTCATCGCATGGCTGTGGCGTCTGATCTCCCCGACTTTCCGCCGCTTCCACGAGGAAGCCGACGCCCGTGATGCCGCCGCAGGCCACGTCGCCACCGCCACCGAGAAGGTCTCCGTCACCAAGATGCTGTTCGCAGGCACCGAAAACAGCAAGATGCTGCTCGGCTTCTTCCTGGCCATCACCATCTTCTACTGCGGCTGGAACCTGCTGGCCAACACCTGGGGTCAGTTCCAGACCTACATGCTGGTGCAGGCCAACGCCTCCCAGTCCCTGGCCACCGGCCTGGGCATCATCCTGAACTTCATCACCCTCGCCCTGAACATCGCCTTCGCCTCCATCGCAGGTGGCAAGTATCGCAACAAGCTGTTCTTCGTGGGCATGGGCATTTCCATCGTGGCCATGGTCTGCCTGGCTCTGGGCGGCACCAACATGTGGGTCATCTTCGGCGCCACCGCACTGATGAACCTCGGTGGTCCGTTCGCCGGCGAGGCCATGTACAAGGTGTGGACCCAGGAATCCTTCCCGATCGAGATCCGCGCCTCCATCCAGGGCTTCATCAACGGCTTCTCCCGCCTGCTGTGCGGCCTGTTCGCCCTGATCACCCCGGCCCTCGTGCTGCCGTCCACCATCAAGACCACCATGTGGTGCTTCGTGGGCGTGGTCGTGCTCGAACTGGTCGCCGGCTCGATCATGATCGCCAAGCAGAACAAGTACGGCACCGACGAGGAACGCCAGCTCAAGGCCTCTTCCGCCGAAGCATGATACGACGCAGGGCGTCTCCCGCTGGAGGGAGGCGCCCTGCCCGCCGATAACAAAGGAGTTATGAGAATCATGGACACGCAAATCATCAAGCCGATTGCAGTGGGGGACCTGCACATCACGCGCTTTACCATCGAACACTTCCCGGGAGATGCGCTCGGCATTCCGACCGCCACCCCGCGCATGAACTGGACCTATTCCCGCACCGTTCCGGACGGCTCTCAGATTCTGCTGAAGATCAGCCGCCGCATTCCGGGCGCGCAGGCTCGGGAGGAGTACACCTACCTTCCTCCGGAAGACAATGTGCTCGTGCCTTGGCAGTTCACCCCGCTCGCTTCACGCGAAGAGGTCTTCGCCACCGTGCAGCTCGTGTCAGCCGCGCACAAGCCGCTGAGCGATCCCAGCGCCACCCTGCACTTCGAGGCCGGCCTCATGCAGGAATATGAGCATGTCGCCGATTTCGTGGGACCGTCTTGGGCGGAACCGGAAACCGACCATCGCCATCTGCCACTGGTGCGTACGGAAATCGCGATCAAGGCGAAGCCGAAACGTGCACGCCTGTATCTGAGCGCCCTCGGCCTGGTCGAAGCGGAAATCAACGGCGTGAAAATCGGCAATGATGCGTTGATCCCCGGCTGGACCAACTACGAACAGCGCGTGCAGTGCTGGACCTACGACGTCACCGACGAGCTCAACGAGGGCGCCAACGCCATGGGCTTCTGGCTCGGCGACGGCTGGTATCGCGGCCGTCTCGGCTTTGATGGCGGCTATGTGAATTACTACGGCGATCGTCTCGGCGTGTTTGCGCAGCTCGAAATCGAATATGAGGACGGCGGCATCGAGCACGTCTACTCCAATGCGTGGGACCGTCAGTGGAAGGCCTCGCTTGGCCCAATCGTTTGCTCCGATTTGTGTGAGGGTGAACGGTACGACGCACGCCTCGAGCAGCCGGGCTGGTCCGAGCCGGGCTTTGACGACTCGAACTGGAAGCCGGTTTCCGAGATTTTCTATGATCCCGCGAAAATCGAGAATCCCGATACCTCACCGGTGCGCGCGCATGAAATCAACGAACCGGTATCCATCGCGCGCACCGGCGACACTCCTGACGGCCGTGGCATCTGGCTGGTCGACTTCGGCCAGAACTGCACGCAGCGCATTCGTCTACGCATCGCAGGCCTTGAGGCCGGGCAGAGCGTGGAATTGCATCATGTGGAGGTACTCGAACCGAACGGTGAGATCGCCACACGCACCTTGCGCCGCGGCCAGCAGCATGACATCTACACGTCCAACGGCACGGACGCCTGGTGGGAGCCGCGTTTCGCGATGCATGGCTTCCGTTATGCGCAGATCGAGGGCGTGGTGGGCGAGCTGACCGTCGCCGACATCGAATGCCATGTGTACCACTCCGTGATGGACCGTGCGGGCGAACTGAAAACCTCCAATCCGCTGCTCAATCGACTGCACGCCAATGCATTGTGGTCGATGCGTTCCAACTTCGTATCCGTTCCGCAGGACTGCCCGCAACGTGACGAGCGCATGGGCTGGACGGGCGATATCTGCCTGTTCGCGCCGACCGCCGCTTACCTGTATGACGTGTACGGCTTCCTCAAGAGCTGGCTCAAGGACGTTCGCGCCGATCAGGTCAAATGGGGTACGGTGCCGTTCTACGTGCCGTTCATTCCGCTCGGCGGCTGGGCTCATCCGCAGGCCATCTCCACGTGGGGCGATTCCGCGGTCGAAGTGCCGTGGGTGCTGTACATGGAGTCCGGCGATCCGCAGATTCTTGCCGATTCGTACGAGTTGAGCCGTGACTGGATCGACGAGGTGGCCGGATATCTCTCTGCCGACGGCGTATGGGACCGCCGCCCGGACTATGTGCTCGGACAGCTTGGCGATTGGCTTGACCCGACCGCTCCGCCAGACGATCCGACGCAGGCGATGACCGAGAAGGAGCTCGTCGCGACCGCCTTCTTCGCCCGTTCCTGCGCACAGGCCGAGCAGATTGCGCAGATTCTCGGCAAGAGCGAGGACGTCGTACGGTTCGGTGATTTGCGCAAACATGTCACCTCCGGTTTCCTGGGACGTTTCACGAACCTGGACGGCACGATGACGTCCGACACGCAGTGCGCCTACGCGCTGGCGATTGCGTTCGGTCTGCTTGACGGTGAGCCGGTGCGCCGCGTGAAGGCCGGCAACCGCTTGGCCAAGCTCGTGCGCGAGTCCGGCGGCAAGGTGAGCACCGGTTTTGCGGGTACGCCGTTCGTGCTGCCGGCGCTGACCATGACCGGACATAACGAGGAGGCTTACGGGCTGCTGCTTTCCGAGGAGTGCCCGAGCTGGCTGTATCAGGTGAAGATGGGCGCCACCACCACGTGGGAACGTTGGGATTCCATGCGTCCGGACGGATCGCTCAACCCTGGCGGCATGACCTCGTTCAACCATTATGCGCTCGGCTCCGTTGCCGAATGGATGCATGCGCATATCGGCGGCCTCGAAGCCATCGAAGCCGGATGGAAGCGATTCCGCGTGGCGCCGGTGATCGGCGGCGGCATCGATCATGCCTCCACTGCGCACGTCACCCCGTACGGCAAGGCCTCCGTGGCTTGGAAGACTTCCGAAACGGGCGTGGAACTCGACGTGACCGTGCCGATCGGCGCCACCGCAGTGGTGGAACTGCCCGACCACGAACCGACCGAACTGATTGGCGGAACGCACCACTTGGTCGTGGCGCTGTAAATCGGATCCTTCCGCTGGCGGGCCGGGCCATGAAGCCCGCCAGCGGGGTCAACCCGGCTGCAAAACAATAAGAGAAAGGGATAATCATGTCACTCAACGATGAGTCGGCAGTCGCCGCCGCCATTCCACCGGAGGAAATCGCCCCAGATACCGGACGTCGCCTCACCACGGCCGAAAAACTGCGCTTCGGCATCGGCTTCGCACTGTTCTCGCTGCTGTGGATGACCGCCGGCACTTCCGGATCCGGCGTACTGCTGCCGCAGCGTTTCGACGAACTCAACATCGGCACCCCGGAAGTGATTCTGGGTGCGATGAACTCCGTCGGCTGCATCTTCGCGCTGTTCGCGAACATCATCTTCGGCGCGCTGTCCGATATCACGCGTTCGCGCTTCGGCAAGCGTACCCCGTGGATCGTGGCCGGCGGCTTCGTCACCGCGGCCGGCTATGTGCTGGCGTTCTCGTCCGCTTCGCTCGCGGGCATCGTGGCGGGCTGGTCCATCGTGCAGGTCGGCGTCAACATGATGATCGCCCCGGCCGTAGCCGTCCTGTCCGACCGCATCCCCGAAAACGTACGTGGCACCTTCTCGTCGTTCTACGGCGGCGCAATGATCGTCGGCCAGTCCGCCGGCACCTTCCTGGGATCGAAGTTCATTGACACCATGGGCGTCGGCTTCGTGATCGGCGCGGTGCTGTTCGCCATCACCGGCATTCTGACGATCATCATCTGGCCTGCCGAACGCTCGTCGAAGGTCGGCAGCGCGGCGGACGACACCAAGGCGAACGTGAAGCTCAGCCCGGCTGCCATTGCGAAGTCCTTCATTCCGCCGACCAAGAACTGCCGCGACTTCTATCTCGCACTCGTCGGCCGTCTGCTGCTGATTTTCGGATGGTCCATGATCTCCGGCTACCAGCTGTACATTCTCAAGAAGTATTGCGGACTTAGCGTTGACGATGCCGCTTCGACGCTTGCCACCATGTCGCTGATTTCGATGGTCGTGCTCATGATCTGCTCGGTCGTCTCCGGTCCGATCTCCGACAAGCTGCACAAGCGCAAGATCATCGTGGCCATCGGCTCCGTGATCATCGCCGTGGGCGTGGCGATTCCGTTCTTCATGCCGACTGCGCTGGGCATGATGCTCTACGCTGGCATCGGCGGCGTCGGCTACGGCATCTACATCGCCGTGGACCAGGCGCTGAACGTGGACGTGCTGCCAAGCGCCGACGAGGCCGGCAAGGACTTGGGCATCCTCAACCTCGCCAACACCGTCGGCCAGGTACTCGCCCCGGTCGCGACCGGCGCGATCGTGGTGGCCACCGGCAGCTACGCGCAGATCTTCCCGGTCGCCATCGTCTCCGTGCTCATCGGCGCCGTGGTGATCATGCTCATCAAGAAGGTCGCCTAACGCTGTTTTCCCTTCCCGAAACGTGAGCCTTGCCTGTCATTCCTGGTTGCGCAAACCTCGATAGCGGGCAAGGCTCACGCCGTTCCATGCCCCGCCTTGCTGGGCAAAGGGTGGCAGTAACCACTATGTGAGACGGAGCGCACAAGATAGGAAAATCAGAAATGGCGGGATTCCGCCATTTTGATGTCACCTACAACAAAATTCTTCAAAAATCAAGACTGTTCTTCGGGAATCTTCCGTTCTATGTTGTGGTCACGGTGCGCGTGTTGCGTACGGCAACGGGGGCGCATCAATCGAACTTTTGGAACGGGCTGAGAGAGAGGAACCGGTCTCATGTCATTGCGCGACGTGCGCTCGCAGGGCCTTGGCCGCATCACCGCCATCATCGCGGCGATGATGATTGCGCTTGCCACGATGTTCGCTTTCACGTCAATGCCGCAGCAGGCGCTTGCCGCCGACGACTCCCAGACGAATTTCGATTCCTGGACCGAGGTCGCGGCCAACATTGAAAAGCAGCTGGAGACCGCCGAGCAGGACTACAACGACGGCAACTACTATCAGGCCGGCACCGACTTCCAGAATGCGCACTGGGTCGGCTACGACGCATCCAACTTCTCCAAAGTCGTCAACGACACCATCGGAGCCGACAAGCAGAAAGCGCTGCTGCAGGAATTCACCGACCTCGAAAGCCTCGCCTACCAGCAGGATCAGGGCGACGCCATCACCGCCAAGGTCGATGCGCTGACCGCCGACCTCAACGCGACCGCGCAGACGCTCGACGCCGACACCAGCCTCGCCGATCCCAAGACATACGCGAAGCAACGCGCGGAAGAGACCGCCAAGGAGCGTAAGAAGCTCGATGCCGCCAAGAAGAACTCGTCCAAGGGCAAGGGCGATCGTACTTGGAGCGACGTGGCCAGCGAAATGAACGTTATCCTCGACAAGGCATACAAGGCCGCTATCTCCGGCAAGGGTGCGGAAGGCTCCAGCCTCGTCAACAACGCGTACTACCAGTACTACGAGAAGCTCGGCTTCGAAAAGAACGTCATGAACGCGATCTCCGGCGACCGCGTCTCGCAGGTCGAATACCAGTTCAAGATGACCCGCAAGACCATGCGCGACGGCGGTTCCCAGAAAGAGATCAAAAAGCTCGTCGACGACCTCAAGAGCTGGCTCGTGGAAGACGCGGCCACGCTTGACGGCGGTGCGACCAGCAATGTCAACAGCTTCACCAAGTTCATCACCAGCTCCGTCGGACAGGCGTTCCTCATCCTGATCCGTGAGGGCCTCGAGGCGCTGCTGGTGGTGGCCGCGGTGATCGCCTACCTCGTGAAGTCGGGCAACAAGCGCTTCACCAAGTTCATCTACCTCGGCGTACTCGCCGGCTTGGCGGGCTCCGGCCTGATTGCGGTGCTCTTCACCTTCCTGTTCGGCGGCTCCGGCCCGATTCAGGAGATTTCCGAAGGCGTGTGCGCGCTCATCGCCATGGCCATGCTGCTGTGGACCAGCAACTGGATGCTCAACAAGAGCTCCGTGGAAGCGTGGAACCGCTATATCCGCAACAAAACCGAAGCCGCTGTGGCCAGCGCGCAAAGCAAGATGGAGGCCGGTGAAGGCGTAAGTTTCGGCATGGTCGTCTCACTCGCCATGCTGAGCTTCCTCGCCGTGTTCCGTGAAGGCGCCGAAACCGTGATCTTCTACGAGTCCATCTATTCGATGAGCCAAGACTCGCGAGGCATGTGGATTGGCGGCATTGCGGCCGCGGTCGTGCTGCTGATCATCTTCTTCGTGCTACGTTTCACCTCCGTGAAGATTCCGATCGGCCCGTTCTTCCTTGTCACGTCGATTCTGATGGCCGTACTGGTCGTCATCTTCGCCGGTGGCGGCATCCACGCGCTGATCGAAGGCGACCTGATCGAAGGCACCTACCTGAGCAACGTACCGACCAATGACTGGATCGGCCTGTACCCGTACGTCGAATGTCTCGTGGCACAGGTGTTGGCCGCCATCGCCGTGATCACGCTGTTCGTGGTCGGCTTCGTCAAGAAGCGCAAACTCAAGATTTCCGATATTTCCTAAACGGAACTCCCAAGAAACAAAGGAAGAGATAATGAAGAACAAGAAGATCGCCGCTCTGCTCGGCCTCCTGCTGGCCGGTTCCATGGCCTTCTCGCTGTCCGGCTGCGGCAACAGCAATAGCTCCGCCTCCAACGACAAGAGCAGCAGCTCCTCGTCCACGGCCACCGACGATTCCAGCAAGGATGACTCCAGCTCCGACGATTCCGCCGGCTTCGAAGAGATTCAGGTCGACGAGAAGCACTCCGATCAGGAAGTCGGCCCGCTGACCGTCAACGCCGTATACTTCCAGCCGATCGATATGGAGCCGTCCGGCATGGGTCTGAAGGCCGCCGACGCCAGCTTCCATCTCGAAGCCGACATCCACGCCAACCAGAAGGGCACCGAACTCGGCTACGGTAAGGGTGACTTCGTTCCGGATCTGACCGTGAACTATGACATCATCGACAAGACCTCCAACGAATCCGTCGGCTCCGGTACCTTCATGCAGATGAACGCCTCCGACGGCCCGCACTACGGCGCCAACGTCAAGCTCGACAAGGCCGGCTCCTACAAGCTCGTGTTGAAGATCGAATCCCCGGAGAAGAAGGGCTGGATGCTGCACGTCGATCCGGAAACCGGCGTCAAGGGCCGCTTCTGGACCGAGCCGCTTGAGGTCACCTTCCCGGATTGGAACTACACTCCGCAGGAGTGGTGAGCCCCACCATTTAAACCATAAATGCAGTTGAGTCGGAGCTCGCGAAAGCGGGTTCCGACTTCATGCGTAATTGTAAGGGGAAAGATGCTGCTGCAGTATGTGACGGTGTTGCAGGGATTGCTGGCACCGGCTTTGCTGATCATGGCGCTGAACGTGATGCTCACCGTCGGTGAGGGGCATGACAAGCCGCTGAGCGCGTACTGGCGCTTGACCGGCTTCCTCGTCGGATTCGCGGGCGCCATCGTGTTCGCCGCGCTGCGTGCCACGGCCGTCATCACGCAGCGTACTTTCGTCAACTATCCGACGCTATGGTGTTGCGTGATCTTTGACATTGCGGTGTTCGTCATCGTGATCTTCGCGCGACGCATCACCACGGCATGGCATGATCATCGTGCCCTGCTGGATGCGGCCAATCTCATCGCCGCGCTGTCCATCGCCGCCACCACCTTCCGTGCGCTGCCGGACGTGATCCTGCGTCTTACGATTTTCGTCGAGCCGGGCGATCCGGTCTTCACCTCCGATATGCTGCTCCGCGCGCTCGGCTTTGCGCTCGGCGCCGCCACCGCGATCATCGCGGCCTGCATCTTCCGTACGATGCGCTCCACCGCCGTGCGCTGGTCGTTCACCACGGCCGTGCTGCTGCTCATCATGCTGCTGTTCGCCTCTCATTTCACCGATCTGGCGCAGCTGCTGCAATCCAAGCGCATCGTCAGCTTCCCGACCGCCGCATTCCTGGCGCTCGTGTGGGGCATCAATCATCAGCGCGAAATGGCCATCGCCATGGCGCTCGTGTTCGTCATTCCGGCGGTTGCCAGCATCGTCATGGGCTTCAAGGTCAAACCGACCGGACCCAACGAGGCGATCGCACGTTCCCATGTGGCGTTCCGCCGTCGCGCGAAGGCCGCCGGCGCATGGAGCCTTGTCGCCATGATCGGCATCACCGTGGCATTGACCTATGGCGTGGCGCAGACGCAGAAGGTCATCACCCTTTCGCCGCCTGAAGAGTACTCGCTCAAGGACGGTGTGGCCACCATCACCTTCAGCCAGGTTTCCGACGGCCACCTGCACCGCTTCCAATACAAGGCGAAGGATGGCACCGTCATGCGCTTCATCATCATCAAGAAGAACGGCGGCGCGTACGGCGTCGGCCTCGACGCCTGCGACAACTGCGGCGACGCCGGCTACTATGAGAAGGACGGCAAGATCATCTGCAAGAAGTGCGATGTGGCCATCAATCTCGCGACCATCGGCTTCAAGGGCGGCTGCAATCCGGTGCCGTTCGACTATCAGGTCAAGCCGGGCAAAATCGTCATCCAAACCTCTGTGCTCGACGCGCTGTCGAGCCACTTCCAGTGAGCGGAAAGGAGTGATCGACCGATGTTCTTTCTCCGCATGATTTTCCGCTCGTTCAGCCGTCAGTTCAAACGCCGTCTGCTGATCGCCGTCACCGTGTGCCTGTCGGCCACCGTGAGCGTGGCCATGCTCGGCGTGGTGTTCGACGTGGGCGACAAGCTCAACGCGGAACTGTCGACATACGGCTCGAACATCACCGTGCAGCCGAAGGCCGACGCGGTGGTGAGCGACCTGTACAACACGGGCGGATCTTCGGGTTCGTCCTCCGATTCCGACCCGACCGCGTTCCTCAAGGAATCGGATGCGCCGAAGATCAAGACGATCTTCTGGGCATTCAACATCACCAATTTTGCGCCGGAACTCAACATCCACGTGGACGCGGGATGCTCGGACGGCTCGGCATCCGCTGATTCATGCAAGGCCACCAACGTGCCGATCGTGGGCACATGGTTCGCCAAAACCCTGCACATGGATTCCGGCGAATCCACCGTGGCCGGCATGAATGGCATGCGTTCCTGGTGGAAACTCGACGGTTCCTGGCCGAAAGACGACACCGAACAGGGACTGATCGGCACCACCCTGGCTTCGCAGCTCGGCGTGAAGATCGGTGACACCGTCACGCTTGGCAAGACCATCTCCACCGGCGAACGCAATCAGGTGAAGGTGAAGATCACCGGCATCTACGATTCGGGCGATTCCGACAACAACGGCATGTACATTCCGTCCATCGTGGCGCAGACGCTGGCGAATCTGCCCGATTCGATCGACAAGATCGAAGTCAAGGCGCTGACTACGCCTGACAACGATCTGGCGCGCAAGGCATCGAAAAACCCGAATGCGCTTACGCAAGACGAGTGGGAGACATGGTACTGCACCGCATATCCGTCATCCATCGCCTATCAGATCGAAGAGGTGATTCCGGGGTCGGTGGCCAAGCAGGTGCGTCAGGTCGCCGCATTGCAGGGCGATGTGCTTCAGAAAACGCAGGCGGTGATGGTGCTGATGACCGTGCTGTCGCTGGTCGCGGCTGCGATTGCCGTGGCGAATCTGATGGCCGCCTCGATTGGCGAACGCGGCTCCGAACTTGCTTTGATGAAGGCGATCGGCGCGACGGATGGTGCGGTTTCCCGCCTGATGCTCGCCGAAACCGCCGTGATTTCGCTGGTCGGCGCGCTGGTCGGCGCGTTGTTTGGCTCCGGCGTGGCGCAGATCGTCGGACACGTGGTGTTCGGCTCCGGCATTACGATGCGTCCGATGGTGTTCGTACTGGTGTTCGTGCTGCTTGCCGTCACCGTGCTCATCGCCTCGTTCTCGTCGATTCGTTCGATTCTGAACCTGAAGCCTGCGGAGGTGCTCCATGGCCGCTGATCGTAGGAAACATGAAATGACCAATCGCAAGATGTTCTTCGCCATGCTGTGGGGTGCGGTGTTCCGTCGCCGTTCGCGTGCGGTGATGGCCGTGATCGCATCACTGGTAGGTGCGGCCACGCTGTTCTGCCTGGCTTCCGTGTGCATTGCCGTACCTCAGCAGATGAACGAGGAGATGCGCGCATATGGCGCGAACCTCATCGTCACCCCTGCCGATGCGACCTCGAAATCCGAAGGTATCAGCACGGCCACCATCACCAACGTGACCGCGCTCGTAACGGCCGAACACAGCGCGAAATCCGCCGCCTATCGTTACGAAAGCGTGCGCATCAACTCCGCACCGTATACGTTGGCCGGCGTCAATCCCAAGGCCGTGCAGACGCTGAACCGCCACTGGAACGTGACCGGTGACTGGCCGAGCGAGGGCAACGTGATGGTGGGCCGCGATGTGGCTGACGCGCTCGGGGTGCATATCGGTTCGCGTATCACCATCGGCTACCGTGCCTCCGACAATTCGGCCGCGTCCTCCGCATCAGGATCGTCCGATTCTGGAGAATCGGACAACCAAAGCGACGAAAACGGGTCCCAGATGTCCGATTCTGGAGAATCGGACAATCAGACGGTGGGCAAACTGGGGCAGACCGAATCCCAAGTCAAGGAAAACGGCCGCGTCTCATCCGACATCATGAACAATGAAGGTACCGAATTCCGCGTGGCCGGCATCGTCGATACCGGCGGCAACGAGGATTCCATCGTGTACGCCACCACCGCTGATGTGGCCAAACTGGCCGGCTCCAAGCGTGGCGCCGACGTGGTCGAATATTCCGTGAACGCCATGGGCGATGACCTGAACGCCATCGTCAAAACCCTCAATGCCAACCCGAACACCGGCGTGAAGGCGCAGACCGTCACCAAAATCACCTCGTCCGATACTCGCATCATCACCATGCTGCAGACGCTGTTCTGGATCGTATCGCTTGTCGTGCTGGTGCTGACGCTGGTCGGCGTGGGAACCACCATCAGCTCCATCGTGAGTCAGCGGCGCAACGAAATCGGCCTACGCAAGGCCTTGGGCGCATCATCGCAGGCAATCGGCACCGAATTCTACGTGGAATCCGCCATCTATGGGCTCATCGGCGGTCTGTTCGGCACGGCCATCGGCTATGCGCTGGCCCGTGTGCTGTGCGTCACCGTATTCGAACGTGCCATCGGCTTTAATTGGCTGTTGGGCCTCGCATCGCTCGTGTTGAGCATGCTGATCGCTGTCGTCGCGTCCATTCCGCCGGTCCGCCGCGCAACTCGTATTGACCCCGCCATCGTTTTGAGGGAGGAATAATCATGGGCTCCGAAAACATCCTGCTTGAGCTTGACCACATCTCCAAGATCTACGGCGACCTGCATGCCGTCGACGACCTGAATCTGACCGTGCCGGAAGGCGAATGGCTGGCGATCGTCGGCTCGTCCGGTTCCGGCAAGACCACGCTGATGAACATGATCGGCTGCATGGATACGCCGTCCAAGGGCTCCGTGATGCTTGAAGGCCGCAAACTTGAGGATCTGAATGCCAAGCAGCTCGCCGACGTGCGCAAGAACATGATCGGGCTCGTGTTCCAGAAATTCTATCTCGTGCCTCATTTGACGGCTGCGGAGAACGTGATGGTCGCGCAGTACTATCATTCCGTAGTCGATGAGACGCAGGCCTTGGAGGCGTTGGAACGCGTAGGATTGAAGGATCGCGCACACCATCTGCCGGGGCAGCTTTCCGGCGGCGAGCAGCAGCGCGTGTGCATCGCCCGAGCGCTGATCAACTGCCCGAAGCTGATTCTCGCCGACGAACCGACCGGCAATCTGGATGAGAAAAACGAGAAGATCGTGCTTGACCTGTTCCGTCAGCTGCATGAGCAGGGCACTACGATCATCGTCGTCACGCATGATGCGCTCGTCGCCTCCTGCGCGCAGCGAGAAATCATGCTCAACCACGGTGTGCTCATCGGCGAAAAGTGGAATGATGAAGCGGCAAGGCAAGAGTACGAGGCGGCCGGCGGCAAGCCCGCCTCCACCGGCTCGACCGCCGAGGGTGCGCAGACCGGCGAAACCGCCATCGAATTCGCCGATCCCACCAAAGCCGCCAAAACCGGAGCTACGGAGTGATCCAATCCAACGGAGTGACTGAGTGACTATGACTGACGAGAAATCGACTGCTGTGAAAGTGATCGCCCTGACCGCGGCGAGCCTTGCGTTGCTTTCGGCCTGTGGCGAGCCGAAAGCAACGCCGATGGACGACGAGTATGCCGGCAACTCCGGCGAAAGCGTCGAATCGCAGGAAGACAAGTCCAAAACCGACGGTAAGGCCACCGACAACTCCTCCAACGACGATGATTCCGTCAAAAATCATGCCGACGACTCGAATTCCACGAAGTCCGACAAGAAAGACACCGGCAATTACGCCGACGGCACCTATTCGATTAACGGCCAATATGGTCCGGTCGGCGAAGACACCATCGATGTGCATCTGACCGTCAAGGATCAGAACGTGACCGATGTGAGCATAGTCGGCCATCCGTTCACGTCCATCTCCAAAAAGCATCAGGACGCCTTCGCCAAGGCCGTGCCGGATGCCGTGGTGGGCAAGCCTCTGAAAGACCTCAAAATCGACAAGATCGCGGGCGCCAGCTGGACTACCGAGGCCTTCAACAAAGCCCTCGAGGTGGCTCGGCAGGAGGCTTCCATCCAGTAAAACCGATGCAGGGCACCGGCACCAGACCTCATGGATTACGGTTTCGAAGACCTATGATGTCCGGTGGGCATCGACGATCGGACAGGTGCCGGTCAGACTCATGCCTTCACAAACGGCCAGATGAGCGTGGCCATACGCTCCGACCAAGGAACGTCTGAGTCGGAGTCCTTATACAGCGCCTTACAGGTGAGCATGGAGCCCAGTATGGTGCTGAACAGGAATTTCGTATCCAGTCCACGGCGGAAGGCTTCGCTCGCCACACCGCGCTCGACGAACGTCGCAAAACGTTGCTCCGCCGGCGTGATTACCTGATCGGCGATCGTCTTCAACGAATCGTTGTCGGACGAGAGCACCACGCCGACCGCTTTCAGACCGATCTCGCTGTCGAAGCAGTTCTGGATACGTTCCAACATGGCCTGCAGGCCGGAACGAGACGGCTGCAAATCGCTGAAATCCGGCAATCCCGCAACTTCCAGCTGAATGCGTTGCAACAGGTCATCGGCGTTTTTGTAGCGTCGGTAAATCGTCGTCTTGGCTACGCCGGAACGGCGGGCGACCTCCTCAATCGTAACGGCCGCAACGCCTTTGGAAATCATGATCTCCAAAGTGGCCCTCATGATCTTGCGATCGGTCTGCTCACGTAACTGCTCGCGTCGGCCCTGAATCTTCTGCACGGCTCCTTGCACCGCCGTCTCGACCACGCTTGCCGGCGAAGCGGCAGGGGAGACAGTCGGCGGCACACCGGTGTTCATTAATCCATTCATCACATGATCACCTTCGTGCTTTCCACCTTTGCGATATACCATTTGTTGAACTTCATCATCGGAATGCGTAGCAGCAGGCCGATGAGCAATAGCGGTGGGATGAACAGCGCCAGCGCGCCGATCGACGTCCAGAAATCATTGTTGTATATGCCGGCGATGGCCGCACGCATGGCCGTGACCGAATGCGTGACCGGTAGGAACGGACTGATGTCGGAGATGATGCGCGGCATGACGGCCAGCGGATACGCGCCGTTCGAACCGGAGATCTGCATGATGAGGAACAGTACGCCGATGGCTTTGCCCACGTTACCGAAGCTCGCCACCATCGTATATGCAAAGAACGAGTAGATCAGTGCGGAAATCCAGCCGGAAATCATGAATAGCCACGGGTGCACGGCCTGCACATGCATGAATAGCAGACTGCCGCCAAGCGAGAACGTGGCCTGCATGAGTGCGATTACCGCGAATACGAGGTAGTGGCCGAAGAACAGCTGGTGTGGTTTCGGGTTGCCCAGTGCCATGCGGGTTTTGCGGGACACGGAGGTCTTCAAGGTCACGGCCATGAGCAGTGAACCCACCCACAACGTCACGAATGTGTACAGGGGGGCGAGCTGCGAGCCGAAATTCTTCACCGGGAACACGGCGGTGCGCTTCACCTTGACAGGGGCCGCGAGCGTGGTGGCCAGCGAGTCGGTGTTCTTGCCCAGCACGTCCTTGACCATGCTCATGTCGCCGCTGTTCAGCGCGTCGGACAGCGTGGCATTGAATGTAGAAAGCTTGTTGCCGGCCGTGGTGAGGCTGTCGGCGGTGGAGTCCAACACCTCACGGATGGTGGTCAGCTGCTTGTCCGCACTCGACGTGGTCTTGTTAAGGTCGCCGAGTGCGCTCTTAAGATTGGCGGCACTCGCGTTGAGTGCGCTCGAAGCGGTGCTTACGGAACTGCCGATTTCGTTGAGCTGCGGCTTGAGATTCGTGTCGAAATCGGAGTGCACGGCATTGATCGAGGCCTTCGCCTGCGTGGCGAGATCCTTGATGGCGGCTTGGCTTTCCTTGGAATCGCTGATGCCGTCGTCGATATGCTGCGCTGCATCGGTAAGTGTGGCTGCGAGTGTCTTCTGCATATCGATGGCATTGTTCAGCTTGCTGATGGATGCCTCGAATTTGCAGATGATCGCCGTCAGCGTCTTCTTCTCCAAATCGGTCAGCGAAGTATCGGTGTCGAGCTTGTTCTGCAGATCATCGTGGGTTGTCTGCAGATCGTCGACGATGTGCTGGTATTGCGCGGCCTGGTTGGTCACGTTGGATGCCTGATTGCGTAACGCGGTCGCGGTATCGCCCGCCTGCGTACTCACATTGGCGAACAATGAGTCGACTTCGTCTCCCACCGCGGCGAAGCTGTCGCCGGACTGCTTGATGGCGGTGCTGAGTGCTTCGGTGGAGGTGTTCAGCGCACCGGATAGGTCGGTCACGCTGCCGGAAGCCGATTTCAGCTGTTTGCCGGCGGTTTTCGCGCTGGATGCGGCCTGTTGGATCAGGGTTCCGGAGCTGTCGAGCAGGGTTTGTGCGCTGCCGGTCAATGAGCTGAAGGTCTTGAGTGATGAGGCGGTCTGCGTGAGTCCGGCCGCGAAATCGCTGATGTTCGAGCTGAACTGTTGCAGTTGGTTCTTCGCCTCGGGCTTGTCGAGCTGATCGGATAGCTGCGTGGCGAGGTCCAGCGCCGTTTCGGTGAGTGTCTTCGAGAACATCTCGTTGATCTCCGCCGACACGGTGTCGGCGCCCTGACCGGTCACCTTTGGCGCGAGTGCGTTCTTTTTCTCATTGTTGTAGTAGGTGAGCTCCGCATGCTTGGAATCCTTGGAGAAGAAGGTCATCATGCGCTTGCTGAAATCCTTCGGAATGATGACGGCGGCATAGTATTTGCCGGATTTCGTGCCATCGATGGCCTCCTCTTTGGAGGTGAAGGTCCAGTCGAGCTGGCTGTTGGCGCGCAGGGTGTTGACCACCTGATCGCCCACGTTGATCTTGACGGGAATCAGATCGCTTTTGTAGCCGGCATCGACGTTCGCGACGGCGAATTTGAGATTGCCGGTATTGGAGAACGGATCCCAGCTGGCGGCCACGTTGAACCAAGTGAACAGCGCGGGCAGCACGGTCAGGCCGATGACGATGATCACGGACACGACGTTGCTGGTGAGGCGCTTGACGTCGCCTACGAACAGCTTCCAGATTGCCTTCATGCGTTGTCCTTTTCGTTCTTCGTGCGGTGGTGCTTGGCGGCCTTGCGCGTCAGTTTGGCCTTGCGTTCCTCCAGGGCGCGCTTCTTACGGCGAATGCGGGCTTTCTGGCGTTCCATGAGCATGCCTTGGATGGCTTCGTCGCTCAAGGAACCGAGCTCCACCTGACGGCGCATGCTGTCACGCATGTATTCGATGACCATCAGGAACCCGATGATAAGCAACACCCAGATGATCCATGTGGCCAGTGCTACCAGTTTCGTGCCATTGGTCAGCGAGAATACGGTGGCCAGAATGGTCGGCACGATGAAGCCCGCAATCAGTGCGCCGCGCTTAAGCTTCGGGTACAGTTCGGTGAACCGGCTCGCACGGTACTCGATGGCCTCGCGGTAGCCGCCCTTGTCGGACAGGACGTGGATGATCTGCGACACGTTATAGCCACGATTCTCCACCATCGGCCGCTCGCCGATGATCATGTCGCTTTCCTCGATCTCGCGGGCGAACAGGCGGTTCAGATTGGTCAGCAGCGGGCGGATCACAATGCCGATGAAGAAGGCGATCGCCACGAACAGCAGCATCACACCGACCATCTTCAGCCAATGCCCGTCATAGAAGCCGGCGATCGTCTCGCGGAAGGCGTCGATGGTATAGCGGAACGGGATGAACGGGTAGACCGCGCGGAAGAATCGCGGCATCATATCGATCGGGTATAGGCCGGAACCTCCCGGAATCAGCAGAATCGCGAGCAGAATGCACATGCCCTTGCCAACGTGCATGAAGGTGGTCGACAACGCGTAGGTGATGCTCAGGAACGTAAGCGACGTCAATGTGCCGGTCAGTATGAACATGAACGGGTTGACCGCCTGCACGCCGATGATCAGGTCGCCGATTGCGCATAGTGCGCCTTGGATGGCGGCCGGAATGGCGAGCAGCAGGAAGCGGCCGAGATACTTCTCGGTGGTGGTCAGATCGAGATCTTCAAGGTCGTCGTCATCCACTTCGAGCTTCATGATCACCATGTAAGCGAACGCGCCCACCCATAGCGAGAGGGTGTTGAACATCGGTGCCATGCCGGAGCCGTACGTGTTCACCGGGTAGATGTTCTTCGTCTTGATCACGGTGGGGGACTGCATGAAATCAGCGATTTTCGTGACGTCCAGGCCATCTTCGCCGATGAGGTCGTTCAGCAGGCTCGCGCCCGACAGTGCGTTCAGATCGGTGGATAGCTGGCTCAGCTTGTTCTCGATGGTCTGCAGTTGCTCATCGGTATCCTTAAGCATGGAACGCGTGTCGGCGGAGACCCGCTCAAGCTGGTCGAGTACGGACGAGGTCTGTTGCGTCAGGAAATTCTGGCTGGTCACGGTGCCGGAAAGGGTTCCGGCGGTCGCGGCGAGCGAACTCAGGCCGCTGTTGAGTTGGGGCAGCGCACTCGAATTGATGGCGTTGCGTGCGTCCGTGGCGGAGTTCAGCGTGGACTGCGTGGAGGTGTTGAACTGGTTCGACAGTTTCGTGGTGCCGGCCACCGTGTTCTTGGTGTCGGTATTGAGCTGATTGAGGTCGTTGAGCGTATTCGCCGACTGTCGGTTACGTGATTGCAGGTCGCTGATGATCTGCTGATACTGCTTGTTCAGTTCGGGGCTGACATTGGAGATGTCGATCTTCTGTAGGCTGTCGAGCACTTTCGCATTGTCGCTGTTGACCTTCTGCATGGTGCCGATGGCGCTGCCGGCGTAGCCGTTGGCCGCCGCCAGACCGCTGGTCACCGTGTTGACGCTGGTGTTCGTCTGCGTGGACAGTTGCGAGAGCAGCGCCGAGCCTTGGTCAAGCGAGGCCGATGCGGTCGATGAGAAGGTGTTGATGCGGGTCTGCGTATCGGTGATCAGATTGGCGGTGCCGGACAGCCCTTTGCCGGCGCTCGCGGCGGCGGTCTGTACGTCGTTCAACGCGGCGCGTGCGGCCTGAATCTGATCGGGGGTGTTGGCCAGGTTGGCGCTGAGATCGCTGATGGTGGTGCGAATCTTCTCTACGTTCCGCTGTGTCTTGTCAAGTTCGGCAACGGCTTCGCTGGTCACGTTGTCGGTCTGTGTCGTGATGGTATCGCTTACCGAGTTCACGGTTTTGGAGAGCACTTCGCTCACAGTGGAAACGAAGGTGCTGTTCACGGTGCGATCCACGGTGGTGGTTCCCGAATCAGTGACCTTCGGTACGAAGGCGCTGGCCTTCTCATTCACGTAGTATTCGAGGGTCGGACGTTCGGAATTGCCGGTGATCACGCCCGCGAGGTCTTCGCTGAAGTCCTTGGGAATGATGATGGCCGCATAGCAATCGCCCGACTGCACGGCCTCCATGGCCTTGGCCTTGCTCATGAACTGCCAGCCGAGCTGATCGTTCTTCTTGAGCATACTTTCAATCTGGTCGCCGAGATTCAGCTGGCCCAGCATGGCGTTGTCGGTGCCTTCGTCGACGTTCGCCACCGCCACCCTGATGTTGTTGGTGTTGCCGTATGGATCCCAGAATCCATAGATATTGAACCATGCATACAGCGGCGGAATGACGGTCAGGCCGGTCATGATGACCCACGCCGCGGGCACGCGAAGAATTCGCATGATGTCACGGTGCAGGATCTTCAGCACGTTGCTCATAGGAAGTGCTCCCTTTTGCCGGATCGCTCCGGTAGTGGCGGTGTTCACGACTGTCGCGTAGCGATACGCAATTCGTAGCGCTACGCTTCAAGTAGCGTAATACCATCTCCCGGACAATCCCGCTTCCCGTTCTCAGATACGGGCAGTGTCGTAGGAAATGCGGCGGAAAAGGGGGAAATCATTGTCAGCGAATGTCCAAAAATCTTCTAGAAACCTTCCTGACGGTTTCCAGAGATCGGCCAATCGGCTGTTGTTCAATACAACTAACGACGTCGCATAACCCAAGAACATCCACCTTCTCGTGAAAGGAACGATCATGGTTTATGCAGCTCATCATCCACGGCAAACGCATCGACCGGTCGGCAAAATCATCGCCATCGCGGCGGCCGTCTCGCTAGTCTCCGGTTTTGGTGCGGGCGCAGGCGTAGCCGCCATCGTGAAAGCGAGCGCAACCAGTCAGCAATCCGTCATGTCTTTGGTAGGGCAGGGAGGCGGCGCCGACACCATGAGCTACGACTACACCGGCAGCTATTCCGGGGCTCTCACCGCCGACGGCAAGTCGGTGGAGTCGAGTGGTGAAACGGTTTCCGCAACCAGCTCCGACCAGAACGCAGCCCTTGTGCAAAATGGCGGAACGTTGACCATCACCAATGGCAAGCTGACCAAATCCGGCGACAGTGACAACGCCGACAACTGCAACTTCTACGGCACCAACTCCGCATTGCTGGCGGTGGGGGAGAAGTCGAAGGCCATCATCTCCGACTCTTCCATTGACGCGACGAGCTCCGGATCGAACGCCATCTTCTCCACCGATTCCGCATCCGTGCTGGCCAATAATGTCAACATCACCACGTCCGCGGCCAACTCGCGTGGCCTTGATGCCACTTATGGAGGCTCGATCATCGCCAATGCGATGACGATTTCGACCAAGGGCGACCACAGTGCGTCACTCGCCACCGATCGCGGCGGCGGATCGGTTTCCGTGACCGACTCCACGCTGAACACGGCCGGCAGTGGCTCCCCACTGCTGTACTCGACCGGCGATATTGAGGTTTCGGGCGTGACCGGTACAGCGAGCGGTTCGCAGATCGCCGGTATGGAGGGCCTGAACACCATCCTGATCAACAATTCGACGCTGGAAAGCACGAATACCGGCACCACCGGTTCCGATCCGGTGGCGAACGGCGTGATCATCTACCAGTCGACCTCCGGCGACGCGGAATCCTCGACCGGTCAACATGCCACCTTCCAGGCGAAGGACTCCACGTTGAAATCGGCGATCACCAGCGGATCGATGTTCTATTTCACCAACACCACAGCCGACGTGGTGCTCTCGAACACCGATCTGGACTTCGACTCGGACGCGGCGAACCTGATCATGGCGGCCGGCAACGATTCGAATAACTGGGGTACCGCAGGCTCGAACGGTGCGACGGTGAACTTCACCGGGCGTTCGCAGACGTTGAAGGGCAAGGTGAGCGCCGACACCATTTCGAGCGTGACGCTCAACCTGCTGGAAGGCTCCACGTGGACGGGTTCCGCTGAAATCACTGAGAATTCCGCCGGTTCGACTTCGGACGCTCCGATCACCGTGAATGTTGACGGCACTTCGACGTGGGTGGTCACGGCCGACACGACCGTCTCCGCCCTGAACGTGGCCGATGGCGGCAAGGTGGTGGACTCCTCCGGCAAAACCGTCACCATCAAGGCCAACGGCAAAACCGTGGTCTCCGGCGACAGTGACCTGACCGTCACGGTCACCGGCTCCTACGGCACCACCGTCGAGGCCGGTTCCGACACCGAACTCAGCTCGGATGTGACTGACCGCACGGCATTCGACAAGCAATTCGGCACCAGCACCTCTTGGTCCTTCTGATCCCCACGGCAAACCCAATATCCAACATCACTGCAATAGCACTCAAAGGAGTACATCATGACTAACTTCGATTTCGATACCAGGAACACCCAAAACCAGCAGCAGAACACCGACGGGCAGCCGACCCAGACCATGCCCGAACAGCAGGGTACGCAGACTTCGCAGCCCGCTCAGCAATATTATGCGCCGCCCACCCAGCCGGCGCAGCCTGTTCCGGATTCGTTCAATGGTCCGGTTGCCGCGAAGTCCAATACCAAGCTCGGTGGCAAGGTCATCGGCGTCGTGGCGGGCATAAGCCTCCTGTGCGGTCTGGTCGGTGGCGTCGGCGGTGCCTTCGCCGTGAATGCGCTGTCCGGTTCCAATGAGCCGCAGATGAGCCAGCAAGGTGGCCCGAGCCAGGGCGGCCCGGGGCAGATGGGCGGCCAGTCCGGCAATGGCAATTCCCAGAATGGCAATGGCCAGATGGGTGAGCCTCCGAGCGGGCAGGGCGGCCAAAGCGGCTCTGATGGCCAGTCCGATTCCAATGGCAATTCCGGTAGCCAGTCCGACGGCTCCAGCTCCGGCAAGTCCAGTGGTTCGAACTCCAGCAGCAGCTATTCCGACGCCGACGATTCGGACACCATCGCCAGCTGACCGCATAT
>PPYE01585177.1_pt1 | contig 27110 bp, 27 predicted proteins | sample 1559881 | NCBI WGS metagenome assembly PPYE01 (sample SAMN08240022, study PRJNA423297) | Human gut metagenome, whole genome shotgun sequencing project. | reverse complement strand
ATACGTCTGTCAAATCAGATACAGGGATGGCTTCAGAAATTCTTCCCAGAGTATTTTGAGTGTTATGCCGCTTGGGATTCAATCAGTGGACTTATGCTTCTTAAAGAGGCTCCCCTTCCACAGGATATCCTTAAAATCGGTGCAGGTGGAGTCAATCAGATTTGGCGTGATGAAAAGGTACGTGCGGCAGGAATAAAGAGGGCTCAGACCCTGGTAGAAGCTGCACAAAACAGTGTAGGACTAGAAGCTGGAGAGGCTGCAAGACTTGAGATATGGATTCTTGTAAATGACTACATCCTTAAAGCAGAACAACTGAAAAGATTGGATGAATATCTGGAAGAAAAAGTAAAAGAAGTACCAAATGTGGAGAAACTGCTCGCCATTAAAGGAGTAGGGATGAGTACTGTGATTGGCTTTATCGCAGAGGTTGGTGATATCGGACGTTTCACTGACCCAAAGCAGATTCAGAAGCTTGCTGGACTAGAAATAGTCAAAAAGAGCTCTGGTAAAAAGAAAGGACAGCCAAGAATCAGTAAGAGGGGCAGAAGAAAGCTACGTAGAACAATGTATGAATCATCAAGAGCACTGATGACCTGGAATCCTGCATTTCAAGATGTGTTCCTTTACTACAGGAACAGACAAAAGAATCCGCTTGGAGGAATGCAGGCCAAGATAGCAGTTGCATGCAAAGCTATACGAGTATTCTATGTTGTACTACAAACAGGCTGTGACTTTGATGAGGAGAAGTTCCGAAAGGATATCATCAGGCCAGAAGCAGCCTAACAATAAAAGCACATACTGTAGCAGATAACGTCCGCCAAGAGTTCAATTGGTGCTGGATTACAGGAGTGCTCTCTAACAATGACAAAGCAGAGCGAAGCCGCTAAGACATCGTTTATAGGGCATGACCCTGATAAGGAGCAGAAGCGGCACCCCACTATGGGTAGGCTGGACGAAGGAATTTAGGACTCTTCGTAATGAGGAATGATCCTGTTAGACATGAGAGGGTAGCAGCCATAGGGAAGAATGGGACACAGATTCGCCTTCGAAATGACACGGTTTTCGCCCATTATCAGATGCTTATCATTGTTTGTAACTTTATAAACCATTGCACAAATGGCTTGAATAAAGGGTTCTTTGTGCAAAATAAATAAGAAAGTATAGAGAGGACAAACGATGAAGCAGGTAGACAGTTTTTTCCGGCGCTATGTCCTTTCCACCCTGGGGATTTTAATATTGTTTTTTGTTATCAATATCGTCCTGGTCGGTCTGTTTCTTCTCACTGTACATTTGAATGATATGAAAGATTCTGGTTTCCCCATAGAGCATTTCGCCTCTTTGATCGAAAAAGAAGAGGATATCATAGTAGCCGATTCTGAAGTGCAGGATATTTTGACACAGACAGATACATGGGCCATGCTTTTAGATGAAAATGGGACTGTAATCTGGCAAAACAGTTTGCCTGAAGGACTCCCTCTTGAATATTCCGCAACGGATATTGCAAGATTCAGTAAATGGTATCTTGATGACTATCCTGTGAAAGTCTGGAAACACCCCGACGGGCTATTAGTCATCGGCTTTCAGCCCGGTACAAGGGTCCATTACTATTTTTCAATAAAAGCGGACTATCTTTACGCTGCGATTTTAGGTATTATCTGTGCCCTGATCATTAACATCTGTGTAATGGTCATTCTGTTCATACGAAATACCAGAAAAGTCGAAATAGCCATGAGACCGATTATGGATGGAATTCATAAACTTTCCCAAGGGAAAGCATTCCATCTGGAAGAAAAAGGAGGGCTTGCAGAAATCAATGCAGGTCTGAACCATGCCGGAGCCTATCTTATAAAAAAAGATAATACACGTGCTGAGTGGATTTGCGGAATATCCCATGACATCCGGACGCCTCTTTCTATCATTTTAGGTTACTCCAGCGAAATGGAAGATACCCCTGACTTACCTGCGGCAACAAGAAAGCAGGCTGGTATCATCCGGAAACAGAGTGAAAAACTCCGTTCGCTGGTTGCAGACCTGAATTTAACAACAAAACTGGAATATTCCATGCAGCCGGTCCGCATACAGCCCCTTAATCCGTTTGAGCTTGCGAGGCAGGTCATAAGTGATTTCTTCAATAGCGGATTGTCAAAAATTTACGGATTGAATTATTCTGAAGCAGATTCTGATACAGTAAAACCTATATATGGAGATATTTCTCTGCTCAACCGGATGCTCCACAATCTGATACAGAATAGCATCACACATAATCCAAAAGGCTGTCAGATATCTGTTTCTGCCAAAATAGGCAACGGAACCTGTATATTCTGCGTCACGGACTCCGGTTGTGGAATAAAAGAATCTTATCTTGCATTACTGAATAACGATACCAGCATCCCAAGTTCCCAAGAAGGAACGGACGAAACCGAGCATGGATTAGGGCTTAAAATCGTGCGTCAGATTGTCAAAGTGCACCAAGGAACAATCCTATTTTCAAATGTCTTACCGCATGGTTTAAAAGTCGAAATCCATTTACCAGAAAAGCTCAATAAATAACTGCAAAAATGCCCCAGAGCAGCTCATTGCTGCTCTGAGACATTCCTCTAATCCCAACAAGCTCCAATATCCAGATCACTTAATAATATTAATCATTACAACCATTGCTACCGTTCTTTTCCACGATTTATTTCCTACTATCCATCCGCTCTTAATCATCCAATGCCTTTGACCATTACAACGAGCCCTGCCACTATGCCAATCACAAGAGCATGTCTCTTCCATGTTAAGCTCAGATATCCTATAAATTCACGTATTAAAGCATTCAACGTAAAATACCATTTTGTTTTTGCCCCAAAGCCCACACATTTTATCCCTTGCTGCTTTGCCAGAATTAATGCTCTGAACACATGATACGCTGTTGTAACGATGATAATTTTAGGAGTTTTTTTCTCCATCAGCTTCCTTGAAAACAACAAATTTTCTTCTGTTGATACAGATTTTTGTTCCTTTATAATCCTATCTGCATCCACGCCTTTATCTATTGCATATGCAGCCATAGCCTCGCTTTCTGGAATATCTTCCCCAGGACCTTGTCCGCCGGACATAATTAATACAGCGTTGGGATTCCAATTCAGTAATTCGATTCCTCTTTCAATCCGGGCTGCAAGTAACGGCGTGACCTTCTCTCCATTGATTCCAGATCCCAGGACAATAATATAATCTGCATTTCTTTTCTTTTTCAAATGAACAAGATTTAGAATAGCAGAAAGTGAATACATGGCCATTAATGATAAGACATATACTGCTGAAAAACCAATAATTACATAAAGGATTGTTCCTAATGTATTCTTTTTTAAATTTCCAATCATTGGCCAGACTGCCAGGTAGGCATACAACAAGATAGAGAACAGCATCGATAATAAATTGGACGGCTTCACTCCTTCATGCCTGATAACCTTTATTCCCTCAATAAAAAACACGGCGATCAAGGCTACCGGGAACACAAGCATACAGCCAATTGCCAAAGCAAACAGGAAAATCAGGATTCCAATTACCACATCATGTGATGCCAGCCACATAGAATAGTCAGATAAAATAAAGAACAAGGAAACAGCCAGACATATCATCATTAGAAAGAATGAAAGCCCACTCCATAATGTTCTGGGTTCACGCACCATAATTCCCGCAAATATACAAAAGGATATAGAAAATATTAAAAACGTTAATTGCCACATAGTTTCCCCTCTTATAATAGTAAAAATTTTCACATTACCAAAGCTGGACTTATGAAATGATTTGGACAGGATTTTCAACTATAGCATTCTCCATATCTATTCGAGTTTCCAGCTACCGGGCAATTCGCAACATCAGAATTTTATCATAACTCACCGTACATTGCCACAGAATAGTTGAATTGTTATTTGCCAATTTATGACACGCCTTCAAAATAATCTATTATATAAGCTGCAGCTCTGGAATCAGTCCTCATAACAGACTGAACTCCAGAATTGTTTTCTTAAAAAGAGCCAAAGAATTTGCATTATAACAAATTTGTCAGCCCTATATTTCACCAATCTGAATGTTGCTAGTTTAATATCTCTATGGCAATTTCTTTTGCAGTATTTCCAGTAATCGTTTCGCTTTGTGTATTGTCATCTAAAAATATTGCAAAATATATCTTCTCATTATTTTCCTCCGAAAATCCAACAAACCATGCTTGATCAGAACCAGAACCGGTCTTGCCATAAATCTTTTGTATTCCGCTATCCTCAACCAGCATAATTTCTTTCAAGGTACTAATATTTTCATCACTGTATATACTCTGTCCTTCAAATATCCGGGCTAGCATTTTTACCTGCTGTAGGGGCGTTATTTTCAAAGAAGAATTCAGCCAAAATCCGTTTAGTTCTGGAATTGAATTTGTACTATTTCCATTCCATTCAGAAACATCACAATTTCCGTATGAAAGAGCATCCAACTCTTTTTTTACTTCATCTTCACCAACAGCATCAATAATTTGACGGAAATACCATATACAAGATGATTGAAACGCTTCCTGTAAATTCAAATTCTCATTCCATTCTGAGATTGGGTATTGAGTGCCATTGTACGTCATAGTAGAATCCGTGCTCTCAATGACTCCATTTTCTAATCCCATCAATGTAGAAATAATTTTAAAAGTAGAATAAGGGGAAACTTCCTGTTCACACATAGCGTCATTATAAAACGAATAACTGTTCTTTTGTGGATCAAATAATACGGCACAGCCATTTATTCCATGGAAACTATTTTTTAGATCAATCGTTTCCTTTTTTTCATTCTCAGTTTCATCAACGGTCTGCAATTCAGTTTCTAATTCCTGCGTCTGTTCCTGCTCTGGTTTAGGTGTACTTTCTTTTTGACCGGAACAACCAGATACAGAAATCAAACATAATACTGCAATACAAAAATATGTACTTATTTTCTTTTTAGAATGTTTCATCTCTTAACTCCTTCTAACTAAATTTATTTACCTGTTATTCAAGCATACCACACTCCCATAGACTACCTATGATTTTTGACAAACTCATAAGCAAAAGTTACTGCCTCACAAGTTAATTTCTCACACAAATGAGGCGGATCATTCGGTGTAAACCCATTCGGGCGTAAATCATAACATCTTAAAGATCCAAATTTTTCACTGAATGCGTCTGCATAATCATAGCAAAGTGAAATAACCGTTTCTTCATCTTTGCCAAGCTGACTAAAGTAAATCCCTATAAACATCAGTCCGCCTTCAACTAATCCGCACTGCGCCCGAAAACCACCTGCACCATGCAGGCCAATGGCCGAACACAACGTCTGAGAATCAATTTTAGTATCAAATAATGCTCCCAAGCATGTCAACATTGTTCTTGCACAATTTATATCATCTTTCCAATATAATTCATGTACCTTTTCCTGTATAAAGTCCATATCTGTACTCCTTCATAATTATGATTTAGCATTATACCGCAGTTTTACAACTTTCTCAACTTAGAGTCAAAGGCAGTTATAGCCACTACATAAAAGCATTATGAAAAAGTGAAGATATTTTACAATTGATTTCTATTAACACTTATTTCAACGAAATCGTCATGCCAACACCAACTTCTATAACCGGCAGTTTTTTCATCATTTCAGCTTTAGCCAATAGCGACACACAGTGACAAGGATAAAGCTCTTTTATATTGCAATCATTCAAATATCGAATCGTCTTCTGCAGCCGTTGGTCATTATCAAACAGATGGAAACCTCCTAAAATACCGATAATTCGGTCCTCATCAAAAATCTCTTTCGCATATTGAACGATGTTACAAATACCGCTATGTGAACAGCCTGTAATAATAAAAAGGCCGTCTGAATTTTGATATATTAATGCAGTATCATCCATTACATAATCAGCTTCTAATTGTCCTGATTTTTTCTGTTTACCAATAGGCTGTGCAATTTCAAAATCGTTTCTTCGGGGGATTTCCCCTAACCAAATTAGATTTTCGGAGATTTTATATGGTACACAACAGGGAATATAATTGGCCTTATGCGATACTTCTGCATTTGAATATGGCGCGCCAATATATTCGATATCATCATACTTTGGTAAAAAGCAATCCGGATGTGCTATAAAGTTTACATGCGACTATTCAAATCGTGCAAACAGAAACTGCAATCCTCCCGAATGGTCATTATGTCCATGCGAAAGAACAATGTGTGTTAATCCCCTCAAATCAATCCCCATTTTTTCAGCATTACTTAGAAAAACATCTGAATACCCCGCATCAAACAATATACGTTTATTTTCCGTTTCAATATAATAACTAACTGCCGGCTCTCCACAGTAATATTGATCTATATAAGTGTTATTATCGACTAATACGCTTAATTTCATATATCTCCTTCTTGCATCAGGTTTCCTGAAAGTTTTTACATTATACCGTGCCTTTGTAATTTTTTCAAATGAGATTAAAGGTAATGACAGCTCTCAAATAGTATCTGCCTCTGCTTCCTCCAACAGAAAACAGGATATCTCCTCCAATAGTTTCAAAGCTATTGACTGCTTCAAGTGCTCATCCTCATAACACTTCACGATTGTCTCGTAATCCAGTAAATTCTGCTGGTCATCCATGTTCATTCCTCCGGTAGTTAATCTGCTTATATAGAACAATTTACCACTACAGGTAGGATGTTACCATGCAGATTTGTCAAAAGCCGCCCCCCTCTTCCTTGCCAGACTCAATAACCAGAATATTTACCATAGGTCCCCCTTTGGGCGGAGGGTTATTGATCTTCAACATTACGAAGACGTTCGATAATACTGAAATTTTGAGTCTTTTGATAAATAAGCACAGGTGCGGTCATGCATAAAATCAATGCGATAGCGAATAAGATAAGATTACTCATCCACGGAACAGAAAACGAAAGCCGGTAGAGATTCATTCCATTGAAAACAGCATAGCTAATTGGAAGTCCCGCCATTAACGAAACAGTAATGGAGATCACCGCATAACCAGCGCCTTCTGCTCTCAGCATTTTCTTAATCTGTTTTGTTGTCATTCCGATACTTTCCAGCGTCGCAAACTCCCTGGAACGGTTCTGTACACTGGCGGCCATCATATTAAGGTAATTCAATATTGCCAGCATTGCGATAATAAATCCGATACTGTTTCCCAATACTTTTACCTGGGTTTCTGAATCTTTCATTTCAGAGTACCGCTCCAGTTTTGATTCGCACGAAACCTGCTTATTATCCTCAAAGACAGCCTTTACTTTTTGCTCCGTCTCTTTTGAAAACGGCTCTTCATATTCTATATTAATCAGTTCTGTAAACGGCTCTTTTATAAGCTCTTCTGCATATGTTTCACTGACGATTAACTCCGGTGTATACCCACCGGAAAAATACGCCGGATCCTCATAATTCCCCGGGCTGTATCTGGACTGATATAATTCTTTGTAATATGTTCCATAGACATCTTCCTGATAAGGGATTACCGCCTCCGCAGACGTCACTTTCCTAACCGCTCTAACACCTTCTATTTTTTCTATTTCAGATATCTTATCCTCCGTAATGAGCTGCTGCCTGTCATCTTCCAGCGTTGTCTCATTTTTGATTTGCATATCAAAAGAATACGCCTCATTCAAAATAAGCTTTGCGTCATTTTCCCGAATGATCACATTGATCACCAGAAAAATGGATATGGCAATAATAAAAGATGTAAAAATAATGACAGCCTGTTTCTTATCCCGGAACATATTCTGCAATGCCATAGAATACGTCCCGCCGCTTTCCCGCTTACGGCTTTTCCTGCTGCCTATACTTATGGTATATCGAAGCGCTTCAATAGGCGAACAATCTCCTGCCATTTTTGCAGGCTTTCTACAGCTGATCAAATTCGTGAAAAGTGCAAAGCATCCTGCAATCAGAAATACCCATATTTTCACTGCTACAACATCACTGGCGGAAAATGCAGGATTCACAACATGCAGTAGCTGCGGAATTATAATTTTTGCAGTCAAGACTGCCGCAATCAAACCAATCGGTATTCCGATTACCGCATTCCAGATTGCCTGCTGATAAACCATTCTCTTTAACTGAACGGATGTCATTCCCACTGTTTTTAGCTGCCCGTAATACCGGATGTCTTTTGAAATGGAAATATACAGGGTATTATAGATAAACAGATATCCACTGGCAAAAATCATCAGCAGCATGACCGTAAGACCGATCACGATCTTACAGAAATTTGAAATCGTATCATAATCGGCATCAATGATCTGATTCCGGTCCAGACCAATCGCATTCTGCATTTCAGTAATATCTTTTTCAGAATATAATGGATTTTTTAATGTAATTTTTAAGGTTCCCTGCGTAAAATCCGTCTGCGTAACACCGGTTGTTTTCCAAAAATCCTCTGATATATATCCTCTCTGATTTCCACTATAATCCGTATACCATCCGCAAAGAATAAATTCCTTTTCCAGAAGTTCTTCATCCGAACCCTCTTTTAATGTAAAATAAGTAACTGGCAGCTTCATACCAATCTCCGGGTTCCGGATACCCATAGATTTCAAAGTTCCTGTAGAGAGCATAATTTCATTTTCGTCTTGCGGGTATTTCCCTTTATAGCTTTCCAAGGCAGGAATTGTCTGATTTTCCCAACAGGCTGCATCCAGCCAGTAAATCCGGGTCTTATCCAGTGACTTATCCTTATACTGTTCCAAAACAGCACATTTCACTGCGATTCCGGCGTACTCCACATTATCCATAGAACGAATCATTTCTACCTGATCCTCTCTTGGTTCACTCAGTTCAATATCATAATCCATTCCTTCCATGCGGATCTGGCGCTCTGAAATCGTATTCCAATAGCTTACTCCAATAGCCATAACAATAGAAATTAAAAATGTAGTCAGAATAATTGCAAAAACGGTAAGCATATTTTTCTTTTTATTTGCCCTATAAGTAGTCCCTGCGATCTCACGAATCACTTTCTTATTCTTCACTTTCAGCATAATCATTGCCACCTCCACAGATTTTTCCATCCTCAAGACGTATGATCCGGCCCGCCATCTGGGCAATCTCATCATTATGCGTAATCATCACAATGGTCTGTCCAAATCGCTGCCCTGTGGTTTTCATCAGTCCCAAAACATCCTGGCTGGTACGGCTGTCAAGGTTGCCGGTAGGTTCGTCGGCCAAAATGATGGCTGGTTTTGTTGCTAATGCCCTTGCTAAAGCAACCCTCTGCTGCTGTCCGCCGGATAATTGGTTCGGCATGGCATATTTCTTCTCTTTTAATCCCAGTATGGTAAGAATCTGCTCCACATAGTTCCAATCCGGCTTAATGCCATCCAGTTTAATCGGCAGAACAATATTTTCATACACATTCATAAGCGGAAGCAGATTATAATTTTGGAATACAAATCCAATTTTTCGTCTGCGGAATATGGTCAGTTTATCTTTTGTCATTTTAGAAATGTCTTTGCCATCTACAATAACCCTTCCGGATGTGGGAAAATCCAATCCTCCAAGCATATGCAGGAGCGTGGATTTTCCGCTGCCGGAGGTTCCCACGATTGCAAGAAATTCTCCTTTTTGCACAGAAAGGTCAATCCCGTCCAACGCCTTCACCTGAATTTCACCCATGTCATAATATTTTTTTAAATTTTCGGTTTTCAGTATGTTCATATCTACACCTGCTTTCTTACTTTTTTACATTGTATAGAATAGCGGAGGATTCTTTCTCAAATCTGTCGTGAAGGTGACATTTTTGACATATTCTATGAATGTAAAATGCAGCCGTACTCCGGCTGCGCTAAACAGTTGAACCATATTTATACCTCATAACGTGATAAATACACTTGAACCACAGAGCCTTTACCCGGTTCTGATTTTATCTTTACATAGCCTCCCTGTTTTGATAAAACTTCCCTTACCAGATAAAGCCCTATCCCAAATCCGGGCTCATTACTTACCTCTTTGGAACGGTAAAACCGCTCAAAAACCATCCCCTGTTCTTCCTCTCTGATTCCGATTCCTTGATCCTCGACCTGAACACAGATAAATGATTCATAGGGAATGACTTTTACTTTTACCCCGGTATTTTCAGGAGAATACTTGACCGCATTATCCAAAATATTTCCAAGTGCTTCTATCGTCCATTTTTTATCAGCATAACAAAGCGCTTCTGCTTCTTCCTGTATAATATCAATTTTCTTTTTTAATGCTGCCAGTTCTACCATTTGACAGGCGGTGTTTACGATCTCTTCCACATTGTTCATTTTCGGATGGATGGAGATCATCTCCTGTTCTGCATAGGATGATTTGATCAATTCTTTCATAAAAAAATCCAGTTTGTCAGACTGCTTTTGAATCTTATCAACCAGAAGCATGGAATCTCCATCTAATTCCTGTTCCTTCAAAAGCCCCACATACAGCATAATGTTTGTAAGAGGCGTTCTTACCTGGTGAGAAATATCTGAAATTAAGGACTTTATGGTATCCCTTTCCCGCTCTGCTTTTCCCTGGTTCATTCCGGCTATCTGAACAACCCTGTTTAAACGCTCCACGACTGCTGCGTCCATGGATTCATTATAGGCAGTATCTTGGATTTCTCCTCCAATAGCCCGATCCAGTTTTTGTAACAGCTCCTGATAAGTCTCTTCCATCCTGTTTTGATAATATCTCTTTACTAACAGGCCGGCCGCAGTACATCCAACGAATACGCCCAATGCCAACATGATACATCCAACCATCAATCTTTCTCCCACATATACCCTTTTCCATAAACTGTTTTAATGTGAGCAGGTTTTGACGGCACATCCTCCAATTTGTCCCTTAGACGCCGGATTCCTACCGACAAAGCGTTATCTTCCACATATTCTGTGCCATCCGGCCATACCCACTCCAGTAAACGTTCCCTTGTCAAAATCTGCCCTGAATTAAAAACCAATAGATATAAGATCCTCTGTTCTGTCTTGCTAAGTTCAATAGAATTTCCTTCCTTATAGAATTTCATTGTATCAAAACAAAACTGGAATACCTTATCTCTGTACTCTGATTTCTGCTCTCCTGAATTTCGCCGGAGTAATGCCCGCACCCTCGCACGAAGCACCATAAGGCTGAATGGTTTGGTTATATAATCATCTGCCCCACATTCCAACCCCTTGACAATATCCAACTCCATATCTTTTGCCGTCAGCAATGCTATCGGTATCCGACTGGATTCCCGGATTTCTCTGCAAAGCTCCAAGCCACTTCCATCCGGCAGATTGATATCAAAAATCAACAGGTCAAAGGATTGACGCCGCAGCATATCTTTTGCCTCTGCAATCGTCTTACACAGAACAAATTCTAAATCTACACTGTTTAACGACAAACTGATCCCTTCTGCCAAATCCTCATCATCTTCTAATATCATAATTCTTTGCTTCTCATTATATTTGGCTTCCTGCATTTTATAATTCTCCTTAATCTCTCCATATAAGCATTTCCTAAAAATAATCAATCCACATTATACCGTAACATGAAAATATTCTCAACTAAGATAAAAGGCAGAACAGCCCTATTTCAAGCTGCCTCTGCCCCTATTCCTAAACCTTATGCCCCTGTTCTTTCCAGGTTTGGAAAGATAAGTCAGTACCATTATTTTCCAACTTAGCCTCACCTGTCTTTTTCTATTAAAATTAAAACGATCCACATTTACTTTCTAAACTAAATTACTTTATATCACGCTTTTTAGTAATTAAAATCCCCAAGAAAGTCAATATCAAACCATAGATTGCAAAAATTCCGGCTACAACTGGAAACCAATCGGCCACAGTTAATACCTGAACTCTTTGAAACATAGCAACAGGCCAATACACAGATATAACATATGTATGCCAAATGACCTCTTCAATCTTGTGCAAAATCAGGAACCCAAAAATCAGCAAGAACATATTAACAACACTCGTTGTTACACTATTTCTAAAGAGAAAACAAGTAAATACAAGAAAACCTGCATATGAAATATGTAACAGTATTTGGCTTAAAAAAAAGAAAAACAGTTGTCCTAAATTAATATAGCTTATCTCATTCAAATTGTTCCATAAAATCTGGCTGATTATGGAGCCCGAAATTCCTGCCATGCTAACATATATAGTCGCTGCTAATGCACAGGTCATCATTTTTGACAGATAATATTGAGCCCGTGGAATTCCTTTAGAAATATAGTAATGCACTGTTCCATAAGAAAAATCATCCGATGCAAAAACAACACAGAAAATAAGAACCGGAAGCCCTGTACTATAATTTTGAAAAAGAATACTATAATACTTTGACAATGACATCCCGTTTGCAATGGTTTCCGCTTTCATGCTCTCAAATCCAGAATAGAAGAATACAGACATAATGGTTAATACCATACAAATCCAAAAAATAGAGTTATGAAACATTTTGTAGACCTGCGACCGCAATAACTTTATCATTTTCCCTTCCCTCCCATTATGATAGTGTTGAAATAATCTTCCAAACTTTCCTGATGGATTGTTGCCTCAAAAAGTACAATACCATTTTTTATTAGTGTTTCATTCACAATTTCAGACTTGTCTACATACTCTCCAACTGAAATCATATGAGGTGATACTACCTTACATTTGGTAATTCCAAGCTGATTTTTTACTATTTCTGCTGCTCTGTCGGCACAATCCACCCTAATGTCCACATGACGCTCACAGCGCATCTGTAGCTCATCGGAGGAAAGCTCTGCCACCAAAGAACCATTATGAATAATCCCATAACGCGTAGCAATCTTAGATAATTCTCCTAGAATATGACTTGAAATCAAAAGCGTAATATTTTGTTCCTGATTAAGTCTTACAAACAGATTTCGCAATTCCTGTATCCCAACAGGGTCCAGACCATTGATTGGCTCGTCAAGAATTAAAAACTTGGGTTTTCCTAATAGTGCAATCGCAATAGCCAGCCGCTGTTTCATTCCTAACGAAAAGTTTCCAACACGTTTCTGCCCAGTATCATCTAAATCCATAAGATGCAATACGTTATCCGTACTTCTGGTATCCCTTACCCCAAAGGCTCTCCGGAAAACCTCAATATTCTCTCTTGCGGTCATATTTTTATATAATGTGGGATTTTCAATAGTACAGCCGATCTTTTGCCTATCAGAATGAAAATCTTCATTATCAAACAATTTTATTGTTCCTTCAGTAGGTTCTGCCAGTCCGGCAATTATTCTCATAAATGTGGTTTTTCCTGCCCCATTTTCGCCAATAAAACCATATATATCCCCCTGCCTAATGTTCATACTTACATTATTAACTGCAACTGTGTCCCTATATTTTTTATAAAGATTTTGAGTTTGTAAAACATACTGTTGCATTATCACACTTCCTTTCTTGCTTTTGATGATAAAAGAATACTCAACTGCATTGAAATTGAAGTGCGTTCACTGTGAAATCCATGTGAAATAATAAAACCACGTTCACACTATTTTGAACGCGGCTTTATCTATAAAATCCCATTATCTTTGGGTTGGAAAATAAAAAAAGAATTCCACACCATCTGTTTGATTTTTTGCCCCATAAGAAACTTGATACATAGATAGGATCTGTGAAACGATTGCAAGTCCAAGTCCGGAGCTATTATTTCCGTTCTTTTGACCTTTGTAGAATTTCTTCCAAATCCTATGGATATCCTGTTCTGAAATATGACTGCCCTGATTGAAAATAGAAAAATAAATCTGTAAATTTTCCTTTTTTACTACCAAACGGATTTCCCCATTCTCATAGACATACTTTTTTGCATTACTAATCAGATTCTCAAGTACCTGCTCCATGCGCTGCTTATCAGCTTTAATAAAGATTTTTTCCTCAGGCAGTTCATAAGAAAAGCAATATTTCGCCCCCGGTACATCAAGTAATAACCGTCCTCCCACTGTTTCTACTAATTCTATAAAATCAAAACATTCCTCTGATAAACTTGACGTTCCTGCCTCCAGCCCAGACAAGTCTAACAAGGAAACGATCGTGTGGTTCATTCGTTCAGCAGCAGACAGAATGGCTTTCATATACTGTTGCCGTTTTTCTTCACTACTTTCAACTTTTAGCCCCTCAGTGTACGCTCGTATCAATCCAAGTGGCGTTTTCATTTCATGCGAAAGAACATCAACCAACTCTTTGCGTTGTTCAAGTAAAATTCTCTCATGCTGCACATCTTTTTTTAATTGTTCATTTGCCAAATTGAGCTCACCCATTGCCTTTTGTAAATTAAAAGATAAGGTATTAAGACTTGTTGATAAAATTCCCAATTCATCATCCGACTGAACCTCACATCGTGCTTTGAAATCTAAGCTCGCAATTTTCTGTGCGGCATCCGTAATCGAAATAATAGGTTTTGTTATAATGCGGCGCAAATAGAATTCCTGAACGTATTCCGATCCTATAAATAGGGCAAACCAAATAAACAGAAGTAAACTTTTATATTTCAAAGGTGCAACCAAAAACATCATGGGATAGAGAATACTTATTAATAATCGTACCAAACGTGAAAAGTAAAAATATTTTTTCTCAATCGTATTTTGCTTAAGTATATTTTTCATGGTCTTTCCTCAAATTTATAACCAGAGCGTATCAGCGTCACAATATGATTTCCTTCTTTACCTAATTTTTGTCGCAATGTTTTTATATGTGTATCTACCGTTCGTGTATTCCCCTCAAACTCATATCCCCAAATACGATTCAATAGCTGTTCTCTTGTAAATACTTGGTTCATATTCTGGAGAAATAAGCGCAAAAGTTCAAATTCCTTGTGAGTCAATTCAATCTCTTTGCCTGAAACCATAACTATGTGTGATGATGGTTGCAATATAATTTCTCCAGCTACTAAAGAATCTTGAGGATTTGTTACCAAAGATCGGCGCAGCCATGCATTTACTTTTGCTAAAAGGACTTGCGGGCTGAATGGTTTTGTTACATAATCATCAGCACCATACTCATAACCCTTTAACTTATCATCTTCTTCTCCCTTAGCAGTAAGAAAAATTATTGGAATACTATACATTTCTCTTGCCAATTTGCAAACCGTAAAGCCATCTAAGTGCGGCATCATAATATCTAAAATTATAAGATCAACAGGGTTGTTCTTTAATATAGTTATAGCATCTATACCGTCATCAGCGGTAATACAGGAATGACCACCATGTTTCATAAAATCCATAATAATGTTCTGCATATCTTTCTCATCTTCCGCTATCAAAATTACTGCCATAGATTTCACTCCTTATAAAAATTTTCGCTTCGTATTATACCGTACCCTTGTAATTTTCTCAATTAAAAGTCAAAGGCAGAAACGATTATCAATCCACCTCTGCCTTTACTCACACATCCTGCAAACCCATACCATCAATTAAACCATCTCTTGGTAAGTTTACCACTACGGGTAGGATGTTTCCATAGATTTCTTATTATTCGTGTCATGAAAGATAACTTTATTGGTCTATATTGATAACTTTTCCGGTATACTCTTTCAACTCTACCGTTGGTAGGTGTTCATTTTGCGTGATTGATGTATAATAAAATGCAGGAAGGAGGTCTTTAGACTAATGGACCAGGCTAAAATCGGAAAGTTTATAGCTTTTCAAAGAAAAGAACACGGCTGGACACAAAGCCAGCTAGCAGAAAAGTTAGGCATCACGGATAAAGCCGTATCAAAATGGGAGACGGGAAGATCACTTCCAGATTTATCCTTGTTTACTTCCTTATGTGACCTACTTGATATCACTTTAAATGAGTTGCTTTTAGGGGAATTGATACCTGATGATTGTTTGAAAGAGAAGTCAAATCAAGCGTTATTTGAAGTAATTTCCAGTTTATTGGGAAATGACAAATGGTATATTCCCAACCTTGAAAATAAGGACATAGTTCTGCAGCTCGAAAATGTTGAAAAAATATACGATACTGTCGGTTCAGCAAAAGTTGCTATAAATGACATCAGCTTTCAGGTGACAAGAGGGAGTTTCGTTGGAATAATGGGTGCTTCCGGTTCTGGAAAATCCACTTTGCTGAATATGATTGCCACGATTGATAGTCCGAGCAGCGGAACAATCCAAGTCGATGGGCAAATAATATCAAATTTTCCAGATGAGAATTTGGCTGATTTTCGTCGCCAACATCTGGGTTTCATCTTTCAAGAGTATAACCTGTTAGATACTTTGACGATATATGAAAATATAGCTTTAGCCCTGACTATTAAAGAAGTACCAAAAAGAAAGATCAAAGATACTGTCCATAAATTGGCGGCTGATCTTAATATAACAGAAGTACTTAATAAGTTTCCCTATGAAGTTTCTGGCGGACAGCGACAGCGATGTGCCTGTGCCAGAGCTATTGTCACAAATCCAAGCCTTATTTTAGCAGACGAGCCAACGGGAGCATTGGACAGCTATTCTGCCAAACAGCTATTAGAAACCTTAGTAATGCTTCGCCAAGACTACAATGCTACAATTTTAATGGTTACACATGACATATTTTCTGCCAGCTATTGTGATAAAATATTCTTTTTGAAAGATGGTAGTATCAAGGCATGTTTAGACAGAGGCGAAAAGAGCAAGCAAATCTTTTTCGCAGATATTTTGGAAATCATGGCAAAGATAACGGAGGATGCTGGGCATGTATCTTAAATTAGCTATACGGAACGCAAGGCGATCCATGATTGACTATCTCTTATATATTTTTACAATGATTGTGCTGCTTTCTATTATTTGCGTCAGCAACTGCATTGCTCTTTGGGGAAATATGCAGGCAAATTTTCAAACGGCTTCTTTACCCCTGCTGATTGCATTGATTATGGTTTTTCTGATTTCGTATATCAACGATTTCATGGTAAAACAGCGTGCGAAAGAGTTTGCAACATACCTGCTATTGGGAATGAAAAAAATAAAGCTATCCTTTATGTTTGCCTTAGAAATATTATTGATCGGCATGGTCTGTTTCGTTATAGGAGTTGCACTCGGATTGTTTATATATAACCTTTGTTTTACTCATTTTGAGGGACTTAGCGGCAATCATTTTTCCCTGGACATTATGGAAAAAAGTATTTTATACACATTTTTATATTTTTGTATGATTAATCTATTCTCTATGCTCCGTATAAAACAGATAGTATATAAACTGGAAATCCGCCAGCTAATGAATGAGAAGTATCACAATCATCCTCTTAATGAAAGAAGAAAAACTTTTTGGCTTTATTTATTTGCTGTTACTGTGGGTGTTTCATGTCTAATGCTATGCGGCATTGTAATTTTGCCAGATGCTATGGGCTTCCCACTTATTTCCGTTATCAGCATACCTGTGCTATGTTGTATTTTCGCATTTTACCAATGGATATATGCCATACTTTCGTCAATAAGAATAAAATCATCGGAATATTTATATGAAGCCAATCGACTTTATTGGATTTCGGAAATGACTTCAGGTGCAAGGACAAGTGCGAGCATAAATGCTATTTTCAGTATATGTCTATTGTTTTCAGCAACGTCTTTTATATTTGGCACACTGTTATTAAATGAGCATATCCATCTTTTTTCTAATACTGAGCAGAAGTGGATGGCGTTTTTGCAAATAAGCATTTGCATTATTTTCATGGTAATATATTTCTCAATATTGTCGTTTCTGCAAATCATAGAGTTAAAACGACAAGCAAATAATATTCGAATCCTGTATTATATAGGCAGAAGCCAGAGTACATTGAAACGTCTAATCAGAAACCAAATATTAGTAAAGCTGCTGATCCCAACTCTGATGTGTTTCCTTATTCTATTCAGTGCTGTACTGCCTGTTAATTTCAAGTTGAATTTGGGATTCACTGCGCCTATGCACAATATATTATTAAAATCCTTGTCAGCCTTTGTTATTTGTTTTGCTATATTGTATTTTTGCTATTTCTATATTACCTATTTAATTAGTATGCGTTATATAAAAGCTATTATTAAATAGCAACTAAAACATTACCGTCAGAAGTCAAAAAATATACCTCTTTCCTCGACTGGTGGACAACGATTTTCTCAATCAGTTCATTCAGCAGAGGGACAGTAAGCTCGTCAATGGCACTGTATTTCTGGATTAGGTCAATCCACCGCCTTCGGCGGCGGTCAGCCTTGTCCATCGACTGACATTCCAATCTTGTCAAATTTGTTACAATAGCACGATAGAAACTCAAAAAATGCGGCAAAGATTTCTCCTTGCCGCTGTTGTCGCTTATGCGTAAATTATTTCCTTATTTACAATCTCCCTCGCGCATGCCAATATATTATTATGCCTTCCTGTCCACCCTAAGGCGTTTTCTGCCTTTTAGCTGTTCTGTTATGACCTGTGACTGCTTCATGCTTTCTATGAGCTTTTCAAAATGTTCCTGTGCCTGCTTACAAAGTATATCGTAGATTTATGGATTTGGTATGTAGAAACCCAATATAGTAGGTTTGCTAAAAGCATATCAGATCTGCGTGAAAAAAGCATCCGCCATGCCCATGCCAACAGATGCTCTCACACCTTATTATACTTCATCAAAATACTCAATGAACACCGTTGCTCCCCTATTATCAAATTCAAAGTCTATTAAGAATAATCCTATAAAAACTTTGATATCATACCTCAGTACCTTATTGGCCTCTTTATCTCCAGCACCCCATCATTAAATGATTGATTTGACAGAATCTCCAGTGTTTTCTGATCTTTCTCCCCAGAGAAAATTGTTTCACTCATTCTCTTTACCAGGCAATCTGGAAATCAGCTAAAAAATCCTAACACAACGGTAACTATCATAATGACAATAGGAATATATACTGTATAGTCCCGTTCCGCGGTTCTGTCATTTGAATGTAGTTTTACAATTCTCAGCTTTGCAATCAGTCTAAAGCAAAGATATCCTATCATTGTTCCGATTACATTTGTAAGAAGATCATCTATATCTGTTGCCCGGTACAATGTAAATAGCTGTACAATTTCAATAAACATGGAAAATCCAAAACCAATAAAAAAAGTATTTCTCGCACGCTCAAATGTTTTGCTCATAAGCGGACACAGAAAGCCTAACGGGATAAAAAGGAAAATATTCAAAATAAAACTCAAACTAAATCCGTCACTTAATGGAATGAGGTTTATATTTGGATTAAAAAACGCTTCTCCCAACCCTGACAGTCTTACATATTCACTAAGCGTAGGGATGCCTACGATATTGGACAGCACCAAACATAAGTAATAATACATAACCAATGATGAGATCGCTATTTTAAGTTTAGAAATACTGCTGTCCTTTCTAAAAATTACAAGCAATGAAATTCCAATTAAGACAACTCCCAACAAAAAAATAGGTTTAATCAACAGTAAGTCTATGATAGCGTCAAACAGCCCAATTTGAATTTCGACATTTGATTGACTACTTGAAACAACATCCATTTGCAAAATCCTCCTACTTTGAATCATTTTCTGTGAACAGAATACAGGATAAATCTTAAAATCATCCTACTAAAATTATTAAAAAGTAATAAATAGTTTATCCGATTGGCTCTCCAGTATCCTATGTTCAGTTATCCTCTGGCTTTTCTCCAGGTTTCAAAGTTGCAGAGTATTCATTTCGATAAGAAAAGTATACCGTCATATCAAAGAAAACTCTACCAGCCATACCTTACACTTTTGCACATTTTCATACATTTTAATCCAGAAGGATGATGCATCTCTAATCTCTGTACACACGATTTACATGTCACCGTTTCTGCAAAAACGTTCAAACCGTCTGATACGTCTATCCACATCGCGCTGCAGTGCTTTTGTCAAGCGCACATCCGGCTCATACCAGATATTTTTTATATCCAGTTTTACCTGCTTTTTATCATAGGCCATTTCAATCCTGCCCACAAATCGATCCCCATAGAGAATCGGTAAAACATAGTAACCGTATTTACGCTGCTGCTTCGGCGTATAGATCTCCCATTTATAAGAAAAATCAAAAACTGCACCAATAAGCTTCCTGTCCCAGATCAGATTGTCCAGCGGTGCAATAAATTCACAGCGCTTTTTAATCGGTGGATTTTCCAATATTAATTCTGCGAGTCCTGTATCCTCCCTGTGGCAATACAACGGCTCCTCAATCCCTTCCACTTTCACTTCAATAATCTTTTCTTCTTTTAACAGCGTCTCGAAAACAGCATTTCTTTGTGCCGCCTTCAGTTCCCGTATGCCCAGCCACGCGTCAGAAGCACGGTTCCACAAAAGCCCTACGGAGCCAATGCGTTCTAACACCAGCCATTTTCTGTAATCAAAATCCGAAGGATGAGGCTCTGGTTGATTCAAGAACTCTTCCGGAATGCATTTTTCAATTAAATCATAATATTTCATTGTCCCGCTCTTATGATGGATTCCCAGTTCTCCCACAAAATACATATGTTCCAACGCCGCTCTCGACAACCTGGTATCGCTCCAATACCAGGAAACCTTTCCCTCTATGTCCAAATCAGCACTGCACAGCGGTCCCCGCCGTGCGATTTCCTCACGCACCCGTTCCTGTACTTCCAGTATTTCTGTATGGCTTCTCTCCCAGCTTCGGTGAGCCTGCCGCTCACGCCCAAAATATTTCCAGTTTTCTACCGGAAGAATTGCAAGATTTTTATCAAAATAATCCACCAGCTTCCGGTCAACATATAAAAGCTCATAAAGCATCGTCTTTTGATAGCCTTTTATTCTGGACTGCAAAACCAGATCCGCATTTCTGCCGCAGACATCCACCGGATCAAACTGAATACATCCTGCCTGCCGGACAAAAGAAAGAATTCCTTCTTTTCCAACAAATCTGTATTCCCCCAGCAAGCCATGCTTTAATAACAAAAACTGCCGCGCCTGTTTTTTCGTAAAATAAATTCTGTCCATTTGCCCTCCCACTGCTAGAGCATTTTTCAAACACGCTCTAATAAGATAACGGCAGAACCCGTCATCATACTGCAGCGACATATTTCTCCATAATGTTTCCTATTTCTTATTGAGAACCCAATAAAATTTGTACTGGCTGCCATCGTGTCCGATCAGCGCATGATCCGATTCCTCATATCCCAGTGCCGCCAGTGCCCGAATACGTTCTTTTGCCCCTGGCACCGCTTTTGTTGCCAACATCCGGCAGGAAAACATGTCAAACGCCGGGGCGCCTATCTGCTGTAAAATTTCCTTTATCACATCCGCTTTTTCATAATCACTTCGCAAATCCAGACGCAACAGCCCACAGTCTGTGAAATAATCCTCAGAATCCCTGTGGAATAACTCAACCGTTCCTATGACTTCTTCATGTTTATGGCTGAAAATGCTCCATCTTACAAACCCTCTTCTTTCATACTCCCAAAGCCAGTAGCTGACTGCCTCCTTCATCTCCTCAAGGGATGTATAATGGAAGTCATCTCCACCGCAATTGTCACTGTTAAAAAACGGAACCGACTTCTCATCCGAATAGACCTTCAGCAGATCCCCGGCATCGTCTTCTGCAACCAGGCGCAAGCAGTAATTTCCATCATCAAAAACCGGGCAATCCTGATACACGTCCCCAAAAGTTTCCTGATCTCTATGTAACACTTTCACAAATTCACTCATCTTATGATCCTCTCTTTTTTTACCTTCCGCCCTATGCGCAGAATACTCCATGTGCCATAGAACATCGCTTTTAACATTTTCATATTTCCCTAAATTATCTATCCTTTCAGAATTGAAAATTAGTAATTCATTCTCCGCTCATATTCATCAATCAGCAACGGCTGTATCAATGGATATGTCCACTCAATAGGCAATGTATCAAATAACACTACTTTTTCCATCTCGCTATGCAAATCATCTTCAAATGTTTTGATATCTGCATAATAAAGCATTCCATAGGTTTCTTCACCAGTTTCATTTACTCTGTTTTTTCCTGTAACAGAATATACACATACAGGCTTTATTTCAAAATCAATAGCCCCTGTTTCTTCCTTTAGTTCTCTTTTCGCCGTATCTTCTATTGCTTCACCATCATCCCTGTGTCCGCCTGGTATTTCATATGTGTCTCTTTCTTTATGCTTACAAAATACCCATTTCCCCCTGACTTTGAAACAATGACCGCAAATTTTAACAAAGAATCATCAATATTTTCATAAAATTTGACTTTCATAAATCCGCTCCCTCACATTCGATTACAAAACTCTTCTATATCATTATCCTTCTTTAAACACGAAATAACAACCTTAACTATTGCAGCCGTAGCACTATTTCTTACAGGGCTGCAAAGCATTATTATCTTTTCTGCCAATATGTCCATTTTACTGCCGGTTTGTAGCCAATCTTCTTATAAAATTCATTCTCGCCGCCCGTCATATGTGTTGCACCTAATGTCTTCGTTCTTCGATACAATTCAGACAGAGCTGCCGAAGCAAGTCCTCTGTGCCGATATTCCGGAATTGTGCAAAGCGGTTCCATATACGCCAGTTTGTTTTCAGGCGTCCACCACATCCCTGCATAACAAGCATACTCTTCTTTATCATCAGCAATTGTAACTGCCAGTTCCGATGTTGCATGCGGCGCTGTCTCTAACAAATAATTACTCTGCTCGCGCCTGTCCCAACAACCTATCAACTGCTCGCACTTTCATATCTGTGTACTCCATATGACCAAAAAGATAGTGCCATAAAAGTAAAAATGCAAACGATTATCACCCCAAACATCAAGCCTTTTGCAGACAACGCCCCTATCAATGCCTGCGTTGGCAGCGTTGCAATCACTCCATATGGTAAGATACAATAAAAAATGAATTTATAGATTCCATAAAAAGCGATCCCCGGTATTTTCATGCACAAATCCATGGCTGTGTTCTCTATTTTCATCAGATTGTTTATCGAGAACACAAAAAAAGCAAAACACCGTAACAGAAGCTCCATATCGTAAAATAGTATCGTCATCAGAAGAACCATAACCAAATATCCAATGACATTCGCATAGGAAGGACACATTCCGCTTTCTCTCACTCCGTATCCAATGATACATGCGCTGAATATCAGAAGCGGTATGGCGCCTGGATCTACTTTTTCAAAGGTGATCCGCAATAGTGGATTCACCGGTTTTGTCAGATATAGATCCAATTCTCCTGTTTGTATTTTCTCAGGTATGGAAATCACCCCGAAAAAACAGATTACCATGTTTATGGAATCAATCAGGGAAAAGGTTCCAATAAAAATAAGGATTTCCCCGTGTCCCCATCCACGGATATTGTCCACGTGTCCGTAAATCGCTTCAAACGCGAAAAGCTGAACCAGAAAATAACTGGTGTTAATAAAAAACGGGCCAAAGAATCCCAACCGGAATGTCATGATATGGGATAGCCTTAATTTGATCAGTTCTGATATAAATTTAAAATTATTCTTCATATGCCTGCTCCATCATATTTGATTCGATAATGTTCATAAGTTACCTGATTTAAAACCAAAAAGACAATGCACCACACGCTTAAAACCAATAAGCCTGTGGCCGCTTCCTCCTCACATTTCCCGATAAACAGCATACTTGGAAGGTATGTGACATAATAGAAAGGCAAAAATCTCATACCTTCTATGATCCATTCCGGTAAAAGTGCAAGTGGAATCACCGCACCGGTCACAAATGCGGAAAAGTTATCTTTTATCATGAGAAAGGTGCTGATCTCCTCAAATTTCAAGGTCAAAATCCCAAGGAAGTAATTGAGCTCCGCCATAAACAGCAGTCCTAAAACAACCATGGCGATTCCACATGACAAAACCTTCAAATTGGCAGTAAGCACGAATGGAATCCGGAACAAATAAAACCACAGAACCGTTGTTAATAAACCAATACCTGCCGAAAATGCGATCTTCCCGGCCTCCATCGCCACAAAATACCCCTGTGTCTGTACGGGTATCACCATATATTTTGAAAAGGTACCATTTCTCTGCATTCCGGTCATTTGCTGGCTGATCTCAGCCGATTTTTCAAGTTGGAATAGATAGGAACTTATAATATAGTAAGAGATCATAGCCTGAAACCCCAAGCCTGCTATCTGCTCTTTTCCTTCAAACAGAATACTCCATAAGATCCATGCAAACAGTATCTTCGCCACCGCCAGAACCACGTCAACAAAGGTATCCGACCTCCAGATCAACTGTGCTTTCATGTATGCCCTAGCAATTTCCAAATATTTCTTCATGTCCTATACCCCCTTATAGATACGCTCTACAACAGAGCCTATTTCTTCTTCCTCAATTCCAATATCCCGAATTGGATAATGACCGATATAAAACTCCAGAACTTTTTCTGCGTTCTGTTTCGGTATTTCAAGCGCCAGTTTGTCATTCGCTTTTTCTAATACCCTGCAATATTCCGGTACATCAGGTTCTACGCTGTGCGCAAAGTATATCGTCATTCTCTTACTCTTTTGATAATTCTCAAATAACATATCCGTATCGCCGTCATATATTTTTCTGCCGTGATTCACTACTATGGAGCGTTTACACAATACCTTAATATCTTCCATATAGTGCGAAGTCAGAAGGATGGTTGTTCCCTTTGATTCATTCACATCTTTTAGGAAAGTCCGGATCTGCTTACCTGCCACAGCGTCCAATCCAATGGTCGGCTCGTCCAGAAACAATATTTTCGGATTATGAAGCAACGAGGCGATCAGTTCCATTTTCATCCTTTCTCCCAGGGATAAGGTTCTTACCTGTACATTCATAAGTTCCTGTACCTGGAACAAATCCACAAAAAACTCTTTGTTCCTCTTATACTCGTCTTCCGGGATACGATATATTTCTTTAAACAGCCTCAGTGTATCCTCTGCCGTCAGTTCAAAAAACAACTGGCTCTTTTGCCCCATAACTACCGCATACTGCTGCTTAAATGCTTTCTCCAATTTATTCGGATAAAATCCCATAACCTGTATCCTGCCGCTAGTCGGCGCAATGATGCCGGTCAGCATTTTCACCAGTGTCGTTTTACCTGCTCCGTTCGGTCCGATCAGACCTACAAACTCCCCCTCGTTCACCTCCATGTTAAAAGCATCCACTGCAATTTTTTCTTCATATTCTCTGTGAAACAGGCCTTTCATACTTCCGATCAGGCCCTCCTGCTTTTTGTACCGTTTATACTTTTTTGTTAAATTTTCTGTTTCAATAATCTTCATTTTCAAAACCTCCGGTTTAAATGTTATCCACGAAACAATAAAAAAATGTGGTTTCTGCCTATCCTACATAGACTGAAACCACTGATTCATATATCTTAGATGATAAAAAAAGCAGAATCTCCCCTTAAAAGGAAATCAGCAATGTTCTGAAAAACACAGCCCATTTATTCGCAGAAGTCAAATACTCCGCTGCAGGGCTGCGGGGTATTTGACCCTCGCGGCAATCGCCAAATATCCATGCAAGCATGGCTACTTGGCTCGTTGCTCGCGGGAATAAAAAAAGCATGACACCACAGTCATACTTTCCCCGCTTTCTTATCCATCATAATAAGACAATTATTTTCGGTATATGCAGTATTCTGTAAGGCAGAAACAACCAGCATTCAACGATGCTGAAAAGGGTAACATAAATAAAACACTACATTCAGTGCTTACCCTCTTATGAAATTTAGTTGTTCTTTGTCATTACAGAAACAATTAACATCCACATACCTGCTCTTTCTTGAAATATGCTTCTATATTAGCTTATAACTGTCCATATGTCAATAATCATTTTTATTTGAGTTCTTTGTATCTTTGTTATTTGGGCAGTTCCATTTCATCATTCATTTTTACAAAACCGTATTTTTCATACAAAGGGCGCCCCATAGCAGTTGCTTCCAAAGAAATAACTGTAATCCCCCTGCTCTTAGTATCTCTAATCAGCATATCTAATGTTTTATACGCAATTCCCTTTCTTCTGTATTCGGGATCGGTATACATATTCATGATATATGCTTTCTTTCCTGTTGGATTATGATAAGTTGGCATTACTTGAAAAAAACTAACACCGTCGGCACCTACAAAACGACCTTCATCAAATATCAAATATGCAATATGTGTACCATCACGGAGTGCTTTTTTGTAATAGTCATGGGATTGCTTTTTCACTTCGCCCATATCAGTATCACGAGACAATTTATTAGCAGCCCTTAATACTTCTATTCTTGTTTCTGCTAATATATCTATATCTTCAATCATTGCTTTTTTATATGTTAAGTTCATACCTTATCCTCCGTCAAATTTACAAATTTAGTATTCAATTACAAGTATTATGCTATCTATATTTCAATCTCATTCAATTCCTTTATCTTCCTATTACGGCATAGAATTCCAAGAACAAACATACCAGTAAGACCAGCAGCAACAAATATCAAACCTATACCGGCTCCTTTCCCGGAACCAAGGAACACGGATAAAAACTGCTGTACTGTACCGCTTTTCTGCATAAATGGTTCACAGACATAATCCGCCAATAATGCGCCTGTCAAGTATCCAACAGGCGAAAGCATTCCTGTGATCATTCCCTGCAGGGAAAATATCCGCCCCTGCATAGAAGCGGGTACCTTTTCCCGCAAAATAACTGTCTGATAGGTAAAATAAATGGGCGCTCCAAAGCATCCGAAGAACACAATCACACACCATTGATAAACATTTCTTCCCATACCAAATAAAGTGATTCCGGCAAGGCACATAAAGCTTCCCGCATACATGATTGATAATTTTCTTTTGGGCGGTTTCATCACTGTCAGCATAATACTTGCGGCCAGACAGCCTGCCGCCATAAATGCGGATATGACTCCTACTGTCATTTCGTTATTGCCCGTTCTGGCAAGAATCAGCGGAGAATACATACTGTCAAAGGAAACAGCACCCATGAATTCCAGTACACTGTACATCAATAACAGCACCAGGATTCCCTGATTGGCTTTTAAAAAGGATACTCCACCCTTTATACTTCCGACAATTTCGCCAAAAGATGCTTTTTGATCTTCCTTTACAATATCCGGTATCCTGACAAACAGAAGCAATATTATAAATGCAAATAAAAACGTCCCTAAATCTATAACAATAATGAATCCCAATCCTCCAA
>PPYE01357277.1_pt1 | contig 27110 bp, 28 predicted proteins | sample 1559881 | NCBI WGS metagenome assembly PPYE01 (sample SAMN08240022, study PRJNA423297) | Human gut metagenome, whole genome shotgun sequencing project. | reverse complement strand
CAATAACACAGGTGATTATAACGATTAATGTGTTGAATTGACTGCTGCGGAGGCCAGAGACCTCCGCCACTATTTTATTATAGATAAGTCTTTTTACTTTTAAACGCCCTTTTTACCTTTTTACTTTTTTACTCTTTTACTTTTTCAAAGTAGTATTGTCCTTTTCCCTTTGTTCTTCCGCCGTATTCTATAGCTCTTGTTGGGCAGTGGTGGTAGCAGGCGAAGCACGAGAGGCACTTGCCGTTGTGCAGCCATACCGGGTGTTTGTTCTCGTCCATAGCCATGTCGCCCACTGGGCAGTTACGCGTGCAGAGTCCGCAGCCGATGCAGCGTTCGGGGTCAACGCGGAACTGCGTGTCTTTGATAATCCAGCGTATGAATACGTCGCCGATGAGGCGGCTGTTGATGCGCGGCCAGTTGCCGATGAGGATGTCGCGCACGCCGTGGCGTCGCTGGCGTATGTCTTCGATGAAGCGTGAGAGTTTCTCGTCGGCTTCGCGCTTCTTCTTCGCCTCCTTCTCGGGTTTGTCTACGTCCATGAACGGCAGTCCGACGTATGACTCGGGCATGATGAGCGATATTGCGCTGTGCACGGTGATGCCCACCGCCGCCAGGTCTTTCTCCAGAATGTCTACAGCCTCGCCCACGTTGTCGCCCGCCGTACACACCACGTAGCAGAAGCGGTCGGCCTGATTGAGGCGCAGTCGGCTTACGAACTCCTTCACTATCAATGGCGGTCGCCATCCGTGTACGGGGAAGAAGAAGCCTATCGGTTCGTCGTCTTTCAGTTCGTAGCAGAACGTGCTGCCGCCGTCGGCGTGCTTCAGCGTTGCGGCTATGTCGATGAGTTGGTCGCCGAGCGCTTCGGCTGTCTTGCTTGCAGCCCACTTCGTGTTGCCGGTTCCTGAGAAATAGAATATCATAAGTGTACGTGTTTAAATGAAAAAGGGTGGGGAGCAGAACGTCTTTCTGTTTCTCTCCCCACCCAGTATAGGTTTATAATGCTTGTCTGTTTATTTCTTATTCTCGCTCATCACGCCCTCGATGTAGAGGCGTGTCAGCTCTGTTACGCCGTTGGTGCGCACGGTGATAGTCTTCTTGAAGTGGCCGGGGAACGCTCCGGTGCCGTTGTATGTCACCTTTATCTCGCCCTTCTCGCCCGGCTTGATAGGAGCCTTGGTGTACGAAGGAATGGTGCATCCGCAGCTTGCCACAGCCTGGTTGATGATGAGCGGCGCTGTACCTACGTTGGTGAAGGTGAACACGCACTTCTGTGTAGGCTGGTTCTCAGAGAATGTGCCGAAGTTGTGAATCATCTTGTCGAACTTGATCGAAGCCTGATTCTGCTGAGCCATAGCGAAGCATACGCTTGCCATGAGCATTACTGACATTATCAAAAATTTCTTCATAATCGTATTATATTATGTTGCAAAAGTAATAAAACTATTATATGTGGAGGTATATCGGACGCTTTTTTTTACATAAATTAAGCCTCTTTAGGCTATATCATATATTCATTCGATAAAAAAACGAATTGTTTTGGTTATGTCAGCCGTTTTAATTAATTTTGTAATAATAACCAAAAAACGAATTGCCATGTATAAAATTCAAGCAAACGCCTCAGGCACAAGAAGTGTGGAGATTAGTGATAACCATCTCGAGACAATAAGAAAGTATTCGCTGCTCGACGCATTGGTAGACAGTAACGGATTCGTAGACGAGCCGGTGCTCGACAAGCTGAAGTTCCACGTGCGCTCGCTCTTGGAGAACGCCGTTGAGAACGACAAGAACCTGCTCGACCTCTGCCTCGACGTGATTTACAACAACAATATGAAGGCTCTCGGACTGCAGAACCTCATTGCGCTCTACCGCGAGTGGGCTGCGGCTCACGCAGAGCAGAACGCTGAAGAAGCTCCGGCGGAGAACGCACAGTAATCTCCCTGCGGGCTATTTAATAACGAAAACAATATACAATGAAAGAATACAGGCTCACCGACTGGCTGCCTACTACAAAGAAAGAAATCGAACTGCGTGGATGGGATTCCGTCGACGTCATTCTCTTTTCTGCCGACGCCTACGTGGATCATCCCTCGTTTGGCGCCGCAGTGATTGGTCGTACACTTGAGGCTGCGGGCTACACCGTGGCTATTGTTCCGCAACCCGACTGGCACGGCGACTTCCGCGACTTCAAGAAGCTGGGTCGCCCAAATCTGTTCTTCGGAATAGCGCCGGGATGCATGGACTCGATGGTGAACAAATACACAGCCGGCAAGCGCCTGCGCTCCGAAGACGCGTACAGTCCAGACGGTCGTCACGACTGCCGCCCGGAGTATCCTACCATTGTATATACAAAGATTCTGAAGCAGCTCTTCCCCGACGTGCCCGTCGTGCTCGGCGGCATCGAGGCGTCGTTGCGCCGCCTGACGCACTACGACTACTGGAAGGACTCGCTGCAGAAGTGCATACTCTGCGACTCGGGCGCCGACATGATTATCTACGGAATGGGCGAGAAGCCTATCGTTGAGCTTTGTCGCAACCTCGCCGAAGGCTTGCCTATCAGCGCCGTTCACGACATTCCGCAGACCGTTTATCTTTGCCGCGAGGACGAGGTTCCTAACGGCATTGGCGCCGACGACATAGTGTTGCACAGCCATGAGGAGTGCTTGCGCAACAAGAAGGCGCAGGCAGAAAACTTCCGACATATCGAGGAGGAGTCGAACAAGATGCACGCGCAGCGACTGCTGCAGGCTGTCGACAACAAGTACGCCGTTGTCAATCCGCCTTATCCGCCTATGACATCCGAAGAGCTCGACCGCTCGTTCGACCTGCCTTACACCCGACTGCCGCATCCTAAGTATAAGGGCAAGCGCATACCGGCTTACGAGATGATAAAGTTCTCGGTCAATCTGCATCGCGGATGCTTCGGCGGTTGCGCTTTCTGCACAATCTCTGCGCATCAGGGCAAGTTCATTGCGTGCCGATCGAAGCGCAGCATCGTGGAGGAGGTGAAGAAGGTGATAGAGATGCCCGACTTCAAGGGCTACCTCTCAGACCTCGGCGGTCCGTCGGCTAACATGTACGGCATGCACGGCAACAATCCGAAGGCCTGCGCCGTCTGCAAGCGCCCGTCGTGCATCCATCCGCAGGTGTGCCCCAACCTCAACACCGACCACTCTAAGCTGCTCGAGATATATCACGCTGTCGATGCTCTGCCCGGCATCAAGAAGAGCTTTATCGGTAGCGGTGTGCGCTACGACCTGCTGCTCCATCGCAGCAAGGACGAGAACATCAACGCCGTAGCACGACAGTACACACGCGAACTAATCACCAAGCACGTGAGCGGACGCCTCAAGGTGGCGCCAGAGCATACGTCAGATGCGGTGCTCAAGCTCATGCGCAAGCCGTCGTTCAAGCTCTTCGGCGAGTTCAAGTGCATCTTCGACCGCATCAACCGTGAGGAGCATCTCAACCAGCAGATAATTCCTTACTTCATCAGCTCGCACCCGGGCTGTCGCGAGGAGGATATGGCCGAACTTGCGGTGCTCACAAAGCAGCTCGACTTCCACCTGGAGCAGGTGCAGGACTTCACGCCTACGCCTATGACCGTCAGCACCGAGACTTGGTATACGGGTTACGACCCTTATACTCTGGAACCGGTGTTCAGTGCCAAGACTCCGCGTGAGAAACTCGCACAGCGCCAGTTCTTCTTCTGGTATAAACCCGAGGAGCGCCGAGCTATCGAGCAGGAACTGCGCCGCATCGGCAGGGCAGACCTCATTCAGAAACTCTACGCCGGTGTGCCAGCACCTAATCATGGTCGCAACTTCGGCAACAACCGACGCCCAGAGTTCGAACGCCGCGACAATAGAGATGAGTTCAACTCACGCGAACCTCGCAAGGGCCGCAACGCTCGCGAGGGTCGCGATGCTCGTGACGGATATAACGGAAGAGACGCTCGTTCTGGTAACAACAGAGACGTTCGCAACGGCTATAATGCTCGCGACAATCGCAGCAATCCTAACAGTCGCGACAACAAGAAGGGCGGCTATAAGGGAAGAAAGCCCAAGTGGTAACGACAAAGATAGTTACCACTTGCAGCCTTGATACAAATCTTTTAAACTACAACCTATGAATATAAAGAATGTTTTGGTGCGATTCTTCATCGCAGCCGTAATGCTTGTCGGAGCTTCCTGCGAAAAGCCGTTTGCAGAAGACGGCGAAGAGACAGAAGATGTTGTGGTTGACAACAAGAACGACAAGGAAAACAAGGGTGACAAGGCGAAGACCGTCACCGTACGCTTCAATGTTCTCGGCGTAGAGTCGGCAAGTGCAGGGTCTACGCCGCTGAGAGATGTGTGCAAGCGCTTGAGCTTTTCGGTGTTCGATGCCGACGGTGAGCGCTGCAACTATCGCACCGTTACGCAACTAAGCACCGACAAAGACTTCGGAAAAGTGGCGCTGGCAGTGCCCAAAGGTACATATTCTTTCGTGTTCGTAGCCGAGAACGGCAAAGATGCACCTACCATCTCCAAGCCGAACACCGTGAAGTTCAAGAAGAACAAGCTCACCGATACCTATTGCTTTTACGGCCAGTACGACGTAAAGGGCAACTGTACGTACGACATAACGCTGCGGCGTGTCGTCGCAAAGCTGCGTGTAGCCATCAACGACGCCACACCTCAGGAAATAGACTCGCTCCAGTTCTTCTACACAGGTGGCAGCAGTACGCTCGATCCGTCCACCGGCGGCGGCAATGTAAACTCGCGTCAGACCGAAGTATGCAGCGTTGAGCCCGCAGCATACAAAGGCAAGTCGGTTTACGAACTCTATACCTTTCCACACGCCGACGGCAAGCCACTCACATTGAAGATCGCTGCAAAGTCGGGCGAAAGAACAATGTACGCGCGTACAATAAATAATATAATGGTGGAAAGAGATAACACTACAGAATGTCAGCTGCGTCTGTTCGGAGAAAGTCCTGAATGCGGACGTTGACGTATAATAAAACAAAAAGGGTGTATCAAAACTGCAAACTTAGAGTTTTGATACACCCTTAATATATTCGGGATGTCCGAGCATTACTTGCCCGTAACCTCAGCCAAAGCTTTCGGCCAGTCTGTGTCGAGTGAGAACTGGGTTATGTAGTTCTCGTTGTCAACATAGCTGTATATCACTTCTTTATCAACATCGTTGAAGAGCGAGTTGTTGATTGTGGCTGTACGGAACTTTGCCTTCAGCATCTCCTTATCCTTATCCTTCTTTATCTCGCTAAGACGACTCACGAAGAGGTTCACGAACTCGATCATAGCGTTTGTCTGCACGCCAAGTTCGTACTCGCTGAAGCGTTCTTCCTGACTGCCCTTTGTGATAAGATAGAAGATGGCGTCGTATTTGAAGGTAGCAACCTTGCGTGCTTCCAGATCTTTTGAGGTGTCGTTAGCGAAAGCCTTCACCTCTTTCTCTATTCTCTTCACTTCGTTGTATATCTCCTGAGCCGAAGCGCCCACCGACATACATACGAGAGCCAATATTAAAAACAGTTTCTTCATACTTGCTTTCTGTTTATTTATATAAAACGTGTATTTTAATTGTAGATAACGTGCTTAATGACCGATGCGGCTCACCTTGTCCTGGTTCTTGTTGATGAAGTCTTTCCATCCGCTATAGTGCGTGTCGCTCACGGGGTTGCCCTGCTGCATGAAGTGGCAGTAGGCTACGCCCAAGGCGTCGGTAGCATCCATCAGTTTCGGCATCTCTTCGGTGTCAATGCGCAGCAGGCGCTGCAACATCGCCGCCACCTGCTCCTTCGAAGCCTGACCCTGTCCGGTTATCGCCATCTTTATCTTCATCGGTGCGTACTCGTGTACGGGTACGCTGTGGCCTACGGCAGCCGCGATAGCCACGCCCTGCGAACGTCCGAGCTTAAGCATCGACTGCACGTTCTTGCCGAAGAACGGAGCCTCGATAGCCATCTCGTCGGGCAGGAAACGGTCGATAATAGCCGTCACTTGTTCGTGAATCTTGCCCAGACGCAAGTATGGGTCGTGGTCTTTGCGCATGTCTATCACGCCCATGTGCAGCATTTCGGCTTTGTTGCCCACGGCTCGCAGCACGCCGTATCCCATCACGTTCGTGCCGGGGTCGATGCCGAGAATTATCTTTTCTGCCTTCATTTATCGGTCCAAGTACGGATTGTGCGCCAACTCATATCCCATTGTTGTCTTCGGTCCGTGACCAGGCAGCAATGTGATGTCGTCGGGGAACTGCACGAACATGCGCAGACTCTGTATAATCATCAGCATACTGCCACCTTCGAAGTCGGTTCTGCCGATTGATCCGCGGAAGAGAGTGTCGCCGGTGAAGGCTACGCGCTCGTCCTTGATGTAGAGCACCACGCTGCCCATCGAGTGTCCCGGTGTTTCGATCACCTCGATGTCGTGCGAACCGAACTTGAGGTGAGCACCAGCTGTGAACGGCTTGATGTCCGAAGCGATAGGCTCTGTGAGAGCTATACCGAAGAACGCAGCCTGCTTGTCGGCAGCGCGAACGTAAGCCTCGTCAGACGCGTCGAGCTCCAGCGGCAATCCGTATGTGCTGGTGATGAAAGCGTCGCCGAAGTTATGGTCGAGGTGACCGTGCGTAGCGATAAGATGTACGGGGCGCAGTTCGTTCTCGTTGATGTATTTCTCTATGGCGAGTTTCTCTGCCTCGGTGTATGCACCGCAGTCGATAATCACGCACTCCTTTGTCTCGTCGCTTACAACATAGCAGTTCTCCTGCAGCATGTTGCATGTGAATGTTTCTATATTGAGCATTGTTTCTTTTCTTTTTTGGGGGATAAGCCTCTTTAGGCCTTCTAAGCCTTTTCTAAGCCTCTTTAAACCTTTGTAGGCCTTTTTACTCTTTTACTCTTTTACTTTTTAAAGCGGTAAGTAAATAAGATACTTCTCCTTGAACCACTCCTCCTTGAACATGTCGTGAATCTCGGTGAGGCTCACGATGTTCTTGAACGGCTTTGTCTCAGCCTGTAGGTCGCCACCCTTAAGGCAGATGAGTCCGTTAGGCAGCGCGTTGTGCTGGTTCTTGCGGTTCACGTTTTTCTTTATTATCTTCACGAGGTCGGGCAGGGGCATCACGGCGCGACTCACCACGAAGTCGTACTGCGCCTTCTCTTCTTCGCCCGAAAGCTGTTCAGCCACCACGTTCTTCAGTCCGATAGCCTGCGCCACCTCGTTCACCACGCGAATCTTCTTGCCCGTGCGGTCGATGAGCTTGAACTGGCAATCGGGGAACATAATGGCGAGCGGAATGCCTGGGAAGCCGCCGCCCGTGCCGAGGTCGAGCACCTTAGTGCCTTCGCGGAAGCGAATCTCGTGAGCGATGGCGAGCGAGTGGAGCACGTGATGCTCGTAGAAGTTGTCCATATCCTTGCGCGAGATGACGTTAATCTTGCTGTTCCAGTCCTCGTAGAGAGCCTTCAATGCAGCGAACTGCTCGCGCTGAGTGTCGCTCAGATTGGGGAAGTATTTCAGTATCAGTTCCATTTTCCTATAGTTCGTTGTATGTTTTTTGTTGTTTTCTGTTTAGTGCATTACGCATCCCGAAGGTTTTTCGCGGTCTTCAGCCTTTACGGCGCCAGCGTGCTGCTGACTGAAGTCACGGTTGATGTCAGCCAGTTCGCGTCTGCCGAAGATATAGTCGTCGTACATATCGTCCATGTCGATGCCTTCGCAGTCGCAATTGCCGAATCCACCGAGTGCTTCTTTCACAATCTGCATGCGCTCGTCTACGGTAGTGTCCTCTATAAGTAAGCTTTTCATATTCTGTATTAATGCAATTTATATTGTTTTTAAGAGTGTAAAATTACAGAAAAAATCTGAAACGAGCGATTGTTTTTGGCAAAAGAAATGTTATTCAATATTTTTTTGTACTTTTGTAATACATTTCAATAAAGCAACAAATTATTTAACAACTCATCTTTATCATTTCATAATAGCCTAATATGTTTAGCGTAAGAACAAAAAAACGGTTTTTGCTTGCAATAACTTCACTTTTCTTTTCGATGGGCGCTTCAGCTCAAGGTAACAACACGCTTATGGGCGGCAACGACGCGGGCTTTGAGTCGATAGCCGAGCGCATCACTAAGCTCGAAAAACGTCACGACGCCTTCAACATCTACATCAACTTCGCCGGCTCGGTGAAGTCGGAGCACGACAGCCGTACCGATCAGTGGGAGTCGCGATTTGCCAACCGCCAGCTGCGTCTCGAGTTCAAAGGCACCATCAACGACAAGCTCTTCTACCGTCTGCGCTACTGTCTTAACAAGTCGGCGAAGGGACAGAGCTTTGACAACTTCGCCGAGGCTACCGACATCATGATGGTGGGCTACAACATCAACGACAAAGTCACCGTTGCCGGCGGCAAGCTGGCGCAGCTGTGGGGCGGATACGAGTTCGACGAGAACCCGATATACGTCTACGAATACTCGGACATCGTGAGCCACATGGGCGACTTCATGACTGGAGTGATGGTGAGCTATCGTCCCGTATCCAACCACGAGTTCGCCTTCGAGATGAGCAACACATACCAAAAGAAGTTCTCCGACATATACGGCGCGTCGCCATACGTCTTTGAAGGTATCTCGCAGAAGCAGTTGAAGAAGTCGAGCGCACCGTTCTGCTACATCCTCAACTGGAACGGATCGATGTTCGGCGGAAAGCTCAACACGCGCTGGTCGTGCGGCTTGCAGTCGCTGGCTAAGGGCAAGCTGAGTCGCATGGTGACGCTCGGTCAGCAGCTCAATCTGCCAAAGTTCCAGTGCTACCTCGACTATATGGGCGCGTTCGACCAGCTCGACATGCTTGGCATAGCCACATCCGAACTGATGCCCGCAATAGTCGGCGACGACGAATCTGGCTCAACGTTCCACTTCGGCAAGGTGAAGTATCACACGCTCACCGCAAAGACCGACTGGCAGTTTGCGCCCTCCTGGAACCTTCAGCTGAAGGGCATGTACGGCACAACCTCTGTGAGCGAATACGAACATCTGCACAACTATCGTCGCAGCTATGGCTATGTGGGCAGTCTGGAGTATTTCCCCGTGAAGAAGCAGGACTTCCGCCTGTTCCTCTCGTACGCAGGTCGCAAGTACGACTACACACGCCGCTGCGGACTCACCGATTATAATACAGACCGTGTGGAGCTTGGCGTGATATACCGCATCAAGGCGTACTAAAACTCTTTTTATGTTATTATGTTAGCTGTTCATTTCCTTTTCACGCCTCTCACAGCCTCTGCCTCCAGCGGGTTTTCGGGCCAGTAGTGCTTCGGGTATCTGCGTCTCAGCTCCTTGCGCACCTCGAAGTATGTGCCTTGCCAGAAACTGGCGAGGTCTTGCGTCAGTTGCACTGGCTTGAAACCCGGCGAGAGCAGTTCCATAAGAAGCGGTTGCCTGCCGTCGTCGACACACGGCGTGCGCTCCATGCCGAAACACTCTTGCAGACGCACGCTCAGCACCGGCGCTTCGGCACCCGAACGGTAGTCGATGCGTATGTGCGAACCCGTCGGCACCTCGATGTGTGTCGGCGCCAACCGGTCTACCTCCAGCTGCGCCTCGTACGGCAGAATGTTCCATATTATATCCGCAAGGTTCAGCTTTCTCAGTTCCTGCACGCTCGTCTTCACACGTCCGCCTTCTTCGAGATAGAACGGCAACCATTGTGCGGCGGTGCTCAGCAGATACTCTGTCGACACGTCGGGCAACGCCAGTTCGGGATGCCACGCCGCCACCTGCGCCACACGCCGCTGCACCTGCTCCACGGCTTTCTCGCTCCATGCCATCATCGTCAGTCCGTCTTTCTTCATCGCCTCGCACACTATGCCCTTCAAGCGTTCCTTGTCGGCGTCGTGTATCGGTTTCTGACTGAGCATGAGCTTGCCTATACGCTGCTCGCGCTGCATCACCACGCAGCCCTGCTTCGTGTCCCATGCGATGTTGTCCACCTCCTTCATAAACTCTTTTTCGAGATCATCGGGGGCTATCGGTGCGGCGAGGAACACTCTGCCCGTTGTGCCCGGCGCACTGTAGAGCGACGCTATGGCAAGCCACGAGTGAGCCGACTGCTGGTCGGCGGCGTCCAGCTGCACGTTTGCGCCGCTCGCAAGTCTATAGCCGCCGATGCTGTTCGTGCTGTGCGCAATGCGCTCAGGATAGGCGTAAGCCACAAGCAGTCCTACCTCCGTCGGCGCCGGGTCGCGGTTGTCTTCGTCGGTGTGCGCCATGCGACGATACTCTGCCGCAATCTTCGCTATACGCTGCCATTTGCCCAGCTGCTTTTTGCGGCGTGCGGCACGCAGAGCGGAGAGGCGCAGCGTGAGGTCGGTGCCGCCGCTCTCGGATAGCGGGTCTTTCTCTTCGAGCAGAGCCGCAATGTCGCAAGCCAAAGAGGTGTTGTTGTGGTGAGATGTTGAGGTGGTGAGGTGTTGTTGGTGCACTTGAGACAAGTGCACCCCCTGAGGTGTTGAGGTGGTGAGATTGGTTGTTGCGAGAATCATTCTTGCGATACGCGGATGGCAGGGTAGTGTAGCCATGCGCTTTCCTATAGGCGTTATATTGCCGTTCTCGTCGATGGCGCCGAGCGCAGTGAGTAGCTCTTTCGCCTTGAACACACCGGCACGCGGCGGCATGGTGAGCCACGGCAGAGCCTCTGCGTCGCTCTCGCCGAAGGCAGCCGTGTCGAGCACCATCGGCGCAAGGTCGGCTTCTTCAATTTCTGGTTTGCGTTGTTCAGCCATAAGATGCTCCGACGCTTTCGTCCAGAGACGATAGCACACGCCTTCAGCCACACGACCTGCACGTCCCATGCGCTGCGTAGCCATGTCCATGCTGATGCGCACGGTCTCAAGATGACTCAGACCGGTGCGTGCGTCGAACACTACTTGTCGGCACAGTCCTGCGTCTATCACCACGCGCACGCCCTCAATCGTGATTGATGTCTCGGCGATGGGTGTTGCTATCACAATCTTGCGCTCGCCGGGTGCAGATGGGGCGATGGCGCGGTGCTGATCTTCAGGCGAGAGGTTGCCGTAAAGAGGGTGTATGGTGAGATGGTGAGGTGTTGTGGTGGTGATGGGTTGAGGTGTTGAGGTGTTGAGGTGTTGAGATGGTGTGGTGTTGAGGTGTTGAGGTGTTGTTGGTGCACTTGAGACAAGTGCACCCCCTGAGATGTTGAGGTGTTGAGAGTTGCTGAGAAGTTCAAAGCAGCGTTCAATCTCTGCCTGTCCTGGTAGAAACACAAGAATGTCGCCTTCATATTTCTTGTACGCCTCGATGGTTGTTGAGGCTGCTGCGGCGGCAATGTCGCGCGGATCGGTGTCCTTGTCGGTGTAATGCATTTCTACGGGAAACATGCGGCCCTCGCTCTCTATGAGCGGAGCCTGCAAAGCCGCACATATATTGCTGGCATCGATTGTTGCCGACATGATAACAATCTTCAGGTCGGGGCGTATTATCTGCTGCGCCTGACGAGTCAGCGCAAGGGCAAGGTCGGAGTTGATGCTGCGCTCGTGAAACTCGTCGAAGATAACTACGCTCACGCCGTCGAGCGTTGCGTCGTCTACAATCATGCGCGTCAGAATGCCTTCAGTCAGCACTTCGATGCGTGTACGTTTCGACACCCGACTCTCGAACCTGACTCTGTATCCTACGGTTTCGCCCACCTGCTCGCCCAGCATCTGCGCCATGCGCTCCGCAATCTGTCGCGCAGCCAATCGGCGCGGCTCAAGCATTAGTATCTTCTCGCCTTCGCCGAGCGAGGAGAGAATAGTCAACGGCAGCAATGTCGACTTGCCGGCGCCTGGAGGAGCCGTCACTACGAGCGAACTGTTGGTATGCAGGGCTTCGTTCACGCCGACCGCAATCTGCGATGCCGGCAGCGAAGCCCACTGGCGGGTTATATCTTCTGTGGAAAAACTCATTGTTACTTGATTTGTATAATGTTAAAACCGGTTCTCTTTAATGTTAAAACCGGTTCTTTATCTTATTAAGCTCGGTTCTCTCTACTGAGAAACCTGTCGGTTAATCAGCTACAAAATTAACTCTTCATTTTGACAACCACAAACTAATGCCGTTTTTTTAGGCTATTCGCTTTCTGTTTACAATTGTTTTCTGTACTTTTGTACCTCGTATAAACTCAGAAAGCGAAACAATAATGATATTTGAATTTAAGGATGCTACGGCTACAAATGGTGGCGAAACCCTCTTCAGCGGCGTTTCGTTCGTGGCTCGTCCGGGCGATGCGGTTGCCGTCACGGGCAATGTTGTGGCTCGGAAGGCTCTGCTGTTTGCCATGCTCGGCTTGCGACCGCTTAAGTCGGGTTGGGTGAGCATCGACGGTGAGCCAGTTACAGCCGTCACCGGCAACTACTTCCGCCAGTTCATAGCCTATCAGCCCGACACGCTCGACTTCGAAGGGCTCACCGTGCAGGAGGTGGCGAAGAGTCAGTTCGCCATTAAAGCCAACGCCGATTACGCTTATTCGGCGAAGGCTGTCGCTGCCGAGCTTTCGGCTCTCGGTGTAGACGCCGATTGTATGCAGAAAGGCTTCGACGAGATGGATGAAGCTGTGGCTCAGCGTGCGTCGCTCGTACTTGTCGGCATGTTCGAACGCCAGTTGCTGTTGCTCGATAATCCTACGTCGCGTCAGGACGAGGCAGGCTGTCAGCTCGTAGCCGGATATATCAAGCAGAAACGGTCGGATGGCGTAGCCTTGATTGTGGCTACAGCCGACGAGAACCTGCTTGCGGTGTGCAACAAAAGAGTTAACTTGAAACAATTATAGCTATGGTAAATCTTTGGATAGCATTGGCACTTGGTGTCATTTTCATGATAATACCCGTCGTAGTGATGGGCACTTTAGGCGTCAATATGTTCGGCAAGATGCTGAAAGGCTTCTTCTCTATGGCGCTGAAAGTGGGTGTCATAGCCTTGTTTGTCTATTGGCTTGTGCAGTGGGACAGCTTCGTGTTCGACGTTCTGTTCGTCATCGCTATGCTCTTCTACTCGGCTATTGAGGTAAAGGTGAGGGCACGTCTGCGCTCTACGTCTTATGTCATCCCGGTTCTGGCTGGTCTCTTCGCCGGCACAATGCTCACCGGTGCGGGCTTGCTGCTCGTCAACATCACGTCGCTGGCGGCTCTCAGTGCGCGTTTCGTGCTGCCCGTGTTCGCCATTCTGCTTACCGGCACAGCTGATGTGCTGGCTCGCTCCATGTCGATGTACTACGCCGGACTGCGCCATCACAACCAGTTCTACTATTATATGCTCGGCAACGGCGCCACGCATCATGAGGCACTGAGTTATCTCACACGCCGTGCTGTGCAGCAGGCTGCCGCATGCGGCATAAGCGCTTTGGTCGGCGGCACATCCGTAGGCGCCGGAGCGGCTATGATGTGGGCAATGATTATGGGCGGTTCGACGGTTGTCGACGCTGTAGTGCTCTTCGTCCTGCTTATGCTCGGCATGTTCTGCTCGTCGATAGTGGCTACTGTGGTGGCTGTAAAGGTGGCGCGTCGCTATTCGCTCGACGCTTACGGACGAATGAAAAACACCAAATAAATGCTGAACAATACTGATTGCTGTACCTCGCATGACAAGTTGCAAGGCATACGTGCTATTGCGTTTGATGCCGACGACACGCTTTGGGAGTTGCAGAACCATTTCGAGGCGGTGGAGCACGAATACTGCCGACTGCTTGCTCCGTGGGGAAGTAGCGACGAGGTGTCGGCGGCGCTCTTCGCTACCGAGACGGCTAACATGGCTGACATGGGCTACGGCTGCAAGGCTTTCACTATCTCGCTTGTAGAGAATGCGGTGCGGGTGAGTCATGGTGCTGTTACGGGCGACATCATCGGACGCATAGTGGAACTTGGAAAGAGTCTGCTTCACCTCGACGCCACACCGCTTGAGGGCGTAGAAGAGACGCTGCGCTATCTGCACGACCTGACCGACGCACATGGCGCACGCCGATACCGGCTGGCTGTGTTCACCAAAGGCGAACTGCTCGATCAGGAGAACAAGTTGCGCCGTTCGGGGCTTGCGCCTTTCTTCGATGTGGTGAGTATAGTGAGCGACAAGACCGAGGAGGCTTATCACCATCTGTGCTCCGACCTTGAGGTGACGCCAGCCCAACTGCTTATGGTGGGCAACAGCTTCCGTAGCGACATAGCCCCTGCGCTGCAGATTGGCGCCTACGCCGTGCATGTGCCGTTCCGCACCATCTGGGCGCACGAAAAGACTGAAGAATATGAGCATGAGCGGTTGTGGCGTGTGGATAGTTTGAAGGAAATAAAGCGTATATTGTGATTGGATAACTATAATTATCCGTAGCGGAGGTCTCCGGCCTCCGCAGCAAGCAATAATGCTAACATAATATTCCTTTTTATTAGTGTTTACTTGGTGCTGCGGAGGCCGGAGACCTCCGCTACGGAAGGCTATTCAATAAAAACTATTTAATATCAACCATTCAGCAAAAAACAAATAACAATGAATAAAATACGAACAATACTTGTTGCGTGCTGTCTTCTGCCAATGTTCTGCTCTTGCGGCGAAGTGGCGAAGCGCATGGACGCAAAGCTTGCCGAGAGCAAAGCGGCTATCGGCATAGTTGAGAACACAGAAACCGACGGAGTGGGCGAGAGCAGTCTCGCTTCCGGCGGCAAGAAGTCGGCGGCAACCGCTACTGCGACTGCAGAGTTCAAGGACCTGGAGATTCCGGCTCGACTTAAGTCGGTGCCCGAACAGATACTGCGCCGCACGGGCTACACCGTGTCGTATAACAGCAATCGTCGCGTGCCCAATTGGGTGGCGTGGTGCCTCACGCCGAAGCGTCTTACGGGCAGCAGCAAGCGCAGCGACGCGAAGTTTCATGAGGACACGGACGTGCCCGAGCCGCGTGCTGTAGACTTCGACTATGTGCGCTCTGGCTACGACCGCGGACATATGTGTCCGGCTGGCGACAACAAGTGGAGCGCACTGGCTATGGGCGAGTCGTTCCTCTTCACTAACGTCTGTCCGCAGGCGCCGCAGCTCAACCGTGGCGACTGGAACGAGATGGAGCAGGCGTGCCGCAAGTGGGCTAAGCAGGAGGGCGCATTGTACATCGTGTGCGGTCCGATATTCTACAAGAACAGCAAGAAGACTATCGGCAAGAACCGCGTCTCCGTGCCCGATGCCTTCTTCAAGGTGGTGCTCTGCATGACGGGCGAACCGAAGGCTATCGGCTTTATATATAAAAACGGTGACGGCAACCGACCGAAGGGCGATTATGCCAACTCGGTTGACGAGGTGGAGCGCATCACGGGCATCGACTTCTTCCCTACGCTGCCCGATGAGATTGAAGACAAAGTGGAGGCAACGTGCAATCCCGACGACTGGAATATTTGATAAAACTCAAAACTTATAATGGAATATATGTCACAAGAGGGCTACGACAAGCTTGTAGCCGAACTGAGAGAACTTGAACTCGTAGAACTGCCGCGTGTGCGCGACGCCATTGCTGAGGCACGCGACAAGGGCGACCTTAGCGAGAACTTCGAATACCATGCTGCCAAGCGCGAGCAGGGCAGACTGTTAGGACAGATACGCTTCAAGCAGAAGGTGCTTGAGAACGCACGTGTTATCGACCGCTCGCGCCTGCAAGCCGACCGCGTCGGACTTCTCAGCCGCATAGAACTGACTAACATCGCCAACAACCGCAGCATGAAGTATATGGTGGTGAACCCGCATGAGGCGAACCTCACCGAGGGCAAGATTTCCATCAAGTCGCCCATAGCACAGGCGCTGCTCAACAAGCAGGCTGGCGATGTTGTGGAAGTGCGCGTGCCTGCCGGACTCGTCAAACTGCGCATCGAAAGCGTCGAGTTGTAACGGTAGGAGGCTACGGCAAGAACTGAAAGTCAGCGGCGCGTAGCGGAAAGCTAATGCCGTAGCCTCCTACGTTTGTCGTTAAAATATTCTAATTAAGAGGCTGCAGAGCTATTGCTTTGCCAAAAAAGTAGTAACTTTGTACCTCTAAATAGAAATTCTATCGACATACATAAAGGTTGAATAGCGTGAAAATAAAGGAAGTAATTGAAGCCCTTGAACGTTTCGCGCCTCTGCCCTTGCAGGAAAGCTGGGATAATGCTGGCCTGCAAGTTGGATTGACAGAGGCGGAAGTATCAGGGGCATTATTGTGTCTGGACGTTACTGAACGTATCGTCGACGAGGCTGCCCAAAAGGGCTGCAACCTCATCGTGTCGCACCATCCGCTCATCTTCCGCAAGCTGTCGCGCCTCACCGGTGAGGACTATGTGCAGCGTTGCGTGATGAAGGCTCTTGCGCATGGCATCGTCATTCTCTCGCTCCATACCAACATGGACAATGCGAAGGGCGGCGTCAACTATAAGATTGCCGAGAAGATGGGGCTTGAGGACGTGCACTTTATGAGTGCGAAGCAGATGGACGGCGTTGAGTACGGTTCGGGCGTTGTGGGCAGTTTCGCCGAACCGCTTGCCGCCGACGACTTCGTCATCATGCTCAAGCGCGTGTTCGGTGTAGAGTGTGTGCAGACCAACGAGCTGCTGCGCCGCCCTATACGCACCGTGGCAATCTGCGGCGGCTCGGGATCGTTCCTTCTCGACGACGCCGTGAGCGCCGGCATCGACGCCTTCGTGACGGGCGAGATGCACTACCACGAGTATTTCGGACGCGAGCAGCAGATACAGATAGCGGTGATAGGCCACTATCAGAGCGAGCAGTTCACGAGCGAGATATTCCGCGAGATAATAGAAAACAGTTGTGAGGGCGTGAAGTGTTTCATCGCCGACACATGTACCAATCCGATAATGTATTTTTAAAAATATCAAAGACTATGGCAAAAAAGGAATCAGAAATTTCAGTAGAGGAAAGACTGAAGACCCTCTACCAGCTTCAGACCACTCTCTCGGCTATCGACGAGAAGCGCGCATTGCGCGGCGAGTTGCCTCTTGAGGTGCAGGACCTTGAAGACGAGATTGCAGGCTTGAAGACACGTGTGGAGCACATCGAGGGCGACATCGCAGACTTCCAGCAGGCTGTCGCTCAGAAGCAGGGCGAGATAGCAGAGGCTGAGGAGAGCGTAGAGCGCTACAAGAAGCAGCTCGACGAGGTGCGCAACAACCGCGAGTACGACACGCTGACAAAGGAAATCGAGTTCCAGAGCCTCGAAATAGAGCTTTGCAACAAGAAGATTAAGGAGGCTAACGTGAAGGTTGAGGACAAGAAGCGCGAGCTGGCTCACACCAACGACCTCATCGCTGACCGCCAGCAGGCTCTCGCCGAGAAGCGCAACGAGCTTGAGGAGATCATGCAGGAGACTCGTGAGGAGGAGGAAGTGCTGAAGGCTAAGGCTGCCGACTTGGAGACAAAGATTGAGCCGCGTCTGCTCTCAAGCTTCCTGCGCATCCGCAAGAACGCACGCAACGGTCTCGGCATCGTCTACGTGCAGCGCGACGCTTGCGGTGGCTGCTTCAACAAGATTCCGCCACAGCGTCAGCTCGACATCAAGATGCACAAGAAGATTATCGTATGCGAATACTGCGGTCGTATCATGATCGACCCTGAACTGGCTGGCGTTAAGACCGCTACTCCTGAGGCTGCTGAAGAGAAGCCGAAGCGTAAGCGCGCCACAACCCGCAAGACTACTTCGAAGAAGTCGGAGGAGTCGGAGACAAAGCTCAGCTAAATTGGTTTAGCAAGTTATTGCTAAACAGTTGAGAGTTGAGAGTTGAGAATTGAGAGTTATGATTTGCTTTATTGTTAATGTTCGATGCCTATAACTGCATCAATCAGAGGTAATCATAACTCTCAACTCTCAATTTTCAACTCTCAATTAAAAATAACTCTCGGTTATTTTTTTATTTTATCCAAATCGTATAATCATCCTTTCTTGGTTTCGCTTCGGTGGGTTCTTTCAGCGCATAGCCTAAGGCTACGTGTCCGATGCCCTCGTAGTCGCCCTCGATGCCCCATGAGGCGAGCAGCAGCTTGCCCTCTACGGAGTCGAATATCTCGTGAGCGCGGTGAATCCAGCAGCTACCCAATCCTACGGCGTGCGCTGCGTTCATCAGGTTGCCCATCACGAGCGTTCCGTCGTATATATACGTCGGTCGCGAGCGGTCGGCGAGCACGAGTATTATCACCGGTGCGCCGTAGAACGGGTCCGATTCTACGCCCATCACTTCGGCGTTGAGCTGCGAGAGCTTGTCGCGCACCGCCTTGTTAGTCACTACCACTATTCGTGGCGACTGCATTCCTCTGCCCGTAGGGGCATACTCGCCGGCGCGAACCACCTCTTTGATGAGTTCGTCGGACGGCATTCGTTCGGGGTCGAAACCGCGCACGCTGCGGCGGGTTTCAAGTACATTTAGTGTTTCGTTCATACTGTTTTTAGTTTTTAGTTGAGAATTGAGAGTTGAGAATTGAGAGTTATGATTTGCTTTATTGTTAATATTCGATGCCTAAGACAGCATCAATTATAGGTAATCATAACTCCCAATTTTCAACTTTCAACTCTCAACTTTTTCATAACTCTCAACTCTCAATTCTCAATTCTTAATTCGATTAATCCATTCCGTTATTATTCCCAGCACCTCCGGCGCCATCGTTTCCTCTATCTGCTGATACTCCATGACGATGCCCGTCTTGCAATGCTGGAAGAGATGGTTCACGCCCTCCACCTTCTTGATGTCATGGCGGCAGTTGGTGAGCCCCTTCTCAAGTGTTGTGAGGTTCTGTGTGCAATCTACCTGCGTGTCCTTCGTGCCATTGAGTGCAAGCACGGGGCACTTTATCTTCGGCAGAAGCGCCGCAGGGTTGAGCGTCAGAAAATGGCGCATGTAGGGCGAGTTGCCCTGCTGCAGCGTCTTCTTGAATACCGGCTTCATCTCGTTGGGTACGTCGGCATCGCTAATCTCCTCTACAGCCTTACCCGCAGCCAGCTCGTCGAGCGCCTGGGCGATAGGCTTGCAGTAGGTCTCCACAACGTCGGGCGTCATTCCAGCCGCCTGCAGCACGAGTCGGTTTTGCTGCAGAAGGGTCTCTCTGCCCGACGCCGCCATACCGGCAAGCGACACGATGAAGTCCGCCTTGCCCTCGGCTGCGAGCATCAGAGCGATAGTGCCACCCTCGCTATGTCCGACGATGCCCACATGTGTAAAGTGGAAGCGTTGGCGCAGCAGTTGTAGTGCAGCAACCGCGTCCTGCTTGAAGTCGTCGGTGGTGAAACGGCTGAAGTCGGTGCTCTTGTCGCCCCATCCGCGGTCGTCGTAGCGCAGCGAGGCAATGCCGTTGCGCGCCAAAGCGTCTGCAATCACGGCGAACGGTCGGTGTCCGAACAACTCCTCATCGCGGTTCTGCTGTCCGCTACCCGTCACGAGGAGCACTACGGGCGTATCGCTTGTGCAGTTGGCAGGCGTGCAGAGCGTACCGCCGAAGCGGAAGCCGGCGTTCTCGAAGCTCACCTCCTCCTGCTTGTACGGGAAGGGAGCTACCGGCGTCTGCGGTCTGCGCACCTCTTGCGCTCCGCGTTTCAGCGTGAGCGGCAGCTGCAGCGCGCCCTGCGCGAACGTGCCGTTGATGCAGTCGCCATCCATCTTGCCCTCGAACGTAGCGCCAATCATCGCCACCGTCACCTTTATCGTGCCGTCCTCCGCCACGCTCTTCTGCGCCGGAATGTCCTTTGCGCCCTGCGCCGGCGAGTCGAGCGTGCAGCCGTCAGCCGAGAAGTTGAACACAAGCGGCAGCTTTGTGCCCATCACGTTGAGGTCGCCGCTCCATGCGCCCTGCTGTGCGTTGGCTGTGGAGCAAGCGAGAGATAGCAGCGCAGCTGCCAAGGTCTTTATTATTCTCATGAGTAGGTATGTTTTTTAGTATATATATATTGTTACTTGTAATTATATTTTACGTCTACATCTCCCAAAAACTTTTCTTCAGCAGGTCTTTTGTCTCCGTAGCCACGTCGTATGGTATAGCCGGCAGACAGTCGGGTAGGGTGAACTGGTCGGTTTCGCTGTGGTCCTTCATCTCCGCCTTCGCCTCCTCCTTGGTCATAGTCTTTACGTCGGTAGTCACGAAGTCGTTGATTTCCTCCGTAGCAATGGGCTCCTTTGTTGGTAGTGGGCGGTAGTCGTAATTGTACACGCGTCGGTAGGAGAGCAGAGAACTCCATGAGTTCTTGGGACTTGAGAACGTCCAGTCGAGCAGCTGCGTCTTCACGTTCAACAGCAGACTGGTCGGTCGGTTGTATTTCGTGCCGTCGATGATGAAGCGGTAGACCCCCTCGCGGTGAGAGTTGAGGTATATGATTGCGCTGTCGGCAGATGTCCCCCTATAGTGCGACTTGTAGAAGGTTGAGTCGCCACTTGTGCCACTCACCGAGTCGCATTTTATGAAGCGGATGCGCGAGATGTCGAACGAGCGCGCCTCTCCCAGTATGGCGATGTTGAAGTTGATGAGTCGGCGCAGCGTAGGCAGTTCGTACTGTCTGCAAGCACGCACGCGTCGCTTAGCCTTGCCCGTCTTTATGTTTATGTAGAAGTCGGCGAGTCCCTCACGGTATAGAATCGTCTTGCCGTTGTTGCGGCAGATGTCCCTGAAGGCACCGCTCAGCTTCACATATTCCGCTTTGCCCACAGCCACTTCCGGCAGCGTGTATGCCTTCGGTTTCATGCAGACCGTGCCCTTCTCTTTCGCAGCGTCAACCGTCAGCGGTTCGTAGGCGAGGTTGCTGATCGTCACCATACCTTCCTGCAGCTTCACGTTTCCGTCGGCATCGCTTATACATAGCAGCGTGCCCTTGCTGCTGAAGACGTACGCCCCGCTTACCGGCTTGCCGTCCTGCTCGTCTACGATTCTGAACTGCGCCTTCAGTTGGCTTGCTCCGGCGAACAACTGTATGAGTATGAATGCCATCATCGCGATTCTGTTGTGTTTCATTCTTGTTCTTTTTAGTAGCGGAGGTCTCCGGCCTCCGCAGCACCCAGTGTGTTGAATATATCGTTCATGGTTGTTTGCTGCGGAGGCTTTTACCTCCGCTCCTGGTTCTGCAAAGATACAGATTATCCCTAAGACCCCTGCATTTCTGTTTGTAAAAGTTTGGTGAAAATATACTAAAAGCGCAGTACGAGTCGTGCTGTAGCTGATATTCAGCAACCATACAGCGACCGCCACCCGATCGGATTCCGTCCGCCGTCCGATCGGATTCCGTTCGCCGTCCAATCGGATTCCGTTCGCCGCCCGATCAGACGGCGTTCGGAGCACGATGACTTCTGCTGCACTTTTTCCCGACAAACACTTGCATTCGCTTGCGCAATGTTATAACTTTGTGCGCAGAAACACAACCAACAATATTATTAATAATCTAAACGAAAAACACAACTATGAGTATCAAGTACGAAATTCACGGCATCAAGAATGCCAAGGGCGAGGGAAAGGAACAGCAGTATGTGCACCTCTTTGCGCGCGAACCGCAGTCGGACTGTGCACTCGAGGGCGACATCCAGGCAAGCTGCTCGCTCACGAAAGCCGACGTGCGTGCGGCGTTCAGCGCCCTGCGCGACCACATGGTGCGTGCGCTTGCCAGCGGCTCACGCTTCCACCTGCCAGGCGTGGGCTACTTCTCGCTCTCCGTAGGTCTCGACGCTCCCGACGACCTGCCCTCCGACAAGATGCGCGCCGACTATATCCGTCTGCGCAACATCCGCTTCCGTCCCGAGCGCTCGTTGCTCGGCGAGGTAGGCAGCGGTGTCAGCTTCGAGCGTGCCGGCTTCTCCTCACGTTCGCACCAGTACACGGAGGAGCAGATTCTCTCGCTCCTCCGCCACTATTTCGCCACCCACACCTGCCTCACCCGCCGCGACCTGCAGCGCATGGCAGGCTTGCGCGAGAGTGCAGCAAAGAAATGGTTGCAGCATCTCACCGCCACCGGCGTGTTGCAGAAAGACGGCGCAAGCAATGCGCCGGTGTATTTGTGGAGATGGTAGTATAAAGATTGGTTAGAACAACAATCTAAGGCTTTTTTTATTCTTTTGAAATAGAAGAATGTGGTTTGTCGGTTTAAATTAGTATCTTTGTAACATATTCCTATAATATATACTTATCGGAAGTTGCTTATGATTGATATACTACAATTATCTGAAGAAGATATAAAACTGCGTTATATCACTCCGTCCATTATTGATAAGGGATGGTCTGTTGATAATATAACTATGGAAACTAAGGTTAAACTTACTGATGGCAAGATTAACCTTAGGGGTAATTTGGTGTCACGTGGAAAAGCAAAATATGCTGACTATGTGCTCTACTACAATCGTGCAACACCGATTGCCATAGTGGAGGCTAAAGACGCAAGCCATGCAGTAGCTCATGGACTGCAACAAGCAAAAGAATATGCACAGATGATGGATGTTCCTTTTGCTTTCAGTTCTAACGGTATGGGTTATCAGGAATACGACTTCCTTACGGGCAAAGAACGTTATTTCTCAATGGACCAATTTCCTACGAAGGAGGATTTATATGCACGTTTCATCTCTGAAAGCAACGGCGGTGCCGGCTTGTCTGATAACCAAATGAAGGTTATCGACCAGCCTTTCTGTACGGGTCAGGACATATTTCCGCCACGTTACTATCAGCGCAATGCCGTAAATAGAACGGTCAACTCTGTGGCGCAGGGCAAGAAGCGTCTCTTGCTTGTAATGGCAACGGGTACGGGCAAAACGTACACAGCTTTCCAGATAGTCTATCGACTTCTCAAAGCTGGTTTGGTAAAGAAAGTTCTTTACTTGGCAGATAGAAATGTGCTTGTAGACCAGTCTATCCAGCAGGACTTCAAACCTTTGGACAAGACCATTCACAAGGTAAGTTATCAGAAAGATAAAGGACCAGGAAACACAGCTTACGAGGTTTACTTTGCGCTTTATCAGCAGCTTATAGGTCAAGGCGGCAAGCAGCAATACAAAGAACTCTTTAAGCCAGAGTTCTTTGATATGGTTATTGTGGACGAGTGTCATAGAGGCAGTGCCAAGGATGATAGCAACTGGCGAGAAATACTCGATTACTTTGATGGTGCTATCCAGCTCGGTATGACAGCAACGCCTAAGGAGACTAAATACCAGTCGAGCATTGCCTATTTTGATGAACCAATATACACCTATAGCTTAAAGGAAGGTATCGAAGACGGTTTCCTTGCTCCGTTCAAGGTAGTAAACATAACAACGAACATTGGCGACGAGTGGAGACCTACGAAAGGGCAGAAAGACATCAATGGCAATCTTATAGAAGACCGCATCTATAACAACACGGACTACGATTATAACATCGTAATAGAAGACCGTATAAGAGAAGTGGCACATGAAATAACATGCTATCTGAAGAATACTGACCGCATGGCAAAGACCATTGTTTTCTGTGCAGACGAGGAGCATGCAGACAGAATGCGTACTGCTCTTGTAAATGAAAATTCTGATATGTGCAGAAAGAATCCTGACTACGTGGTGCGTATCACAGGAAGTGATCCGTATGGACAGTCAAAGCTTGATTATTTCATCTCTGTTGCATCCAAATACCCCGTCATCGCAACAACCAGCAAACTTCTGTCTACAGGAGTTGACTGCAAGATGGTGAAGCTCATAGTGCTTGACCAGCGAATCAACTCGATGACCGAGTTCAAGCAGATTGTCGGTCGTGGTACAAGAATCAGAGAGAAGGACGGAAAGACCCATTTCACCATTATGGACTTCCGTAATATCACACGACTTTTTGCTGATCCTGATTGGGATGGTCCTATAGAGGTTGATGAAAGCTATGGCAAACAGAAGCCAAAGCCTTATCCTGAATACAAAGACGACCCGACAATAATTCATGAGCCAGACCCCAAACCGCGCCCCAATCCAAAGCCTATAGTTGATAAAGATGGTTGCAGGGTGGAGGTTATCAACAAAGTGGTGTCTGTGTATGACGCTAACGGAAAACTTCTGCGAACAGAAAGCATAACAGACTATACTCGGAAGAACATCAACGATACTTACGTAAATCTGGATGACTTCATAAACCATTGGAATGCGGCAGAAAAGAAAGCGGAAATAACGGACCTGATGCGTGAAAGCGGAATAGACCTTCAGGCTCTGAAGATAGAAAGAAACATGGAGGATGTTGACGACTTTGACTTTATCTGCCACATTGCTTATGGCAAGAAACCTTTAACAAGAAAGGAACGAGCAGAAAACGTGAAGAAGCGTGATGTGTTCAACAGATATGGGGCAGAAGCCAGAAAGGTGCTCGAAGCACTGCTTGACAAGTATGCCAATGATGGCATATCACAGTTGGAGAACAGAATGGTATTAAAACTCGACCCGTTCCGCCAAATGGGATCTCCTGCAAATATTGCCAAACTGTTTGGCGGTAACAAGCAGTATTTCTCTGCGGTAAAGGAACTTGAAAACTTAATATATAACAATAGCATAGCATAACATAAAATATGGCACTTAACAACTTTGTAAAGAGCATACGCAACATCATGCGCAACGATGCTGGTATCAATGGAGATGCACAGCGAATAGAGCAGATAGCATGGATGTTGTTTCTTAAAGTATATGACGAGAAGGAAAACGATTGGGAGTTTAATGAGGACAATTACGTTTCGTTCATTCCTGAAGAGTGTCGTTGGCGCAACTGGGCTAAAGACAATGGCGATGGCGAAGCGCTGACAGGCGACAACCTCTTGAAATATGTGAATGATACAATATTCCCAACTCTCAAAGCACTGGAGGTTACGCCTTCAACACCGATGCGTAGTGCCATAGTTCGCACCACATTCCAGGATGCCAACCAGTATATGAAGGATGGCGTACTTCTGCGTCAAGTCATTAACGTCATCGACCAGCTTGACCTCGGAGATTATGAAGAGAGTCATGCTTTCGGAGATATCTACGAATCAATATTGAAGGAAATGCAGTCGGCAGGTTCTGCAGGCGAGTTTTATACACCGCGAGCTTTGACGGACTTCATGGCAGAAATCATCAACCCGAAAGTTGGTGAAAAGATGGCTGACTTTGCCTGCGGTACGGGTGGCTTCCTTGCAAGTTGGTTGAAAGCCCTTGATAAGAAGGTTCAGACAGCAGAAGACAAAGAGGAATATGCTGATTCTATCTATGGAATAGAGAAGAAACAGTTCCCTTATATGCTGTGCGTTACCAATATGCTCTTGCACGACATTGATTCTCCTAAAGTCATGCACGACAACTCTTTGACATGCGACGTGCTCAACTATACGGACGAAGATAAATTTGATGTTGTTCTTATGAATCCTCCTTATGGCGGAAGCGAGAAGAACGATATCAAACAGCACTTCCCGTCTGATTTGAGTTCAAGCGAAACGGCAGACCTCTTCATGGTTCTTATCATGTATCGTCTTGCAGCGAATGGTCGTGCAGCCGTTATCCTGCCAGACGGTTTCCTTTTTGGCGCTGATAATGCAAAGCTTGCCATCAAAGAGAAACTGCTTCGCGAGTTCAATCTTCATACTATCATTCGTTTGCCTGGTAGCATCTTTGCTCCATATACCAGCATTGCCACCAATATTCTCTTCTTTAACAACGAGAAGGCAGACGGAGCAGAAGAAGGATTCTGCACCAAGGACACCTGGTTCTATCGTCTTGATATGCCGGATGGCTACAAGCACTTCTCAAAGACCAAGCCAATGAGAGCTGAGCATTGTCAGCCTATTGTTGAATGGTGGAACAATCGTCAGGAAATAATAGACGCGGAAAACAACGACGAGAAGTCTCGTTGCTTTACAGCCCAGCAACTTCTTGATATGGATTGCAATCTTGATCAGTGCAAGTTCCCAAAGGAAGAAGAAGAAATTCTGCCTCCTGCCGAACTGCTTGCCGACTATTTCAAGAAACGCAAGGCTCTAGACCATGAGATAGATAAGACATTGGCTGAGATACAGCGTATCTTGGGAATAGAAATAAATATTGATGAGTAATACAATGAAGGATTTAACCATATCAAAGATAGAAAGGCTAAACGTGTTGAACAACCGTTTCGCAATAGAAAAGATACAAAAGACATTGGACATTACTGGTATGATGTTCGATGGAGAATACCGTTTTACGAAAAAAATGGTGGCCGATTTCTATGAAGTTGAAGAAAGAACAATTGAATGATATCTTGAGAATTTTGGTTCTGAATTATCTGACAATGGATACACTTTATGTAAAGGTAAACGCCTGAAAGACTTGAAGTTACAATTTGCTCCCGTCTTCAATGTCGGGAGCAAAACTACCCAACTCGGCTTGATTACGAAATTACAGATGAGGATGATAATTTCTAAACAGCATTTAAGATGAACGGAAAACAACTAAAGAACAGCATATTACAATGGGCGATACAGGGCAAGCTTGTACCGCAAGACCCTAATGACGAGCCTGCAAGCGTATTGCTTGAAAAGATTCGTCAAGAGAAGGAACGCTTGATAAAAGAGAAGAAAATCAAGCGCGATAAGAACGCTTCTATCATTTACCGTGGTGAGGACAATTCCTATTATGAGAAGATACTCGCTACGGGGGAGGAGAAGTGCATCGACGAGGAGATACCGTTTGAGATTCCGCAAGGTTGGGAATGGTGCAGAATGCAGGATGTTATAACTTTTGTAAATGGTAGAGCATATAAAAAAGAAGAGCTATTGCCACAAGGAAAATACAAAGTACTTCGTGTTGGTAACTTCTTTACAAATAACGAGTGGTATTATTCTGACTTAGAATTGCCAGAAGACAAGTATTGCTATAATGGTGACTTGCTTTATGCATGGTCTGCTTCTTTTGGTCCTCAAATATGGAATGGTGATAAAACGATATTTCATTATCACATTTGGAATGTCAAGTTTAATTCAAGGATTTTGTTTAGAGAATACTTGTATTATTTCTTCCTGTTTGATAAGACGCAAGTAAAAGCATCTAACTCGCTCTAAATTGGACTTTGATTGAAAATCAAGAAGTTGGGCGTTTGCCTATATTATATAGGTAACAATATG
>PPYE01030322.1_pt1 | contig 27115 bp, 15 predicted proteins | sample 1559881 | NCBI WGS metagenome assembly PPYE01 (sample SAMN08240022, study PRJNA423297) | Human gut metagenome, whole genome shotgun sequencing project. | reverse complement strand
ATATAGAAATCTTTTTGGAAAAGAAAAAAGAATTAAAAAAGGAAGAGACGAATCATAAAAAAAACACATCTTCCCAACAGCTAAAAGCTATTCAGAAATTGAAAAAAGAAATTGAATCAGGACAGGTCTCTCTTTTTTATGAACAACAAATACGGACATATACTGATAAAAAAAATTTTTACGATTATTGTTTAAAACGCTTGAAAGATATAAAGAAAGAAACAGATGCCATCAATGTAAAAATAAAGGCTCTCCGTAAAATCAAAAAAGATCTGAAAACCAAACATGACCGGTACGTCGAGCTTGCTTCCAGAATAAAAGAAATGGAGCAGCACTTGATAAAAGAAGAGGAACTTTATCAAAAAGCAAAGGAACTGACAATGCATTATGCTGAAATCTTCCCTTGTTTTTATGTAGAGCTACAATATCATGGAATAGAAGAAGAAGCTTATATTATGCCGCAGCTTGCATCCATTGCAAAAGAGCTTGGTATACCCGTGATCGCCGGGAATGATGCACATATGGTAGATAGCACAGAAGACAGTTTACTTGCAAGGCAAACCATGCGGTTTAATTATTTCGAACGGCATCAGAAGTTAGGAGAGGCTGATAAGGAACTATATCTAAAAACTGATGAAGAACTGATAAACGCCTTGGAAAAAATTTTATCCCCAGAAACAGTACGACAAGCAATGGCAAATCTATCCGTACTATCTGAATGCCATGTGACCATGCAGACAAAAGAGCATTACCCGAAGGTAAAAGATGGACCGTCTTTTAGTGAGCTTTTAGAAGAAGCAAGAGTTGAGAAGATAAAACAGGGTAAATGGAATGAAATATATGAAGCAAGATTGAGACATGAGATGAAAGTGATCAAAGAGATGGGATATGTGGATTATCATCTTGTTGTGCGAGATTTCTGTAATGCTGCTAGACAGCTTGGGACGATACCGAAAAATGAGATTCCGTACTGTCCAGATGATTTTAATGAAGCTGTTCAGTGGGTAAAAGAAAAAGGATTTAAGACTGGGGTTGGAGTTGGACCTGGAAGAGGAAGTGCCAGTGGATCTTTAGTATGCTATCTTTTGGGAATCACAAATATAGATCCTGTTAGATACAATTTATTATTTGAGCGGTTTTTAAATCCAGAGAGAGTCTCTATGCCGGATATTGATACAGATGTAAAAACATCCCTGCGTCCTTTGATTATCCGCTATTTGAAATGGCGTTATGGAACAAGAGCAGTTTGTTCCATTGCAACGGAAAATACATATAAGGCGAAAGGAGCATTAAAAGCTGCCGGCAGAGACCGAGCCAGTGAACTATGCATACATCTGCCAAAAAAAGAATATAGTGCCGCTGTTTCTGATTACATGAACAAATATGTATATCCTATCACAGATGCAATGGATGACAATGAGACTTTAAATGACCGAAATGTTGTTGACGGAACAGAAGAAGCAGTTATATGGCGAAGGGCTAAATTGATAGAAAATAAGCTTTTCGCTACAGGGTTACATGCCGGAGGTGTTGTTATATCCGATAATGATGATATCAATGAATATATCCCTCTTGCATGGAATACAGAAAATCAAGTATGGGCTGCACAGTGCGACATGGTAAAGTTGGAAAAAAGAGGAATGCTTAAAATGGATCTGCTAGGATTAAGTACCCTAGACATCATATCTGACTGCCTACAGCTGATTGAAAAACGAACAGGAAAAGTGATTAATCCAGACAATATCCCGTTTGAGCCAGTAGTTTTTCGCGAGATATATGCCAAAGGAAGAACAAACAGTGTATTTCAGTTTGAAAGTCCAGGTATGAAAAAGATGCTTAAAGACTTCCAGCCGGAATCGATTGAAGATGTTATCTTATTGGTAGCCGCATATCGTCCGGGTCCTATGCAATTTATCCCAGATATCATCGAAGTAAAAAAGGGAAGGAAAAAAGCATCTTATGTTGTCCCAGAATTAAAAGATATCTTGGATTCTACTTACGGCTATCCTGTTTACCAAGAACAGTTGATGAGCATCTTTCATGTTTGTGCTGGATTCAGCCTCGGAAAAGCGGATATTGTTCGAAGATATATGAGTAAAAAAAAGGTAGAAAACTTTTTAGAGTTTAAGCCAGAATTTGTTACGGGGTTAATGAATACAGGCGCGACAGAAGAAGGGGCGATAGAGTTGTGGGATTCTCTGACGGATTTTGCAAAGTATGCTTTTAATCGTTCTCATGCAGCTTCGTATGCAGTCGTCTCCTATCAGACAGCATGGTTGAAATACCACTATCCTGCTGAATTTTGCTGTGCAATGTTTAATAACAAAGAACAGAAAAAATTTACTCCGATCATAGATGACTGCAAAGAGTTTCATGTTAATATTCTTCCGGTTGATATTAATCATTCCTGGTTTGATTTTTCGGTTGAAGATGGAGCGATCCGATTCGGATATAAAGGGATTAAGGGAATAGGAGACCAAAATCTGTTGAAAGATAGCACGAAAGGATATCAGTCTTTTAAAGATTTTATATTTCAAGATATGATAAAGGAAACAGATGGACGGATAACCCAAATGAAAAGTTCTATAATGGAAAATCTTATCAATACAGGTGCATTCGATAAGCTTTATAAGAACAGGGAACGTCTTTTAGAACATTATGCTATCCTTTCCGATATGATAAAAAATGCAGTTTCTTTGTCATCACTGACCTGCGCTATAAAAAATTATGAAATGCCGGATATCCTTCCTGCGGATAAACAATACAATATGCAGGAAGAAAGTAAGCTGCTCAACTCTATCGTAAGCATCCGTCCACTAGATGGGTATATGGATGAAAAGGCTTATGGGTGTATCCCTTTTTCTGAATTGGCAGAAGGGAATGTGAAAGTAATGGGATTTATTGTAGAACAGAAAAAAAAATACAGCAAAAAGGGTAATCTTATGCAGGTGTATTCAATCGAAGGTTTTTCAGGCAAACTATCGGCTGTCCAAATGGGGGACGCACTTAGTTATGTAGGGAAAGTCGTGATAATAGCTGGATCATACCAAAAGGATACATTGTTTGTGCGCTCGATAAGTTGTTTATCAAAAGGGTTGACAACAGGAACCTATATCATAAAAACGCTAGAGGATAATTATAGGATAAAAGAAATATATAAAAATGATACTGGCGATAAAAATCATCTTTTGCACATCATAAATTATGCAACAAAAGATGGAGGTCTAGCAGAGATACCATCTACAGGAAATTTACGCGTAAGCGAACAAACATTCAAAAAAATAAAAGGGTGGGAATGATCCCACCTTTTTTAGTTCCCTCATTTCTTGGAAAAAGAATCGGATTCTTTTTCCATAAAACTATAATAACAATAATATAATTGGCTGTGTTCATTATCTTTGCTTATCTCGTAAAGAGCATCTAATATATTGATACCTAGTTGCTCTGCAGGCACTTTTAAACGATATAAAGCTAAAAAATTTTTCCCTTCAATAGTTGTAAAAAATCTGTAGGCTTCTTCTATGGTATAAAAAACTTTATAATGCTCAATCAGATAGCGGAAACAATGACAGAATCGCTGAAATCCAGATGTTCCACTAAAATATTCCCTTGGAAACTGTTCTTCATCTTCCAGCACAGACCGATAGATGCGCTCCGCCAAAATCCTTTGACTTAGGTGCATTTTCGCCGGATAGAGCAGAGAAAGAATATATTCTATGGATCCTTTTTTTACCTCTGTCGGATAATCAATATATAAAATAATCCGCTCTAATTTTAATTGTTTGATCATGTATTCATCGAAACGTTTTACTGTAGTATCTACAGTCCAGTTCAATAATTTTTCAATCGCATATCTGATCAATTGAATGGCTACCTTTTCGTTTGCCCCTCCTGGCTCAGAACCATAAAAATAATAGCTGCTTAGAGCAGGAGTACGCCCAATAAGATAGTCTTCATAAGCAATGTATAAACTATTCATTTTAAAAACCTTCCTTTTTTATATTTTTTATACATTAAATATGTGTGATTTTTTAAAAAATTTCATTTTTTTTACCATATTAATTCTGAAACAAAAGGAGGATTGTAATGCTTGGTATTTATAAAAAAAAGATATCAGATAACGAATTTCTTTTTCTGCCAAAAGAACCATGTCCTTATGTAGATAGACAGGGGCTAATACGGTGCAGGTCTAGTGATTTTTACCCAGATATGACACCGGTGGTAATAGAAGGGTATATGAAAGAAAAGTTCTATTATGTAGAAAAAATATCTTATCCATCCTCAGATAGAAGAGAAGCCTCTTTTTTCTTAAACTGTCTGGAAAAAAAACTGCCAGATAAAACTAAAGAAAATATGCTCCTTGTAATGGGGAACGATGTGATACGTTTTGCAGAAAGAAAAGATGCAGAGAAAATATTATCTGAAAAACTGCCCCAGATATCAGCTACTGTTATCTCCGAACTGCTTATGAAGGTAAGGAGAATATCAGGACAAAAAAAACTGTTAGACCTTTTAAAAACAAAGGGGATAGAAGAAGAAGTAATCGAAAAGATTGTAAATTCTAATCTTTCTTATGAACAACTTCGTATAAATCCTTTCCGGACATGGTATGGGATTGATCCTTTTTCAGCTGAAAAGATTGCAGAGAAGGTAAGACCTTACACGAAAGCTAGATTACAAGGCTTTATCACTTACGCAATTGATAGTTTTATAAGTACAGGAGATACCTGTGTTACCTTTAAGGGTCTTTACAAACGGCTTTCGTATCTTTTAAAAAGATCGGTGTTTCCGGAAGAGGTTATCCCTGTATCGGTCATATACAGTGTGATAAAAGACATGAGCCGCTATCTTACAATCGATACTATAAACGGAGAAGCTTACATTTACAAAACGAAGATATTACAGCAGGAACAAAAAGTAGCTCAACATGTTGTTCGGTTATGTGAAAATAAAACAACGGTTGTTCATGATGTTGATATAGAAAAGATTGAAGAAATAAACGGGTTTTTATACAACGAAGGGCAGAAAGCTGTATTCCCAGCAATAAAGACCAGCGGCATCAAGATCATCACAGGACCCCCTGGTAGTGGAAAGACAGCTATCATCAAAGGACTTCTTTTAGCTTATAAAGCAGAAAATCATAATAGTGTCATTGAATTATCCGCTACTACGGGTGCAGCGGCTCAAGTAATAAAAAAAGCATGTGGGGAAAATGGACAAACCGTACACAAATTATTAAATCTACGCCCATGCGGTGATACTGTACTTTGCAAAAGTGAAGGAGATCCGATAAATGCCGGCTTGATTATTGTAGATGAAGTATCTATGTTAGACCTGGAAACGGCATCGTATCTTTTTGCTGCGGTAAAAAATGGAACGATACTGATATTATGCGGAGATGATAATCAGTTAGAAAGTGTAGGATATGGGAAAGTGTTAGCAGATCTTATTGACTGTGGTAAAGTAGAAGTCTACAGATTGTATCAAATTATGAGACAATCTGGTACCATATGTGAGAATGCATCAGCGATTTTAAAAGGGATAACAAACATAAAAACCGATAAGACTTTTTCCTTAAGTCATTACTCTTCTGATAAGGAGGCTGTGGAAGCAATGATGCAAAATCTGATATACAGGCAGTCTTTTGTTTTAAGCCCTATTAAAAATAAAGATGTATCCGGTGTGTACGCCCTAAATAAAAAGATACAAGGGTCTGTTTCTGATCTCAGCTACTGTTTTTCTCATAATAAAGAAAGATATCACATAGGTGACAGGATTATTATGACACAGACTAATTATGAGCAAGGGTATTTTAATGGGGATATTGGGACAATATCTTCTTACTGTGATGGAATTGCTACAGTCATTTTTTTTGATAAGATCTTAACTTTATCTCGTGATGATTTTTCCAATATGCAATTAGCTTACAGTATCACTGTCCATAAATCGCAAGGTTCAGAAATAGAAGATGTGCATATCGTGCTACCGGATTCTTGTAAAAATATGCTCACAAGAAGGATAGTATATACTGCAATAACAAGAGCGAAGTCTCATGTTTATATTTATTCTGTTGGGAATGCATTTGAGTATGCTGTAAAAAACAAAGCAGAACATCAAAGACAATCAAATCTTGTATACCGTATCACTGGAGACAGGTAAATTTGTAATAACCAATCATAAGGAGGAAACAAATGAGAGAATTAGAAAGAACAGCAATGAACCGTACAGAAGAAGCAATGGAACCGTTATTTACCAAAACAGAGATCAAGGGCATAGACATCAATCTGCTATATGAAACACCTCTGCAGTCTTTTGAAATGGATGAGATTCCAGAGTTAAAGCAATCAATCCGCCTATATGGTCTTTTAACTCCACTTACCGTTTGTATGGATGATGATGGAAAATGCGAAGTTTTATCGGGAAACCGCAGATATCGTGCAATAAAAGAATTACGGCAGGAAAAAGTGATCAAAGGATACGATGAAGTCCCATGTATGGTTCTTAGTGGACTAAGCGAGGCAAAAAAAGGATTGATTGTAGAAACAACGAACATTGATGTTCGCAAAGGGTATGATGAGACACCACATCGTTTTAAGATCATTGAATATTTAAAGCAGCTTGTAATAAACGGGGAAGAAAAAGATGCAAATATTGTTAAGATCGCCGCAAGATACTTTAAAGTTTCAGAACGCTATGCAGCCATGTATAAAGCAATATTTGATAGTGATAATAAAGCAATCAGAGAAGTAACGGAAAAAGGACAGATGTCTATCAGTGATGCTGCACGTATGACAAAGCTGCCTCAGCAGACACAGGAAAAGATCATCGAAGCTGTACATAAAGCAGATAACAAAAAGATAGCAAAAGCAATCGTAAAAGAGTGTGTGGAGGCTGAAAAAAAGGAAAGTAATCGGGAAAAAGAAGGTACTGCCGATTTTAAAAAAGAAGGAACGCACCAAAAACAAACAAAAAGTGAAGCCAGAAATAACATCGCACAAATGAGCAAAGAAAATGTAGACAAAATGATGGAAAATGGCTATTTCGGTTTTGGTGCAGATAGTAGTTTGAATGAAGAAATGGACAATGCTCTTGACAATATCGCTTCTCATCATGAAGAAATTTTAGATAACGAAATGGATACTGATTTTGACTACGATGAATTTTCAGAGTTTATTGAGATTTTATTATCTTTGAGCCCAGAAAACATTGAATCTGATTCTAAAATTGCAGATGCAATCTCTTTATGCCAGCAGGTAGTTGATAGATTTGCAGATATGTAGTAATATTACCAAAAAAAGTCAATTACAGTGACGAGAGCAAAAAATACATTATATATGATGGTTCCTAAGATTGCATTAAAATATGGAAAGGCAATTCCAGGAGACTTGTCTCGTTATATTGAGGGTAGAGATGATCTGAATGACGTTTATGACATTAAATGAACAGGAGATGTATGTATGATGAGAAATAAGCAGCGATTGTTGATCATGTTCCTTTTAATAGTCACGTTGTTCCTGTATATAGTCAATAACGGCCATGGTTTGCTGTATAACCATGTGATAGTCTTGAAAGATGAGATTAGTTTTGTAGCTGCATTAGTTGTATTAATATTAAGTATACCAATGGCTATCGATACTTTCGCAAAACAGAATAAAATTGTAAAGAGTATTTCATTTTTTTTAAAAGCTTTGGCATTACTAATAATTGTCATGACTCCAAATCTGAGAGAATTTGTTTTCCTAGAGAAATTAATGAGTGTATTGGATACTAATATTTTATTGATATTAATTTTGTTCTTTGCTTATGCCGGACAGTGGGCTGCCGAAATAAAAAGGAAGGATATCAAGAACAGAAAGGAGAACAAAGAAAAAAACAATTCTAATGAGGAATTGCCTTAGACGAAATTAAGATAAAAAGATAATTTCAACGATCTGCATCCACTAATTGCCGATTACCTAATTGATTCTCAGTATCACGATATTGTATCAACTTATACACATATGTACGATGCTGATAATATTATCATTGGTGTAAAGGTTGGTGATGACGTAAAAGAAGCATATGTTTTGGTTACTTCCAGAGAAGACGCAGATTATTCTCCCAAAATAATATTCTTGTTCTGAAATATTGTATTAAAAAAATTTAGACTCGTGTTTGACATGGGTCTTTTTTTGTTCTTTGACCGAAATATACATATTTATATCTGAGAAAAAATAATCCAAGGGGGAACGATTATGGCAAATGAAGAATCCACCCTGCAATTTATGATGCAGGCTTTAGACCAATATAGTTCTATGGCAAAAAACATGACAGAAACAGCAAGAAATACATTAGGTTCTTTTTTAGATGCTTTTCATGATAATACTGGAGCCAGAGCATTAAAAAAATATCTTAATGCAAATGAAAAAAACAGTGTCGCTGTTTATTTTTCTAAAAAAGAACATCAAAATAAATTAGAAAAAACACTAAAAGAAAATGGTGTTTGTTTTGTATCGTGTAAGCGGGCAGACATGAATGGAAACGCAATGTTTCTTGTCGCTGATAAAGATGTGCCGGCAGTTGATATCTTGTTTAACAAGACTAGAGCAGAGATAAATAAAGGCGGTGTAGTTTCAAAAGATGTGTTATGGGACCAGGCAGATGGAGATGTTTTGAAACTCACTGATGTTAATGCAGAAGAATTGTTGTTATTTGATCAAAAAGCAAAAAAATCTGGAGTAAACATAGCAATCCAAAATAAGTATGATGTCTTGTTTGATAAAAAAGATGCTGTAAAAATGCAGCATATTGCTGCATCTGTTACGTATGACACCTGTGGCAAGGCAGGAAAACTACTTATGCAACAGGCAGAATATGAAAATAAAAACGCTTGCCGTATTGGGGACAGAGTATTGCAGCAGGAAAAACACCCTTTTTATATCGTAGACAGGGATGGGGGCATTGGTATGTGTACAGATAAATCTTTTGAGTATATCAAACAAGATAAAAGAGTGCTGTTTAAAAAAGCTCCGATGGTTTCCCAAAAAGGACAGGATATTTTCACTAAAGATGCTGAAAAAGAATACCGAAGATTGAATCAGTTTGTTATGACATTGAATCATCCAATTGATCTTACAGAATCCGAATATAGAAAATATAAAAGTCTTGATGAATTTCGGAAAGCTGCTTTTTTAAAAGAGATAGATAAAAAGCATGGTGCAATCGATTTAACACAGAGCGAACAGCGGCTATTGCAGGCGCATGAGCAAAGCCGGGATATTATGGAGGAAAAAATCTATCGGCAGACATCAAATGAATACGAAGAAGAACAAAAAGAACCTCGTGCCGGTTTTTTTGCGGCAGAAGAAAGATTGCTTGATGCAGAACAATTAAAAGAAACAAAGATAGAACAAATCGATGAAGATTTATTAGAGGATGCAGTAAAAAAGAATAATAAATACATTTTCGTAAAAGAGTTGATGAATCCAAAGAAAGAAAAATATTTTCATGAAGCAATGGATGGAAAGATCCATTCCCGAACTTATGAAGAGATCAGGACGGTTGTGGAAGACTGGGGAGAGAAAGAACAGGAATATGATATATCCTGGGATGAAGACTCACGTGAAAATGATAATCTGGAATATTTTGATGCTTGCGATAAAGACGATAACGGAATACCAGACCATGAAGAAGACAGATAGAAAAGGAGTTTTGATATATAATGCGTTTAAAAGAAAGAGAAATGGCGGAAATCGTCAATAGAAAAGAAACTAGAAATACACTGATTGTAAGTCTTAACGAAAGAGAAGATTATCAAGATATAGTACAGAAAAACCTATCTTTTACTCAGGGTAGTCTGATCATTGACGATAAGGATTTTATCTTATGTGGACAGATAGAAGATTCTTTAAAGAAAAGAGGATATCATATTAAAAAATTAGATCTTTGCCATCCAGAAAGGTCATGTCTATACAACCCACTTGCTTATATAAAAAGTGAAAAAGATGCATTGATGGTTGCAGAGTTTATCTTAGATGCATCAGGGAATAAACAAGTAGAAGGTACAGCAGAGTTTGAAAAGGCGGAAAAATTACTTCTTCTTACCTGTATTTATTATGTAATGGAAAATGAAAAAGAACAGACATTAGCAAAAGTAAAGGAAATAGTACAGAATTTCCTAGATCCAGACAAAATGTGCGAAAGTCCTGCATTTTTAGAAGGAGCTACCGCAGCATATTATAAACATTTTCTTGCGATTGATACAGATATAAGATATGGCGCTATTATTTCTGTATACTTCCATATGCTTTCCTTCCTGTCTGTAAATACAAAAGCTGTTACAGATACTTCTATTCATTCTATATTCTGCATGAAAGATGGAAAGGATGTATCTTTATTTATTGATAGACTTACCCAAAATACAATGGAAGAATATAAGATAGATGATTGCTTTTTTTCAATATGGGTAAAAATCTTGTATGCTGCCTGTGTTTTTTATTTGATGGAACACGGAGAAAAAGGAAGTTGGAAGGATATTCCAGCTATAGTAGATATGCTTAATATGGGGCTGACAGAGGAAAAAGACGGAAAAACAAAACTCGATATTCTATTTGAACAGGTTGAACAGGCTTCTTTTTCCGTAGGATATTATGAATCTTTTAAAAAAGCAACAGGATGCACATTAAGAACAATCCTTACTTTATGCCAGGCTCACCTGCAATCCTTTATAGATCGACAAAAAGAAGAGATTCTTTTAGATTCTTTCATGGATGAAAAAACCGTTTTATTTATTAATAGAGGACATAGGGAAACACAAGCTGTCGATTTATCAGCGCTTTTATATGCCCAATTGTGCGCTATTGCAGAAAACAGGGCAGAAAATGACATTTCTTTCGCTTATTCGGTATCTATATTTATAGATGATCTTGCAACACATGAAACTATCCCACATTTTGCATACTGGACTGGGTGTGGGGAAGCATATGGGATCATATTTACTGTCGTTTTGCAGAGTCTTGGACAGTTAAATTGTTTTTACGAAGGGTCTTGTCTTTCTATTTTAGAAAATACAAACCGAATCGTATTCTTTAATAATGATGTTTTACTTTATTTGGACAGACAATTAAAAGAATATATGGAGAACCGGTTTGGAAAAGAGTTTTTTTTAGCCCTCAATGATATGGACAAAGAAAATATCATGGAGCGTCAGAAAGGAACACATCCAATAATCCTGTCCGGAAAGGAGCAGTTATGGCAGTAATGACAGAACGTGACCGAAAAAAAGCAGCAAAAAAAAGTGCTTTTCAGATAGGCGGAATGATCACCATCATTTTGATATACTTGTTCGGTTATACCGGTGGGATTATGCAGGCAGAGGGAATAACAGCTGGAAAAGCAGCAATGGAAGCAATGGACAGGATCAGCGGGTTTCATCTTCTCTTTCCATTAAATCCGATGGCGTTTAGTGGTATGTTCCTTGCGGTCTGTGTCGGAGCTTTCGTCATTTTTTACATGCATAATACCGCTTTAAAAAACTTTTCTTACAATCCGGATAAATTATACGGTGATGCCGGATTTCGGGGTGAAGAGGATAGAAAACAATATGATGAGCGTTATGTTGACCACGGGAAATATATCGATCCACTCACACAAAAACCTGTAGAAAGTGCAGACCCTAATATGATTGCAAGCGGAGATACAAAACTAAGTATTAATGACCGTAAGACTTTTCGTAATAATAATTTTTTAGTTCTAGGTGGAGCGGGTACTGGTAAATCTCGTTTCGTGATCAAACCAAACCTTTTGCAGGAAAACTGCTCTTATGTTGTGACAGATCCATCAGGTGAGATCATTGTTTCGCTTGGAAAAGTTTTATTAAAAGATGGATATGATATTAAGATATTCAATCTGTCAAACATGGCACATTCTAATACATATAATCCGTTTAAATATATTAGGGATGAGGCAGGCGTATTAATGGTAATCGATTGTCTGATCAAGAATACAACAGGGAAAAATGAAAAAGGGGACCAGTTCTTTACCAACTCTGAAAAACTTTTATACTCTGCCTGTATTTTTTATCTAATTGATTTCGAGACATCGGAAAGCCGAAAGAACTTTTCAAGGGTTATGGATATGATCAATATGAGCCAGGTTGACGAAAACAACCCAAGTGCAAAATCGGAGCTGGATCTGATGTTTGAGCAGATTGATCAGGCATCGCTTGCCGCGAAATATTATAAAGCTTTCAAACAAGCAGCAGGCAAGACATTGAAATCCATCATCATTTCCTGTGTAGTACGTCTGCAATCGTTTATGACTCCACAGGTAGCAAGACTGACAGGTTCTGATGACATTGATCTTGGGAGTATTGGAGATAAAAAAACAATCCTTTTTATCATCACTCCACAAGCAGACAGGACATTTGCCTTTCTTGCCAGCATGTTATATTCACAGTTGTTTGAAACACTTTATCATAAAGGAGAAATGCAGAAATTAAAGACCGGAAGTGAAAGGCTAAAGTATCATGTTAGGTGTTTAATGGATGAGTTTGCAAATATTGGAGAAATTCCGGATTTTCCTAGTAAATTGAGTACTATGCGTAAATATAACATCTCGGCAACGATCGTTCTTCAGGATAATTCCCAGTTGCAATCTATGTATAAAGACGAATGGCGTACAATTATGGCAAACTGTGATTCTACGATATTCCTTGGTAATGCAGAACCAGACACACTAAAATATTTCTGCGAAAAATTAGGAAATGAAACAGTTACTGCCCAATCAAGGGGGCGTTCTTATGGAGGAAAATCAGGATCATCGCAAAACTTCCAGCAGGTAAAAAGGGAAACGCTGACAGCAGAAGAGATTGGTCGTCTGCCAAACGAGGAGTGTCTGGTATTCCTGCGGGGGGAGAGACCAGCAAGGGATAAAAAGTTCAAGTATGAAACCCATAAAAATTACAAAAGGACAGGAGACGCTTGTTCGGACAATAATTTCCCGTATGATACCATACAGGCATATAATACACAGACTCCGAAAAGTTATCCAGCTATTGTTGCAGCGGAAGCCGCAGCTATGGAGGTAGAGGTTTCTGAAGCAAAATCAGCAGAAAGCGTATTTGATGTAGATCCTAATTATTTATTAGATAACACCCGTTTTACTAAAGTAGAGGAAGACCATACCCTATTATCTTTAGCAGAAGAGTGTGTTATGCAGATTGGGGCGGTTAGTGATGATATCCAGATCATCCAATTTGCATCGAAGCGGAATGTCGCCCCACGTATCCTGCCAGATCTTGTGGAAAATGTAAGGTTTGAGACGGGAGCAGATAAACTGGTCATTATCGCTTCCAATGGAGGAGCAGATACGTATTGCTGTGGAACGGATAATTTATGCGATATCATGGATAATCCTTATGTTAAAAAGAAAGAATGCATTGGTAGCACGGTAAGGACAATGGTTTCTACAGATAATATCATAGAATACATTGAAGAAATCCAGAAGTCTGAATCCCAAGATTAGCAATAGGTATCCAAAAGCTCATGTGTTGGTGCATGGGCTTTTTTATAAAAAAATATACATATTAAATAGAAATAAAAATAAAAAACGGAGGTTTTTAGAATGAGAAAAAAAATGAAAAAAGCAGTGGCTATCGCACTTTCCTGTCTCATGGCAGTAGGGATTATGACTGGATGTGGTTCATCAAAGGCTGGCATAGGAACGAAAACGAATGATGGAAATAAAGTACTGTTTCAATACGATGGAGAAAAAATCTCTCTAAAAGAAGGATGGCTGTATGCAAAATTGATTGCCGCTCAATATGACGACACTTATAGCAGTACGTATGGGAAAGATTTTTGGAACATGGAAATGGGAAAAGACAATGAAGGAAAAGAACAGACGTTTGAAAGTTATACGAAACAACAGATCATTTCCCAATTAAAACAGCAGATTGTCTTAAACAAGAAAGCAGATGCGTATGGATGTAAATTAAGCGCAGCAGATAAGAAAAAATGTACAGAATCGGCCTTGTCTTATTATCAAAGCAGCAACGGAAGAACAGTTATGGATGAATGTGGATTACTCCGAGAAGATGTAGAAGAATTCTATAAAGAGATTTTATTAGCATCGAAAGTGAAAGATAAGATAAAGTCACAGGCAAACGCAACCGTAACGGAGGACGAAGCTAGAAAATCTACAGTATACAGAGTCGTATTTCCAACAACAATGACCAAAGATGGCATGGTTCAGTTAATGAACAAAAAAGAAGAATCTGCTGTTAAAAAGAAAGCGCAGAAAGCGTTGAAAGAGATTCAGAGCGGTAAAAAGACGATTAAAAAGATTGCAAAGGAACAGGGCTATACCAACACCGATGAATCTTATGCAGCTGGGGAGTCTGAAGAAGGCGAATCTTTTGAAAAAGAGATGAAAAAATTAAAAGACGGAGATTTGTGCAGTAAAGTTTTAAAATGTGATAACGGATATGTTATTGCGAAACTTGTTGCTTATACAGATAAGAAAGAGACAGCCAGCAACAAAAAGGTTCTCAAAGAGGAAAAAGAATCTAAATACTTCCAAAAAGTATATGAAAAATGGACAAAGAAGTTAGATAAAAAATGGTCTTATGAAAAGAATGTAGATCAGAAGTTATGGAAACAGGTGAAATTAAATGATGCGGATGATTCTTCGGAGGCAACGACAGAATTAAAAAAGCAGACTAAAAATGAAACGACAGAAAAACAAAAGACAAATTAAACATATTATATCAGAACGTACCCCGGAATCCTTCGTGGACCGGGGTCTTTTCTTACAAGAATTCTTAAAGATGCTATTTATCGTATCATTAAGAAAAGTTTTATGGAAGGAGGTAGTTTTATAAGAAAAACAAGGATTCTCCTACCCTCTAAATGAAATGTAGGTAGCGAGATGAATTGTATAGTTGACCTAGCGTCAGTAGTAGGCGGAGTGAAAACGGTATCCCCTACTGACAAGAAGTAAGCACCGCCGGGTTTTGCTCGGCAATCAGCCTTCGCAAGATACCGGCTGGGGATTAAAACAATAGATGGAAAGTGGTATAACTTAGATGTTTATCGTATGGATCCTTCTACACAAGATTCTTCTGGACACGGACTGTGGAGTTATTCAATGCCATTCTTTTTATTTTCCGATGCGGAGGCGTATAAATATCATTCCCAGTATTATAGCAAGCCAAGTAAGGAATTTGAAAAATACAATCCTCCTGCTACAAGCACAAGATTTGATTTTCTGAGTATGATTGTTAGCAAAGGAAAAGAAGATAATCCTGTGGATTTTGAAGTCAATCCTGAATATTTCATGCAAGCATATACAGAAGATTGTGCAGGTAATCAGTACAATCCGTGGGTAACCGGAACATGGCGTAACTATTAAACAAAGCATCAAAAACTGAATATTAGGCAAGTATATATATGTATATAAAATTTTATTAATGCTATACAGATAGCATTCGGGAGCCATGCGTGGCTCCTTTTTTGTTTATGAAAAATACCATTATATGCACAAAAAGAGAGAAGATTATAATACTAGAATTAAAAGTAAAAGAATATCTGTACTTTCTCTGTTTATGGAGGTATATTAAAATTAAATCCTGTTAGCATATTAAGGGTAAAAATAACAGGAGGTATAACAAGATGACTGTCATAAGAATAGTAAAGATAGTGAGCTGGATAGTAAGTTTTTTTGCAATTATATATACAATCAATATGTACTATATAAGTGCTAAAGGTACAGCACCGATAGATTTAAAAAAACAATTAATTCCTACAAGAATTACATTATTATTCATTATCGTTATTAATATTTTTTTAAATTAAGGAGTTAAAATGGATATTTTAGTCAGAAAATATGTGGAAAAGAAAGCAAATAAATGGGGCTTCAGTGATGATATTGATATTTCAAAAGAGATAATAAAAGTTGAAAACATATATTCTGACAAAATATTTAAAGTACGATTTAATTCTTTTAGATTTTTAGGGTATTACGGACTTGATGCGTTTGTTAGAAAACAAAAAATTATTTTTTCTCCAGAATGGGCAGCTAGAGTTGTATTAAAACGAAATGAATCTCAAATTCCTTTTTTATATACACTAGGGCATGAAATGGCACATACAGAAAGAGATATTTGTCCACTAAAACATCCTAAATATTGCAAATTTATTGCATGGACAAACGAGGTACATGCGGATTTAGAGAGCGGTAAAATATTTTTAAATAGAGATAAGAAAAAATTGCTTTCAGCAATGCTGTATATATGTAATAGTAACGGGAAAGATATTGAAACAATAACACATCCTTCATGGAAACGAAGATTACAATATGTAGAGAATTTTTCTTCTTTTAATAAAAAGTTGGTATTACAAATAGCAAAGGATACGAATACTTTAAATAATGACATTGTACAAATGGTTCTGAAAAATCATGAAATCTAAAGTCACAAGAAAATTCAGAAAATACATCTGAATCGACTGGAAACAATAAATAGTAAAGAACAGGTTCAGTCAAGCCAATGGCTGAATCTTTTTTATCTGCAGCTTTACTGGGACAAGTACCTACCTGGTGGATAAAAACGGCTGCTATGTATCACAGCCCGGAAAAACATATTCATCTCCCGGTTAAAACCGGGAGATTTCTACTTATAATTTAATTAAAAAAAAGAAGTCATTATGGCTTCTTTTTTTATTTCTATCATAAAAATGAATTCGATTCTTTTTTCCATCTTCCTTTCAAAAAATCAATTTTACATATTAGGTGGGACTGTGATGAAGCGGTCAGAGAGGAGGATGTCTTATGAAATGCCGAGACAGACCAAAACCATAGATTGATAAAGCAAACAAGCTTGGGTGCTTTAGCACTATGGTACCGTACCTTGAAAATTATATAAGACATAACAGGAGGTCATTTATGTTTAGAAGTTTGAAAAAAATCGCTTCTGTCGTAATGGCTACGGCAATGGCTGTGACGACAGCAGTGCCAGGAACAGCGATTACTGCGAATGCCGCTGATACGACAATGAAATCCCTTGTTAACAGCTCTAAGAATGCAACGATATAAATTCATTTTTTCATTTCAAAATATATTCTTTCTTTAATCATCTATAGTTCAAAATCTCAGTTCATTTATCAAAATTTTTCCCATATTAATCATGACAGACCTTTTCATGGAATCCGATTCCGTGGTATAATACGGACAGACTCAATGAGAGGAAAGTACTTATCGTATCTGCGGATAACTTTCTTACAAAAATTCTTTTTTTGTGGAACATGGTACGATAAGGCTGGTCGAAAATATGCGACCAGAAAAATTAAATAATGAAGGGAGTTTTTATCATGACAGAAAAAACAGCACGTAAAATCTGTAAACAGACATTTGCATGGGTACTGGCATTGATGATGATTTTTTCCGTATTTCCGGCAACCCAGGTAAATGCAGCAACAAAGCCTAAACTGAGTAAAACAAAGATTACCATGACCGTTGGGCAGAGTAAGAAACTTAAGGTGAAGGGTATCAGCAAGAAACGAGCCAAACGTATCAAGTGGAAATCTTCCAAGAAAAAGGTTGTTACTGTTACAAAGACCGGCAAAATCAAAGCTCGCAAGGCAGGCAAGGCTGTAATCACTGCAAAAGTAGGCAAGAAAAAGCTGAAATGCAAGGTTACAGTTAAGAAGAAGCGTAAGAAATCTACGAAGAAAAAAGAATCGAATTCTTCGTCTAAAAAAATGTGGTTAAGCAAAACAAGTGTGACTCTTCAAGCTGGTAGCGGTGTTGATTTAGTTCTACATAATGCAAAAAATGTTGTAAAATGGTCCAGCTCTAATAAGAAAGTAGCATGGGTTGAAAGAGATACTACTTATAAAAATCATGGGGCTGTGCAGGCAGTAGCCAAAGGTACAACTGTTATCACGGCAAAAGTTGATGGAAAAACTTTCAAGTGTCATGTAAAAGTTATTGCAGATGATTATCATGCCAGTGAAGAAACTGAAGCAAAGATAAAGCAGGCTTTAAAAATAGTCAACAATAGCATGTCAACACAGGAAAAAGTCCTAAAATTAACCATTTGGACTTGCGATCATTTAAAAAGAGTTTACGGAGAATACTGGTCATATGAGCCAGAGAATACTGTAAACTGTATTTTAAAGGGGAAAGCAACACAATATGGCTATAATGATTTTCTGGATGAATTACTTTCTAACGCAGGAATTAAAACCATGTATGTTAATGAATCTTATGGTGGAGCGAGATTAAAAGTTGCTATTGATGGAAAGTGGTATAACTTAGATGTTTATCGTATGGACCCTTCTACACAAGATTCTTCTGGACGGGGCTTATTAAGTTATCAGATGCAATATTTCCTGTTTTCTGATACAGAAGCGTATAAGTATCACTCCAAATACTATAACAAGCCAGATAAACAGTTTGAAAAGTATAATCCGGCAGCTACCAGTACAAGATTTGATTTTGTTAAAGAAACATATAATAACGCGAAAACAGCAGAGGACATTGATCTTTTGACTGTAGCTTATTATAAATCGGACTGGGTAAGTTATACTTATGAAGAAGCCTTACAAGAAGATTTAATAAATTGTGCAAATGGTCTTTTCAACAAATACAATCCGTGGGTAACCGGAACATGGCGTAACTATTAAACAAAGCATCAAAAACTGAATATAGATAGGTATATGTATATAAAATTTTATTAATGCTATACAGATAGCATTTGGGAGCCATGCGTGGCTCCTTTTTTATTTTTCATAAAAACATATAATTAAAAGAAGAATTCGATTCTTTTTTCATCTTCCTTTTAAAAAATCAATTTTACATATTAGGTGGGACTGTGATGGAGCAGTCAGAAAGGAGGATGTCTTATGAAATGCCGAGACAGACCAAATCCATAGACTTATAAAGCAAACAAGCTTGGGTGCTTTATATAGCACTATGGTACCGTACCTTGAAAATTATATAAAAAATAACAGGAGGTCATTTATGTTTAGTTTAAAAAAAATCGCTTCTGTTGTAATGGCAACGGCAATGGCTGTGACGACAGCTGTGCCTGGAACAGCGATTGTTGCTAATGCTGAAACAACGACAATAAAGACTCGTGTAAAGAATTCGGATAAGAAGCAGAATACAATTAATGCGGCAGATATGAACAAATTAAGTATCAATACAGAAAATGCAACTGTTACTTATTCTTCTAGTCTTGCTACTGATAATGCAGCAGCTAAATGGGCTAAGAAAGAGATGAAAGACAGCGAAAAACCTAAACTTGGTACCCCGATTGCGGGTAAGTTAGATGCCAATAAAATCAATGACTCTAATAATGGATATTGGATCAAATATTCCGGTATAACTCTTAATGGAGCAGAAAAAGGAGAAAAATACGATTTAAAAGTATCTGTAGAAGAAGCTCATGGAGCTATTAGTGGAGCAGATGGACCATACATTGCATTTCACAAAAAATCCCCAACAAGTATCCGATATAGTGGGTATCAGTGGATTGTTGTTACTTATACATTAACAGATGCAGGAAAATCTACTTTAGCATCTACATGGAAAGGTAATATGACATTCTGGGACATTGACTCTTATCAGGGATTAGAGATTCGTACTCCAGGTCGTGTTACTTGGGCTGGACTTTCAGATGATTCTCATTTAGGTTTTAATATCCCAGATAGTAGATTACCATCAGCTAGCGTAAAAGATAACACCGTTTATTCCAATAATGGACATGATGCAACAGATGGAGCTATAGGAACACATGCGCAGCAACATGCTTTGTATCTTCAAACTCAATTAACGCCAGCTAATAACAAAATGAAAATCCGTTTTTTTACAGGTGGAAAAGACGGTAAACAGCCAAATGGGGTCTTTTTATCTTTTGATGCCCGTAACAGATCTGGCGGAACTCCCACTGTAATTAATTTTCCGTTAACTAAAACCGTCAATGGAAAATCAGATGTTACGTTGAGTAATTCTTCTGATACATTTGAGTATACTTTATCTACAAAAAATTGTGGTAATGCAGTCGGAAGTCAGATAAGTAGCTTTGTATGGAATGATACTTTAGAAAGTGTATTAGAATACTCAGGAACTCCAACGCTTACAAGAACATTTAACGGGTCGTCATCAAATGTAAGCGGATGGTTCGATTTTAAAATATCAGGGCAACAGCTTACAGCGACTTTAAAAGCCGCCCATAGAAATGATGATGATTTAACTGGAACATTTACCCTTCATTTCAATGCTAAAGTAAGAGCGGGAGCTAACCTTTCTAAATATCTTAATGCTGATAAAACAGAAGTTGTTATCCCTAACAAGGGTACGTTAACAACAAAACAGGATAGTGGAACAAAGACTAACACATCCAATACTGTCAATGTCCGTATGAAGATGGCAAAACTTGCTGTTGACAAAGTCGTAGACCAGTATGAACATAAAGTGGGAGACACTGTGAACTTTACGATTACAACAAAGGAAACAGGAAATGCAGCAGATGCAGCAAATGTAGCTGTAACAGATACCATTCCTTCTGAGTATAAGATTACTGGTGTAAAAACAGAAGGTGTTGAAGCAAATAGTTCTTTCTCTGGACAGGATGTTAAGGTAACAGCCGCTTCCCTTCCAGCAGGAAAAGAGTTTAAGACGATCGTTACTTGTACTGCATTGGAGAGCGGAAACGCAAAAGAAAATTACAATACTGCACAAGCTACAGCAACGAATGCCATTGATGCTGTGCAGGATGATGCTGAAGCTTATACAAACAGCGGCGAATTATCTATTGATAAAGTCGTAGATAAGTATGAGTATGAGGTGGGTGATACCGCAAGCTTTACCGTAAAGGTAAAAAATAACAAAGGTATTGCCAAAAATATTACTATCGTAGACACACTTCCAGAAGGCTTAGAGCTTGTTTCTGGTTCTTTAAAGATGAGCGGCGTACCTGATTCCGTGACAGAGCATGTTGCTGGAACAGCAGACCCAACCAATAAGTTAAACCCAGAACTTCGTAATGAGACAGCAACATCAAAAGTTACATCCAACGTTGCAGCAGAAGGAAACGGCTATAAAGCAACGATCTCTGCTCTGCCAAAAGATACGGAAGTAATGATCACATTTTCTGCTAAGACAACAAAAGCCGGGAATGGTAAAGAAATCGTCAATGTCGCTTCTGCAAAAGCAGATAATGCAGATGAAGTAAAAGACGATGCAGAACTTTACATCAATACGGCAGACCTTTTGATCGCAAAGAAATACATCAATGAGTATAAAGCAAAGAAAAAGGATAACCGAGCAGATAATGAATTTCGTGTATACGAAAAAGAAACAGGAAATGAATTAGTAAAATATCAGGTAGATGTGACATCAAACGGTGTAGATGGCACAGTAGCAAAAGATGTAGACATTTCTGATATCAGTTTACCAGATGGACTTATCTTAAATTATGATGATATCCAGATCGTAGAGACAACAAAAGATGGTAAAACAGTAGCCTTTAAAGCCGCAGGCGGTAAGGGAACAACTATCAAATATCATGTTGCTGGAACAGCGGATGAAACAAATAAGTTAAATCCAGATAAATATAACGAAACCGAAGACCGTACTCCTGAGATCACTCTGGAAAAGAGCGGTAACGGATGGAAGTTAAAAGATACTTATCTTGCCTCCGGCAGCAAACTGACAATCACTTATACTGGCAAAGCAACAGAGATTGTTAATGGTACAGAAGTAAGAAATACTGCAAAAGCAACTGCTTCCAATCTTGAAAAAACAGATGGCAAAGCAAAAACAGTAAAAGCGGATGCTCTTGTATATATCAACAGTCCTCGTCTTGTTATCACAAAGAAAGCGGATAAGGAAAAATATGCGATCGGTGATACGGTTACTTACAAAATCGATGTTACAAACTCCCAGATCGGTACAGTCGCAAGAAACCTTGTGATTGATGATGATATCCAGACAGAAGGTGTCAAACTGCAGAAAGCTAGCATTGTGCTGATGGATGCAGGGGGTAATGTCATTAAGAAAGAATCTTATGACGAAGCCATTAAAAACAACACCTTCACATTAAAGACAAAGAGACACCTTGTAAAAGAAGGAAATTATAGTCTCTGGGATCTTGAAGCTGGAAAAAAACCGGAAGTGCAGAAGACATGGAACCCTGTAGGCGTTACAAAGGAAACAAAGCTTCAGATTGAATACCAGATGGTCATCACTGACAACAATCTTGCTGGTAAAGAGATCAAGAATGTAGCCAATGCAGTATCTGATGAAGCTTTAAAAGTAACAACAGATGCAACTGTTACACCAAATGGTCCATCTATTATACCAGACAAAACATCTGATAAAGCGACCTATCACTTGGGCGAAGAGGCTGAATATACAATCACTGCAAGACAGAGCCGCGAAAATGTAACTGCAGAAAAAGTTATCATCAAAGACCAGTTCGACCAGAAGGATAACTTCCTTATTAAAGAAGGTTCTTTCTATGTAACATTTAATGGGAATGATATCACAAAAGATGTTAAGATCACATTAAATGCAGCAAAAGATGGATTTACCATCGAAACCGGAAAAGACCTTACAGAAGCAGATACGATCAAAGTAACATATCGTGCGATTCCACAGGCATCATCCGTTGGAAAAGAGACAACAAACTCTGTTCTTATTTGGGGAAGTAATGCACCGGAAGTACTGGCTACCCACAGAGTAACAACGGATCCGATCACACCGGAACTTTCTATCACAAAGAAATCCGATAAGAGCGTTTATTCTATTGGAGAGACTGGACACTACACTGTAGTAGTCAGACAGACAAAGAAGAATGCGACAGCAGAAAATGTTGTTATTGCTGATGCCATGCAGGTAGCCGGAACAAAGATCAGCAATGTTAAGATCATGAAAGGTGAGAAAGACATTACTGAAAAAGCAGAGATTTCTGTGAAAGATGGAAGCTATTCTATTAATACAAATGAAAACCTTGCAAAAGATGAAACATTCACAATCACATACGATGCATTGTTTGAATCTGATTCCTTAGATGGAAAGAAAGTGAAGAACATTGCCGAAACAAAAGCAGATAATGCGGATGAGGTAAAGGCTGATAATGAAGTAACCCTTCATGCACCAAACCTTACTATCACAAAATCTTCCGATAAGAAGGTTTACAATCTTTCTGATATCGGACATTATACTGTAAAGGTAACACAGGATAAGAAAGATGCAGAAGCAATCAATGTAAGAATCAACGATGCACTGCAGGTTAAGGGCGTAAGCATTGTAAAAGATTCTGTTAAGATTGCTGATACTACTGGAAAAGACATCACAAAAGATGTCAAGATTGAGACAAAAGATGATAGCTACTCTATCAACACTGGCAGAAACTTAGCGTATGGTGAATCTTTCACTGTAACTTATGATGTGGTATTTAAGGATGCTTCCCTAGCAAATAAAGATATCCCTAACGTAGCAGAAGCTGTTGCAGACAATGCAAAAGCAGAAACAGACAATACCGTTGCACCAGTTGATATTGAAGATGGACTTACAGCTATCAAAACGGCAAATCCAGAAAGTGGATCTGTTGTAAATACAGGTGATGAAATCACTTATAACATCACTGTCACAAATACTTCGAAAGAAGATAAGAAGAATGTAATGATCCGTGATATGGTTCCAGAACTTACAGAATATGTATCTGGTGGAACTCTTAAGACTATCAGTGGCAAATCCTATGTTACTTTCTTAGTTGATACTTTAAAGGCAGGAGAGTCTAAGACAGAATCCTTTAAGGTAAAAGTAACAGAAACAGGACTAGCAACGATCAAAAACGTAGCACAGGTAAAAACATCTGATGAGCCAGATAAGCATTGGGAAGATGATGATTTTGTTGATACCAATAAAGTTATCCACACCATCCCATATATCGTAACAGAAGTTGTTCCTGCTCTTTCAATCGAAAAATCATCTGATAAAGAGACATACAGCGTAGGCGACACTGGACACTATACTGTAAAGGTAAGTGAGACAGAAAAAGATGCGGATGCAAAAGATGTCATCATCAAAGATGCGATTGAAAATAATGCAGCAGATATCTTAACAGATACAATCAAGATCACAGATCCTGATGGAAAAGATATCACAAAAAAAGTAGAAATCAAATCTACAAAGAGCGGCTATACTATTAAGACTGGCAAAGATTTAAGCTATGGTGAGGCATTTACCGTAACTTATGATGTGAAGTTTACAAAAGCGTCTGTTGTTAATGAGAAAGTACGAAATGTAGCAAAAGCTACTGCCGGAAACTTAACAACAACGACAACAAAGGATGTAACTCCGGGAACTTATAAGGATGAAAACGGAAATGCACTCTTTGAGATTGTAAAAGATTCTGACCCAGCAAATGGCAGCACTGTCAATGTGGGGGATGATATCAAATACTCTATCAAAGTAAAGAACACATCCGAAAAAGACATCTCAAACATCCATATCCTTGACGCTGTACCAACCGGCACAACATACAAAGATGGCGGGGATGTAAAAGATATCAACGGTGTATCTTATGTTGCATTTACAATCGATACCTTAAAAGCAGGAGAAGAAAAGACCGTATCCTTTACGGTAACTGTTAATGAAAGTGCTGACAAGCAGGTTGCAAACAAAGCGTTAGTAAAAGTAACTGACAAAGACGATGATACTGATTTAAGCTCCTATCAGGAAACAAATGAGGTAACCCATCCACTACCATCATGGGTAGAGGATGATAACGAAGTTACTGTGATCGCTCCAAGCTTAACTATCCAGAAAGCATCTGATAAAGATGTTTATCAGGTAGGCGAAGTTGGACATTATACAGTAACAGTAGGACAGGATACAGAAAATGCGGTTGCAAAAAATGTTGTTATCAAAGATGCTTTACAGGTAAAAGGTGCTGAAATCCAGACAGCTACAATCAAGATTGTAGATACAAACGGAAAAGACATCACAAATAAAGTAGATAACATCACAAAGGATGTATCTGGTTATACAGTCGAGACAGGAAGAGACCTTGCCTTTGGCGAGACATTTACTGTGACATATGATGTATTGTTCAAAGATGGCTCTTTAGCAGGAAAGACTGTAAAGAACATCGCAAAAGCAAAAGCGGACAATGCATCTGCAAAAACAGACAATGATGTGACACCGGTTACTGTCGAAGACGGACTCACTGCATTAAAGAGTGCAGAGCCAGCTTCCGGTACACAGGTAAAAGCCGGAGACGAGATCACATACAACATTGAAGTAACAAATACTTCTAATGAGGAAAAGAAAAACGTCCTCGTTCTGGATGCTGTACCAGACAAAACAACTTATGTTGAAGGTTCTGGCGGTAAATTAGTCGAGATCAGTGGAAAATCTTATGTATCTTTCACTGTTCCAAGCGTAGCAGCTGGAGCTTCAGAAACAGTTTCCTTTAAAGTAAAGGTAGCTGATACTGTAACAGATGATGATGTGATTACAAATGTTGCACTTGTAAAGAAAGCGGATAAAGAAAATCCAGAAGATCCTTCTTCATGGACACCTGATGGCTTCGTACCAACAAACGAAGTAAAACACCCAACATCTGATTGGGTAGAGACAGAAAAAGAAGTTACAGTAGATGGTCCGGAAATGGCTATCGAAAAGACATCTGACAAAAACGTTTATGGTGTTGGCGAGACAGGTCACTATACTGTAAAACTTAGCCAGACTAAAGAAAATGCTGAAGCAAAGAATGTCATCATTGAAGATGCCCTACAGACAGAAGGTGCTGAAATCCTTTCCGATACGATCAAAGTATTGGATACAAAGGGTACAGACATCACGAAATCTGTCCAGATCGCAACTACAAAAACATCATATACCATTAAAACTGGTATGAATCTTGCAAAAGATGAATCTTTTACTGTTAATTACGATGTTAAGTTCACTTCCAAGTCCCTTGTAGGCAAGAAAGTGAAAAATATCGCAATTGGTAAAGCAGATACTGGTGAAGTAACAACTGACCATGAAGTTGACGTTGATAAGGGTACAGACCCTCGTTTAGTAGTGAAAAAGACATCTGATAAAGATTCTTACAAAGTAGGCGGGCAGGGACAGTACACTATCACTGTAACAAACGACCGTAAAGGTACTGTTGCAAAAAATGTAGTCATCAAAGATGCATTAAAGACAACGGGAACTGTCATTGATGAAAAGAGCATTAAGGTTACTGGTCCAGATGGAAAAGAAATCGAAAAAGCTACAGTCAAAATGACAAAGACTGGATTTACCGTTAAGACAAAATCCAACTTAGAGGGTGAAAAATCCATGAAAGTAACTTATAAGGTAACTTTCAAAGATACATCCCTTGCTGGAAAGAATGTAAAGAACGTGGCAACGGCAACTTCCGATAATACAAAGCCTGGAAAATCCACTAAGACTGTCAAAGTCACAAAGGCAACTCCGAAGAAGTCCACACCAAAGAAATCTTCCGGAAAAAGCAGTGGAAACAGCGGAAGCAATGGCACATCGAAGACTGTTAAGACAAGCGATATCATTTTTATGGTATTGATTGGAGCAGCGGTTGTATTTTGTGTCAGCGGCGTTGTATATGTTATTAAGAAGAGAAAAAGAATCTAACATTTAGATTTATTTTTTACACCTGCGGGCAACCGCAGGTGTTTTTTCATATTAAAGATAAAAAAGCGGAAAGCAGGACAAATAAATGAAAAACACACTTTTCTTGAACAATAAGCCAGGTGTGCATTCCCCTTCCTCAACAAAGTAGGCAGGGGTTAACACCGTCTGTTGCCGTATTCTAAAGAGTTTAGTATAATGAAAGTAAAGATTTTAAACAGTCAAAAGAAGGGAAGGATCGAAAGGCGAATAGAGCAATCATATATGCGATATATCCGAACAAAATTCAAGAGGAACAATGCCGGAAGACCTTTGGCTGTTGCCGCTTTGTGTATAATCAGATGCTCACTATCCAGCAGGAGCGGTATAAGAATGGGGAGAAACATCTTCCTAAGTTTCAGGCAAATACATACTGTAACCAGCATCTGAAAAAAGAATATCCCTTCCTTAAAGAAGTGGATAAGTTCGC
>PPYE01432835.1_pt1 | contig 27129 bp, 24 predicted proteins | sample 1559881 | NCBI WGS metagenome assembly PPYE01 (sample SAMN08240022, study PRJNA423297) | Human gut metagenome, whole genome shotgun sequencing project. | reverse complement strand
ATAGAAAGGAGGGCATTATGAATCATCTGCACTATATTCAAAAGATTACAAACGATTTGATTGAAACATATCAAACTCGCTGCCCTTTTGCTATTTCAGAAGCAAAAGGCATTAAAATCAAATATTGTAACGATTTTCAAGATTTAAAAGGAGCGCATGTCATTATTGCTGGAACACCTTATATTTTCTTAAAAGCCGATCTCGAAGAACAAGAAAAAAAATTGGTTTGCGCCCATGAGCTCGGACACGATATCTTGCACAATGATGTCCACGTTTCCTCCTACAGTTTTTCATCCTTGTCAGACAATAGAATGCTAGAAAGAGAGGCAAATATCTTTGCTGCGCATTTGTTAATCGACGACAACCAAATTGACGAATTGATTCGAAGCGGATATGAATTAAGTCAAGTCGCAGCTATTTTAGAAGTAGATGAGCAATTAGCCTTATTTAAAATAAATGAAATGATTCGTAGAGGATATCGTTATACACTAAATCGCTCCCCTTCCCCATTTTTTCTTAAATAAGAATCTGATACGGCAAAAGGACCAGGCCATCTAAGCCTGGTCCTTTTATTCGCCTAAATGTTATTATTCGTTGGCGGAAAATCCGCTGGTATAGAGATAATCTCCCAACAAAGAGCCGTCCGCATTTAAATACCGGATATGAATTGTCGCTTGACTCCCAATCTGATCTGCCAACTGGTCTGCCATTGCATAGAAGGTGTCTTCTGATGCGGTCATCATTTCATCAAGCAAATCAGTGGCGGCATTATCTGTATTGTCCATTTGATCCACATAAGTAAAACTATACACCAAAGTATTTTCGTTATCCGGATCCACATCAATTTCAACACTCATATCATCTGATGAAAAAGTTTCTTCCAATTCAGCCCCATACTGATCAATATACGCTTCCAGGGAAATCCCTTCTTCATTGTCTTCAGCTTCTGTTTCGGATTCAATTTGGGATTCTTCTACTTCCCAAATATCAACTTCTGTTTCACTTGAATATCCTTCAGAAGTTTCGGATTGCGAACTGGAAACGCCTGACTCAGATTGCATTACACTTCCCTGATCGCTGCTACACGCAGAAAAGCTTAGAACCAATCCTGCAGCCAACATTCCAACCAACAATACTCTACACTTTTTAAAAACCATTTTCAATCTCCTTCAATAATAAGTTCTGGGGTGGGCATAGATGTATCCAAATTAGTAGACAAGTCTAATTCTCGAATCGTATTTTGCACTTGTGTGGCTTTTTCATTGATTTCAACAAGCAGCGATTGAATTTCAGAGGCACGGTCAGATGGAATAAAGTTTTCATTCCATTCTGCTTTAGGGTTTGAGTCAATTTCCGCTTCCCTCTGATCTTCCTGCTCCTGATTATTCCCTACTACAGTTGAAATAAAAGCTTGCCGGTCCACTTCGACCGGATCACTTTCTGGACCGGTCACCATACCTGTATGGGCACATCCCGTAAAAGCCAATGAGCATACAACAATGCCCGCCACAACAAGCGTATTCAAAAAACTTTTTCTCAGCATTAAACTTCCCTCCTTTTGGCTAAATTTTATGCATTGAAATTATGTTTCTGATTGTTTACGCAGATTTAGATTGATTAGAAATCTTTTCTACAAAACAATCAACTACATATTTCAACGCCTTATTGGGTGATTTGCCTCTTAAAACAGAAGTGCAAAATTCTTTTTCCATTTTAGAAAGGCGTTTAAGCAAAGTCTTTTGCTGTTTCGCTGTAATTTTCCCAGCCTGATAATATTCTGCAATCAGCTTCTTTGCCTCTTCCGGATCAAAGAAAACATTTGGGACAATGCTTTTCATCGCTTCTCTATAGCTTTCATTGCCCACAGTCATTTTTTCAAAATATCTTTTCAGCAGGCACATCGCCAAACCATCCAGACGGGAATAAGATGTTCCATCTTCTTGGTAATAGCCGACTGTTGTATGGGTTCCATCCGCCCAAAGAATAGTCGTTTTCTGGTCTTGGAAAAAAACATCTACGATGTCAAAATAATCACATTCGTCATCGTTATCTTTTTCCTGGCACGCCATTGCATCGTGAATTGTCAAAGTAGTATATGGTGGCACTGATACATTACTCCATCCAAGGTCTCCTGTGCTGCTGGCGGGAAGGTTAATTCCAGACGATGTAGAAGTTGTATAGCCCTCCATATTTCCAGATGAAGACGCCATAGTTACCTCAGAGGGCATCATTGAAATTGTGGACAATTTTTCAGAATTAAAAATATCATTCAGCATTTCTTCAAAACCATTCATTTTTATCAAACTCCTTTTCTTTAATTAAGCGGTCTCCTCCAGGATCGCTTCTGGAGAGACCCCTAAACCCTTAGCAATTCGAAGAAAAGTATCCAGCCTGGGAATTCTCTTCCCCTCCTCTATGTATGTAAGCCCTTTTTCAGTCAAACCGGACGCTTGCGCCAATTCGGTTCGAGACATCGACTTTTCTTCTCTTATTGCTTGAATTTTTTTACCAAATTTATTCTTCAAATAACGTCACTCCTAATTACACTAATGATGCGACCAAAGCTCCGGCAAATCCCATTGCACACAAAGCAATTAAGAACATAAGCACCCACAGGGCCACACCGATAATGCCAAGTACAAAACCGGCCACTGCCATTCCTTTTGGCATATTTTCTCTTTTTAAACCGGCCATTGCTATGGCTCCAAATACGATTGCGGCAATTGGGAATAAGAAGGAAATGTAATCCAAATAAGGGATCCATCCAACTGCTAATCCAGCAATACCGCAGACCAATGATACAATACTAAAAGCCTTATTTTTGTTCATGAAGAACCTCCAAAAATTATTTTCATATATAGTATGTCATTTTTCTCTTTCCTCAAAAGTTTTCTTTAATTTCTCACGATGCCCTTTTTGATCCGGATCCTTTCTTCTGCTTCTTCGAGTAACTACAATCAAGATAGTAGCGAACAGAGGAATCGAAGCAAGCAATCCGACGAGAAGAACAATCTTTGCCCAATCTGGTTCTGTTGATTTTTCAATTTGTTGTTGAGATTGAAGCGTTGCCTGCTCAACTTCTTCTGTGTTTTCTACTCGAACACCTCGCACTAACAAACGATGCGAATTGACTCCATAAGGAGTACAGGTAATAAGTGTACAATAATCTTGATTTGGATCAATAAACAGGTCCTCTGTTTCTTCCGGCAGCACTACTTTTATTTGATCCACTTGATAAACTAAGGTTTCGCCTAATGAAATAATAGAAAAGGTATCTCCAATTTCTAATCGATCTAGTTGATCAAACATTGTGGAATCAGCCATGCCGCTATGCGCTGACAATACGCAGTGCGTCCCTTTCCCGCCAATAGGTAATGAAGAAGAAGCAATATGCCCAACTCCAACTTGTAAGGCTGTTTGATCTGTTCCATGATAGATTGGTAAATTTACATTGATTTTAGGAATTACGACAATTCCCATTGCACTGGTTTCGTTATAAGTCAATAGATTATTATATATTTCTTCTTGTTGCGGCGATATGCCCCCTGCCCCGCCTACATAGGATAAGGATGCATTGTATTCCTCTGCTGCCTCACGCATTCCCTCCAATTCTTCTTGCGGAACCACATTTAGATTTTCTTCAAATGCAGTTGCTACTGTAGTTTGTTGATCCGCATAGTATAATCGTGCAGCCGTAGGATAACAGATGCAAAGAACGCCTATAGAATACAAGAAAATAAAAAAGACAATCCAAAACCAATGCTTTTTCTTTTTGACATTACCTTCCGCTTTAATTGTTATTCCCTCCCTGCCTTCTCTTATAGTATGTCAGATTTTAATTTTAATTTTGGAACATGGAACACGGAACACAAAATGATAGATAAACAATAAAAAGAAATAAAAGCGTGTTGCAGATTTCTCCACAACACGCCTTTATTATTTAGTCTTTTAGGACTTTAACGAGAATAAGGATTACTTAGCATCCTTTTTCCGGCGATAGATAGAATAACCGCCAAGGCCTCCCAAAGCAAGAACCAGAATGGTTGTTCCAGCGATGGTCAGAGCCAGAGCGCTGGTATCACCAGTCATAGGCAGTTCTTCAGAAGTAGTGTTCACGACAGAGAAGGTTACATCATTCACAGAACCAGTGCTGATATCCACACCCAGGTTCTTAATGGTGTCGCCTTCTACGCTGGCGTTAGCGTACAGGTTGGCCAAAGCCACAGTGTTGGTAGGATCGGTATAATCAGAACGATGGTCGTAATCACCAGCCACGCTCAGCACAACGGGGTTGATCAGGGCGTGATAGCCATCGGGAGCCTGAGTTTCGACCAGGTAGTAAGTAGTGCCGCCAGTGGTGATAGCGCCGGTTCCGTCCACGGAACCTTCGTCAGCTTCCAGACCTTTGATCAGAATGCCGGTGGGCTGAGTCACAACGATTTCATCACCAGTGTTGGTGCCGTTGACATAGTAAATGGAAGGATCGGAACTATCCTGAGTCAAACCGATTTCCTGAGTGCAGTCTGCATCAGCATACAGCCGGAAATGAACATCGGTCAGCTGTTCATCCCATTCATTGATCTTGTCAACATGAACGGCGTAAGTGAAACAAACAACAGTGTCGATCGGAGTGTTGCCGGTAGAACCAGGTTCATCCCAGCCATCGCCCAGCACATAGGGGTCGTTGGAGAACTCAAGGTACACGTCATTTTCGTTGCCGGGGTTGCCACACACAGCGTCTTCGTTCAGAGTAGCGTCATAAGTAACACTGATCACGCTGTTTTCGTCAACGGTGACAGGAGTGCCTCTGGAGGTCAGAGACTTCACATCATCAAAGCCAATAGTAAAAGTGCAGGCGCCATCGAAAGCATCATGATCGGCGGCGCATTGACCAACTTCTACATCATAGCAGAAACTATCAATCACGGAGTCGCCAACTTTTACTTCAACGCTATCAGCATTGAAGGTCAAACCGGCATCCAAAGAATCATGGAATACATAACGATAAACATCGTAGTCATCCAACACATCGGGCATAGTACCGGAAATCTGGAACATTACGTCGTCGTTGATATCATAGTCTGCGACATCGTTCCAGCCAGACAGTCCGCCAGCGGTATAGGTTTCATCTTCATCTTCGAAGATCTTCTTTTCTACCGTCGGCACATCGGTCTTGGCATTAATCACCAAAACACCATCTTCTGCATACTGTTCCGCAGTATCCAACAGAGTAAAGGTACGGGCAACATATTCGCCGCCGATTTCCTCGACTTCAGTAATCAGGTAATAACCTTGCTGAACATCAGAGAACACATCATCTACTGCCTGATAATCAGGGGATTCCAGAATCCCAGAGTATGTTTCGTTATCTCGCAGTTCCAGGAAAATATCATCACCAAAATCCCGGATCTCGGTATCGGTCAATTCGCCCAAATAGGACACAACATCTCTTTCGTTGTCTTGACCGGTCAGTTGCATCAACACGTCGTCAAATTTATCATTCAACGTATAAGCATAGTTGATATCGCCGTTTGGACGCTGAGAAGTAGTCAGATCCAGCAACCGATAAGCATAATATTCGGCGTTTTCATTGCCTTCTGCAATCCGAATATCCAACGTTTCGCCGGCCGCAAACACACTGACAGCCATTGTGCTCAGCGCTGTTACGCCGACCACAGCGGACAAGGCCGCACTAAAAATTTTTTTCGCCTTATTCATTTTAATCTCCTTTAAATTTGTTTTTGCTGCTGATCATAAAATATGGATGAAATTAAATATACCCTTTTTTCTTAACCACACCCTTAGTTCAAAATTTAAAATGCTAAATCGACAGATATTTTATGGATCACCCCTTTTCTGTTCAATAACATTATTAGGAAATTGTCAGAGAATTCATCACCCTAAACCTTTGAATATGCAGGGCTTTTGTTTCGAAACGCATAACAAAACAAATTCATATTCAAAGGGAATTTGATTTTGTTCTGACTATATTTAGTATGTCAGAAATTAATTTGAATACATGAAAAATAAAATTTGAATTACTCTGGCAACTAAGCCTACACTTATAGTATGTCAGATTTTATTTCAAAATCTGAAAACACATATTATATTGATCTATATTTTGTGTTCTATCTTTAGTATGTCAGATTTTATTTTTAATTTTGGAACTCTCTCATAGCGAATTTCTCTCCAAAAACCCCTATGCAATTTACCGACAAATTAGATTTCAAAAAACTTTATTTCAGATATGCTATGTTTTAAAAAACAAATACATTTTATCTATCTTTTTCCGAAAAAGAAAGCAAAAAATAATTTGCCGTGCAAGTTACCGGCAAATTAAAATGCAACTACTCACATAATAAAAGTTCAAATCGGATTTTTATCTCTCATTTGCAGAAAATTCTCTGTAAATAAGCAATAAAAAAAGAGCAGCACAACTTTAGCCGTACTGCTCTTCGTTATAAAATGAGTCAATCGATTTTTTTACTCACTACGTGTTGTGCCAAAGTCATGACATCCAACACTTCAATTCTTCCGTTTTGGTCATAGTCTACCTGATCTTTATTTTCTGTCGGTTTAGAACCTACCACCATTTGAGCTAAAGTCATGACATCCAGAACATCTTCGGACCCATCTCCATTGATATCATAGATGAAGATAATCGGATCTTCCGGAGTTTCACTTCCCTGTTCTACCACTGTGATAGTAAATTCACTGGTTACCGTTGCACCAGTTCTTGGATCACGATAACTCACCACAACTGTTTTTTCACCAGGAGTGCTGAGATCCGGAATCTGTTGAATCTCTACATTTCCCAAAGACACAATTTCCTGATCTCCGTTTTCAAAGATCATAGTAAATTCCATTCCGGCTACCAAATCTTCTGCTGTTACGGTATCTCCTACCTGATATTCTGTTTTGGCAGGCTGGCCGGTAATCGCTGCGCCGGTAGGATTATTTTTCAATACGGTAATGTTATAGGTTACGTCAAAGATCCCGTAACTTACCTGAATGCGATTATCCCCTTCCATTGGATACACAACGCCATTCACTGTTACCGTATTAACATAGGAAACGGTGTATTCACTGATTCTTTCTGTGGTTCCGTCATTGTAAACGGCTTCCAGGATTAACCCGGTTGCATCGATTTCCGTCTGATTGGCGTAATAGATAGTTTTGTTAGGCTGCTGGGCAATCTGAATGCCGCTCATCACCCGCTGTTCCACCCAAACCAAGAAAGTATCGCTGTATCCTTCATAGGATACGGTAATGGTCTGCAGGCCGGAAACGGAGCTGTCAAAGCCGGATACGGTATAATCGGTAATTTCCGCTGTGCTTTCATCGTTGTAGGAAGCAGTAACTACCATGCCGGTCAAATTCAAAGACTGGCCTTGATAGTAATCCGTATTCAGCGGCAAAGTGGTAATTTCAATGCCGGTAAGCTGCTTGTTCTCCACGTTTACCTGGAAGGTATCGCTGTATCCACCATAAGACACAGTGACTGTCTGTGGGCCGGATTTCGCAGGGTCATAGCCAGTAACAGCATAATCATTTACCTGGACTTTAGTGCCGTCGTTATAAGAAGCCATAACCTGCATTCCAGTCAAATCCAAGCTTTGTCCAACATAATAATTGAGTTTATTTGGAGTTGCAGTGATCTCAATGCCGGTCAGCTGCTTTTCTTTTACCGTTACAGTAAAGGTATCGCTGAACCCATTATAAGTCACAGTAATGGTCTGCAAACCGGGATTCGCGTTGTCAAAGCCGGAAACACTGTAATCGCTGATCGGTTCTTCGCTTCCATCTTCATAAGAAGCCATAACTTCCAAGCCATCCAGATTTAAGGATTCGCCCTGGAAATATTCTGTTTTGGTTGGAGTTTTAGTGACTTCAATTCCAGTCATACGGTTTTCAGTCACTGTAACCTGGAAGGATGCCGTGAAATCACGATAAGTAACGGTCACGGTTTTCTGTCCAGTCGTGGAGCTGTTAAATCCGCTGATGCTATATCCCGTTACCTCCTCGCTGGTTCCGTTGTTGTACTGAGCCATTACGGTCAAAGAGGAGGCATCAAAAGTCTCGCCTACATAGTAAACGGTTTTATTGGTTTCAGCTGTGATTCCTGTCAAGGATTTAGCTCGTACCGTGACCAGGAATCCTCTTTGGTAAGTTTCTCCCTTATATTCATAGGTTGCATACACAATTTGCTGTCTGGTCAGGGAACTGTCATAGCCGCTGATGGTAAAATCTTCTGCAGGAATCACCAAGGTATCGCCGGTATTAAAGTAAAAAGTGCCATACATACCGGTTAAATCCAGTTCCTCTCCTTCCAGATATTCGGTTTTATCTGGTGCAGTCAGTGCAAAGCGATTGACTACTTTCTCTTTGACCGTTACTTCTGCAGTAGCTTTAACTCCTTGATATTCCACTGTCACTGTATAAGTATCGGGAACATCCGCATTGTAATCCGTGGTTAAGATATATTCATAAGAATACAATGTGGCACTGGTTCCATCAGTGTAATTTGCGGTTACGGAAACCGTGGAAGAATCAAATTCGCTTCCTTCCCAATAGCTGTCTTTTGAGAGTGAGACAGTCAAACTGGAAATGGGTTTGCTAATCACTTCTACTTGGAAAGAAGCGGTCATGTCTTGATAGGTCACTGTTACAGTTTGAGGGCCCAACACATTCGGTTCATACCCAGAAATGGAATTTGGATATACAGTGCGGCGATCTCCGTTGTTATAAATGGCATAGATTCTCATACCGCTGGTGTCCAAAGATTCCCCACGATAATAGGTTGTTTTGGTAGGAGGAGAAACCACGGAGATTTCGACTAATTCGATTGAATTGACGGTTACTTCAAAAGTGTCAGAGAATCCATTGTAGGATACGGTGATGGTTTTGGTTCCAGCGGTATTATCAAATCCACTGACAGAATAATTCGCAATTTGCAGAGAAGTTCCATCATTGTAATGGGCAGTTACTACCATGCCAGAAGTATCCAGCTTCTCATTTTCCCAATAAACTGTTTTATCAGGAGGAGTTACAGAGATCGAAGTCATAGCTTTCTGCGTCATTTGAATGGTGAAAGAAACAGACTGCCCCGCATAAGAAAGGGTGATGGTTTGTGTTCCGGGAGTATTAGAATCAAAGCCAGACACTTCATAATCAGAAACAACCAGTTCTTCCCCATTGGTAAAATGAGCGGTCACTTCCAAACCGGAAAGATCCAGCTGTTGTCCGGTATAATAAGAAGTTTTAGTAGGCATAGAAGTGATTTCTAAATCATCGCAATTTCGAACGGTGATTTTAACTTGCCGGGTCCATGTTTCATCGTGATTAAAGCAGGCTGTAATGATTGCATTCCCTTCTGTATTTAATGTCACAGTGCCATCTTGGGCTACAGACGCTACCTGCTCGTTGGAAGAAGACCAGGACACCAAATCCTCATACATTCCAGAAGGAGTTACCTGAGATTGAATCTGGATTTTTTCTCCGGTAACACCGGCATAAGAATCCATGTTCAGTTGGAAATTGGTAATCGGGGCATAAGCTTTTTCGCTTACACCATTTTCATCCAAAGTGTAGAACACCGGAGTGCCGCTGGCATAATCACTGTTTGTGGTGTACCAAACGACTTTGCCATCCACACAAATGGGCTGGCAATCCGACAACCAAACACCTTCTACAGATTTTACATCAGAAACAGATCCATCGGCAGAGTAAGAAACATAATATAATTTAGTGGAAGTATTAAACATAGATGACACGGCAATATCATTCCACAAAATATATCCGCCATCCAAACCTGTAGGTACTACTATAGGGTTAGAAGCTCTTTTGTCCGCAGTTTCTGTTCCCATATAATTAGTTAATTTTGTAACGACGGTAGCTTCTTTGCTAAAATCACTTTTAGGTGTATAAGAAATAAAAATATTGCGTTCCGCCGTTCCAGTACCAGTTTGATTGTCCGAAAAAGCAGAAATATATCCATCAGACGTTTCTGCCAATCCCCCAACATTAGCTCCCGTGTCATTTGCACCGATTTCCCCTGGAAAAGATTGGACATAAACAAAATCAACTAATCCAGCGAATAAATCATTCCCTGCTAAATTATCATACTTAGCAAGCATGACACCACGCGGAAAACCATCACCATGGTTCAAAGTGATAATATTATTTTGCGTATCTACTAAGACAAATTGATTAAGGGAATGACTAACATAACCAAAATTAGCATTTGAAGTTCTATCAAAAGAATCAGTTACGACCATATCCGATTCACGTACTGAAAAAATCATATTAGATTGATGAATCAGACCATCGCTTGCGGCATACATTTCGTGTGAAGTATGGACATAAAGGTATCCACCATATTCAGCACAACGCAAAGAACCAGCCTTAAAAGGAGTCGTAGTATTTGCTCCGTATAAACCCGCAGATCCCACACGATTAAAGTTTTTGTCATATTTAATCACTCGAATAACTTCAGTGGAATCATCTTCTTCTAAGTTTTCTTGTCCACAAATAATATAATTAGCATCTTCCCCCGCATAAAAACCACCCCAAAGAGGCAGTTCTAATGAAAGGCTTTTCGTTTCCAATAATTGAAGATTCGCAGAATACGTTTCAATAATAACTTCATCGTTTACATATTCCACTCGTACTAAATTGTCCCCTTCTTGATACAAATAAGACTTTACAGTAGCAGCCCATCGATCATAATTGACATAGCCGTTATCCCCAGAATTATCGGATGGTGTAACAATTAAATCTGCTGTCTCTGCCGATACAGCAAACGGATTCACCATTACAGCGCAACCGATCACCATAATCATTGCAAGGAGAACCGCCACAACACGATTTTTTCTTGTGATTTTTCCTTTCATAAATTTCACTCCTTTGTTTTTCCTTGTGAACATTCCTTTGATTTGCAAGCCGGAACAACTGTTTACAGTATACACTTTTTATTGGGAGAACGCAATCTTTTTTGTATGAACAGCTGTTCCATATCTTTCTCTAATAGTATGTCTGAAATTACTGGTAGATCATTTTTTCTCACAGCGATTTTTATTGACTTCTTATGGATTTTGACATACTATATATATGAAACTAAAATGTTTGCTAGTATCGGGAGGAGAAAATCATGCCAAGTGTTTCAAATATAATATTTTGTTTAGATGCGACAAATAGTGATGAGCATGGAGCTTGTGCAAAAACAATTTTATCTGCTCTCAATCCAGAATACATTCCCGGTCTATTCACTTTTTCAGTTATTATTGTTTTATTGGATGTTGATTTATCTAAAACGCATCAATTGGCCGTTGATTTTATAAATCCTATTGGAGAGAACGTTGTTAATGTTCGAACCTCAATTTCCACCATGAATAAAATAGGCAATTTACCGGAACAATACCAAGGAATAAATATTGTCATGGATTGGAATAATGTCAATTTGAAAGTCTCTGGTAAATACACTATAAAGGTGACAATGGACGAAAAGTTTCTCGAAGAAAAAACTATTTTTGTAAAGGGGCGAAACGAATCATGACATCAGATATTTCTATCGTTTTGTCCCCAACACCTGCACCGCAAAGCAATAATGTACAAATAAAATTAGGATCAGCTAAAGAAAACAATGTGATTCAAATCAATTGTACAAACCAAAACAAAGATCAGAGCATATTCGCATTAGCAAAAGCTTTTTTGTCAATTTCCGAAATGACGCACAAAAAATTACAAATGCTTTGTTATTATGCAAAGGCATGGTATTTAGCTTTTTATGATCGTAACTTAATTGATGAACAATTTGAAGCATGGGTTAATGGGGCTGTGCAACCTGCGTTATATCAAAAATATAAGAAATACCAATATAGCGAAATCCCTAAATTATCAGATACAGGGGAAATACCAGAAGAGTTCCTTTCTTTTGCACAAGAAGTTTATCGTTCTTATGGACATTTGACAGGATATGAACTTGAAGTGGTTATTCATCAAGAAGATCCCTGGATCGAAGCACGTGGGGATTGCAAGCCTTGGGAGTGCTGCCATAATTATATATCGGAAGAAAGCATGAAGAAATATTATAGAAAGATGATTGCATGAAAAATATCCCAAAAGAAAAAAGAAAGCATATTCACGAATAGCATTTACTGAAGGCGAACGTTCTCATGTAAACAAAAAAATTGTTTTTTCATTTGAATGTATTGATCGAAACGAATATTTTAATTTGGACGGGACCTGCCAAAATTGGTCGGCTGATTTGTTTGACACGTTGCAAAAAGTATCAGCCATAAAAATAAAAGAAATTACTTCTGGAAATTATTCCGGGAAAAATTCTACATTGCGAATACATCGTCATCAAAATGCAACTCCACCATGTAAAGTTCCTGAAAACATTTTATTAGATGATATGTGGCAAATTAGAATATCTAAAAGCAAAGGAGGAATACACGGAATCTTCTCTGAAAATATTTTTTATGTAATATGGTTCGATCCACAGCATAATCTGTATCCAGATAAAAATCATGGAGGATTAAAAAAAATCATTCCACCATCAACGTGTTGTAAGGATAGAGATTCCGAAATCAAAAATCTTATAATAAAGATACAAGAGTTAGAAGAAGATCGCAAATTTTTATATTCGTACATTTCTGATTTAGAACAAGAAATCAAGAAACAAGGATAAAACACAATGTGTGAATTAATGAAAAAGCTCATACACGAAACAGCAATTATAACAACAATTATTCTTGCCCGTATTACTAAAAAATTCAATCTCAGTGATAAAGAAGCAAGAAAGTATATTTTCAAACAAAAAATCGCATAAAAAAATAAAAGGGAGCAGCTATGATGCCGCTCCCTTATCAAATTAGGGCGTAAAACCCCTTGCTTTAGCTATGGGGAGTATGTCACTCGGTACGAATAGTCAACTTCGCTTCTCGGTCATTTGGGGCAATCAAAACGTCACAAAAGTCAAATCAATTATACAGAAAGAATGGCAGCAGGAATTTACCCTACTGCCATCTTTGCTTTTTATAGAGCCTTTATTCTAGCTCATTTTATCTCTTTTTGCTGCTTGCCTTGTATGTTTTGATTCCAACAAACAGTCCAGCAATGAGCATCAATCCAATACCAGCAATGGAAATTGGCCACATTGTGTTCCCTTCCCCACCGGAATTGGGCAACTCAGCACTGGTTGTATTGACAATGGTTAAGCTATCTTGCTCTGCTCCATTGATTCTTACAACTTGTCCGTTTGTATTTAATGTCACTTCATATACAGTATCGCTCAGATAGAATCCATCCGGAGCACTGATTTCCTTCACGTAGTAAGTCCCAAATTTTACGGAATCAAACGAGAAGGCACCATTATCTGCAGAAACATCTTGATCCACCAAATTGGTGCAATCAGCAGAATCATACAAACCAATGGTTGCACCGGCTAATCCGGTTGCGTGTTCATCAGTTTTCTGACCAATGATTGTTCCAGTACCAAGCGTGTTGACCAAATCGTTTAACGTGTATACCTGATTGTTTTGAGAAATAGTGGCTGTTAAGACGACATCGCTCTTAATATATCCATCCGGGCTAACCAATTCAACCACTTTATAATTGCCGTAAGGCACATTATCGAAGCGGTAGTAACCGTCACCCTTCCCTTCCACATTCGCAGAAGTTACAGTTGCACGAGCGGTGCTTTGAGTATAATTGGTTTCGCTTGCATCAAACAAGCCAATTATAGCTCCATTTAAGCCATTATCTTCTTCATCAACCTTATAACCTTCAATAGAACCCTTGATTATCGGGTTCACAATATTTTCAGTTAAGGTTATCATATCGGAACTATCGATCGTTACTGTAATGGGGGTGGCGTCCAACACGTAACCTGCCGGAGCTGAGATTTCAGCGATTTTGAAATTGCCAAAAGGCAGATCTGAAAAGCTAAAGTATCCATTTCGGCCATTGTGGTTAGACGTTGTTACGGTCATACCATTGTAAGCATTTGCTGCGGTGAAGACAGTTTCGCTTGAGTCAAAAATGCCGATTACAGCGCCGTTGACGCCATTGCCATTTTCGTCTACCTTATAGCCTTCAACGCTGCCAGACGCCTCATAGTTGACAACATCTCCAACATAGAGCGTAGTGGGATTTTCAGTTACCGTTCCTCTCCAAACTTCGCCGTCAATTTTCTGCATATTGGCTGGCGCTACGGTTTCGATGATATAGTATTCATTATCGCCATTCTCATTATAAGAGATGTTTTCGAATCTGAACACGCCGTCTTCACCAGTGGGTTGGCTGGTTTGTACAACTGAATTATTGCTTGCTCTCAACAGCTGGAATACCGCTCCGCTTAAAGGTTGATAGGTTGGTCCAACTTTTCGGCCTTCAATTGTCGTATCGATAAAGATATAATCATTTACGATATTTCCAATGAAGCAAGTTCCAACGGTGGATTGCCCGAACATATCTGTGCCGGATACAATCTTACCATTTTGAACAGTACCATACCAGATTACATCCATAATCCGATCATAGCCTTCCGGAGCAGAAATTTCGTAAATACAGAAATCTCCATTCGTATTAGCCGAAAACTCAAAGGTGAAATAGCCTTCTCCTGATGTCGTGTAAGTTGAATTTGGAACAGCCGATGTGGTTTGAGCGGTTGTTGGGTCAGCTACTTCTGTGCCATCAAACAATCCGAAAGTTGCCCCGTCCAAAGCGGCGCCATATTCATCCACCTTACGTCCAGAAATACTGTCATTTTCAGGGATGATCATGTTTACGATATCGCCCACATTTGCGTAATCACCACGTTCTGAAATAGCGACATCTGCCGCAAACACAACTCGCTCATAAGTTGATGGTGCTTCCAATTCAGACAAGATGTAATCGCCGTAAGGGACATTTTCAAATGAGAAGCTACCATCGTCCGCAGATACTGCCACTAACGGTTGACCATTGACATCATCAGAAACATTTGCCTCTACAAAGTAGGATTCATCTGTTTCTTCATTCACTGTATCAGATTTCTTGAACAAACCAAATTTGGCGCCAGACAATCCTTGACCAAGGTTATTCACCTTGCGACCTTCCACTTCACCAGATCCAATCGGATTAATGATAGGACCATAATAAACAGTCCCTGTATTACCATCAGAGATAGTAACCGTATGCACTGTGGAGTCAAGTTCGTAACCTTCCAAAGAACTCAATTCGACGATATAATATGTTCCTGCGCCTAAGCCTTCAAAAGTAGCAATACCGTTTTTCTGCTCTTCTTCAGACCAGACTGTTGTGGCAGTTTTAGCGGCGTTAGAAATATTATACACATTTTGTCTTGAAGTATAAAGGCCAAAAATAACTCCGTTCAATCCTTCACCAGATTGATTGGTTTTTTCAAGAACGATTCGACCAACGATTTCCGGATTTTGAATATCGCCAATATTAATGGTTTGACCATTATTTTCAGCTGTTACAGTGACTTCCACTGGGGTTTGGTCAAGCATATGTCCGTCCACACCCTCAATTTCAACCACTTTGTAACTGCCGTAGGATACATTATCGAATGTGAAGACTCCATTAGAGCCAGCGGTTGCAATATAAGGATTACCGAACGGATCGGAAGCAACTGTGTCTCTGGTATAATCTGTAGTATTTGAATCAAACAGCCCAAATACAGCTCCGGCGAGAGCATCGTTTCCGTCCGTCTTACGACCTGAAACAGTGGCTAAGATAAGCGGGTTTTTCATACTGATAGTAGCATGATTCCCATCACTTATAATTCCTTCGCCGTTTACCATCGTACAAACACCATCATTGAATGTTACAGTATACACTTCATCATTCAATAAGTGTTTGCTGTCAGTTGCCAATTCAACGATTTTGTAAGATCCATTTGGATCCAAACCATTAAATCGGAAATAACCATTTTCGTCAGTGACAGCTTCTTGATGATCTGCGTTTTCAAAATCAGTTACGGACGCATCAAACAGACCAATGGTAACTCCAGACAAGGTTGCGGTATCATCCCTAATCTCGTCGTCTTCAGAAGTAACACTATACTTTACACCATCTACATAGACCTCTTTGATCGGATTGTAGAACGTTGCAAAATTATAGACATATCCTTCTTCAGAAGGTTCACCCATTGTTGTAAAGTCTACATCAAAGACTTCATTGCTCTTTTCAAATCCTGCCGGGGCTTGTACTTCCAAAACTTTATAGTGTTTCGTTGCATCCAACCCTGTGAATTCAAATACACCATCCGACCCTGTTGTGTAATACTGAGCATTCGGATTATTTAATCCTGTATTGGTATCGTCATAATCGAACAAACCGATTGTTGCACCAGCCAATGGATTAACATTTCCGTCAGTATCGGTGCCGTATTTCATGCCTGTGATTTTTGCCGGAACTGGAGTGTTTTCAAGAGTGAAAGTGGCTACCGCAATGTTTGTTGCAGACACTGCTTGTTGCCCATTGTTCAGATAATGGGATCGCAAATACCCATTGGTAAATTGGAATGAATGGACATCATCAGATTTTGTATAACCAAATGGTGCTTCCGATTCAACAATTTTATAAACGCCATTCGGATCTAACGGGTTACCTTCTGAGTCCGTGGTAAAGCTAAATGTGCCATCTTCCGCTGTAACAGTCTCATTTATTTTTTCAGCAGGGAAGTAATTGATAATAGTATCGGTCCATTTGCTTTGATCTTCAAGTCCATATGCAATATGTCCGCAAGAACGGCATCCATAATGCGGATAGCCCGTCGAAGCACCTTTGGAACCGATTACCCAATATAACTCCATGTTTGCTCCGCAATTTGGACAAGTCGTATCAATTTGATACAACTCAATAGTTGCACCAGCTAAAGGTTCCTGTGTTTCCGAATCCACCTTTGTGCCATTGATTTCAATGGGGGTGTAGTTAGCCAATGTCCAGTTGAATGTGTTTGTCTCATTGCTTTCATCTACAGTAAAGATAAACACTTCATCTGAAAGAATGTGGTTTTCTGTTGTGCTGATTTCTTGAGCTGCATAATTCCCTTCCGGAAGTTCAGTAAAGCTAAAATTATAAGGGGAAGAATCGTCCGTTATAGTTGTTACATAGGGTTCTTCATCGGCAATTTCTTCTCGCACAGATGCTTCGTCAGTGGAATCTACTTGCCATAATCCAATTTCCACGCCAGCCATTTGTTCGGTGGTGCTTGCATCAATATAGCCTACTTTTTGCCCGTTGAGAGTTCCTTCTATTTTTTCATTTTCACAAGTAAATTCAATTTCATCCGAAACAAAATCGAAATCTGCGTTTGAAGAGTTGTAAAATTGGACCGTGCTCTCATTTGTTATGCTACTACCTAATCTTACAAAATTAAAACTTCCAAACACATTATGCACAGTATAATATCCACCATAACCATTCGGTTGTGAGTAAGATGCTACACGATCGATTGCACCAGTTAATGTAAAAACAGCCGCAGTTTCAAAGCCATCAGAGATGTGAGTTCCATATCTGGTTGGCTGTTTATATCCTTCCGGAGCACTTATTTCTTCGATGACATAATAATCACTTGCATATTGTCTAAGATATGTTCTTAATATATTTGTTCCATTGGCTGCGGTGACGTTAGAGCTTCTGATTAAATCATTATAAGTTTGACTACATACTGCGTCCAGGCCCAAAACATCTATATCAAAAGATGCAATTCCTGTCTCATTTGTGGTAGCAGTAGCAAGCAAATCTCCTCGGTATCCTCCGCTGTCTCGTGCTTCATACAAAGCAAACGTTGCTCCTTGGACTGGTTCTCCATTTTGATCCACTTTTTGAACTGTAATATCGCCTGTTTTTACAGGATCTTGCATACTGATAGAAATTTCATATCTATTTTCCGTTTCATTATAGTGAATCGTTATAGTCGCCGTACCGTTACTACCAGAAGTAAGTTCCATTGTTCTATCTTCGTAATTTCCAATTGAAGAAATAGTTATTCTTTGAAAAGCATCATAACCAGATGGTGGATCGAGTTCAGAAATATAAATACTACTTATGCTGTTTGATGCGATATTTTCAAGAGTTGCGTTCCCTTGTGCATCTGTTGTAATTTCATAATTTTCTCCACCAGCATTAATGTTAAATGTTACACCTCCTAATGGAGTATCGCCTATTCCGCTTTTTTCGATATGAATTCTAAGTGGGACACTTGGTGCATTATCAACCGTAAAAGAAACTGATAATGGAATATTTATGTCGTCGGGCCAATCATTAGAATTAATAGAAAAGCGGCGGACCGTATCAGTTAAAACATATGGATTCCCATTTTTGTCTGTCCCTGTAGGGGGTGTTACTTCTTTAGCATAAAACTGCGTACTGCCATCATACAGGAAATTACCTGTTCTTACCACACCATCACTATCTGCAGTAAAAGTATTTTGATTGTTGGTGTCTGTAAGAGGTTGATCACTACCTAGTTTGAAAATTTGAAATTGAGCTCCGGACAATCTTTCTCCGGTATATTGGTCTTCTTTAGTAATTGTTACATTCCATTCACGTGGTGGTTCTTCTATTTCAATCACCGCTGTTCCATTCGATGGATAATTTATTTTAACATCAGCTGCATTTTTATATCCAACTGGCAATTCCACTTCTCTTACGGAAAGACCGTCTCTCCACCGATAATCTCCGGAAATACCAATTCCACTTCTGGCATCGGTATAAAACACTTCATTTCCGTTAACATCTTGTACAACGTTTCCATTTTCATCGACGACGGAAAATCCAGCTCGCAAAGGCGCTCCTGTGCCTTCAGCAGTTTTATGAATTTCTATCCTGAAATTTTTCAGTCTATTATAAAAATCAACTCTTGTGTAATTATTGTTGCTTGGCCCTGCCGCAGTAACTTCGATCACCTGGCTCGCCGGTTGTGGATCATAATTTTCATCCACATTAATCTCTGTCACTGTGTAGGTGTCAACAGGAACCCGAACTGTGGTATGACCATTCCCATCTGTTGTTAAGGTAGCTGTATATCCGTATCTTTGTCCAACAACGCTGAATTGTTTTCCGCCCACATTGTTGTCATCTGCTGTTTTGTATAAGTCCAAAACTCCAGCCTCAACCCAGACGTTGAAAGTACTTGAATCACTCGCCTCTTGCGGAGTAAAAGAGATAAAGTCTTGTTTGCTTGGATTGGTCCAGGCTTGTGCGACGCCATCAACAATGGCGGCTTGTCCATTGTAATTTGCGCCCTTTGTTCTAGCCGTAATGGTAAACTGTTGATTTGCACGTGCAGCTCCTGGCTGAGTTTCAATTAACAAAGCAGTGGGACTGGCAAATGCAACATGCAAATTGCCATTATTGCTATAATCAAAGTTGTTATAAGCAATACCACCAGTTGGGTCATTAATTACAACACAATAAGTACCACGAGCCTGATTCCACGTTAATGAGTATGTCTGCCCAGCAAAAGGATTTGACTGCATAGATGTTGTAATATGTCCCTTAATGGAATTATAAACATCTATAACGGCCTGTTTCCCGCCACCGGCGCCATCAGCTAAAGTGCTCAACACTCTGCTCTCGTTACCGGTATTATAGGTATGGTTGAAAATTTGCCATACCATAATTTGAGTAGCCATGTAAGCATAATTGCCATAACCATAATACTCCCACGAAGGATTCGTAGACGTGTATTGATTATAGCCAAAAGAAATAGCTCTGGCCAAAATTGTTTGCTCTGTTGAATTTAATCTGCCATTCAGATTGGTAGTCTGCAGAGAATCTCCTGTATTGGACGAAGTTCGATATTCTGTACAGTAGGCAACTTCTCCATTGACATACATTTTCCAAAACCCGGACTCACTGCCTGTAAAAGCCGTACCCGGAATAGGGTTAGTCCTGAATGACGAACCTACAGTATTGTAAAAAATTTTTTCAATTCTGGTAACTTGTCCACTTGCCGCAGAAACATCGGTAGGAATCATTGCAGCGAATAATTGAAAAGGAACAATTGTGAGCATCACTAAAAGAGCTAGAATCCATGCCCCAAAGCGCTGCGTTCCGGTTTTCTTAATTTTCTCCATACCTTGATTTTGTGCTTTACGCACATCCTCCTTTCAGTTAAAGGTACTTGCCAATGACCTTTCACCAAATCATATTGCATCCCTCCTTTTTTGTTCATTCCACTCATTTTCTGACTCACCTCCATTCTTACCAACGCAGTTTTCCATTTAGGAAAGTTTAGGGACAACACTAAAGTCCAAAACTTTTTTAGTGCATATATAGTATGTCAGAAATTGAGTCAAAAAACGGAATTCGTCTTATAGCGAAAACTAAAAGAATTTCAAAAGACAAAATAAAAAGCCGCACCATAGAGATTTCCTCTACAGTGCAGCCTTGGCAAAATCTAAATTATTAAAATATCATTATTCTAAAATATTTTTATTGTAATGATCTTCCAAAATCGTCATTTCGACATCATACGCAAAAACATAGTCTTCTATATTTTCATTGATTACCGCTTCAAAATCGATAGGATCTTCTTTTGGAACGCCTACACAATGGCAAATGTAAGCATGACCTTTTTCTTGAATATAACAACTAATTGAGTCCTCTTCTTCCATAATATAAAAATAGAAAACACGATGGCCATATTCTCTAGTAGTTCTTTTTACTTCCATTGTTTCAAAATTCATAATAAGTACCTCATTAATTGTTATATAGTAAATACAATTTACAATGATCTTATCATAAATCAAAAGTAAAATCAATGAGATTCTTTGTCCAGATTATCAAATAATTTTTCTACATCCATTTATTTATAGCTTTCTTCCCATTCCTTAGCTCCATAAGAAATTTCCCCGTCCGGAATATTCACTGATGCAACAAGTTTGTTAGTGTGGCAATTGGAAATTTCAATTTGCACATTCCAATCGGTTGTATTATTTAGAAGCATATAATTCATCCCATAACTTGATGAAATTCCAAGAATTGTTTTTACTTCTATAATGCTTGAAATATTCTCATCAAAATAAAGAGTCAATTTTTTATAAGACCCATCCGATATGTACCTATACATACTGTTAGAAGATGTAAATTGTTGTGCTAATTCATCTACAAAGTCATCGTTTCGCTGAATAAGATTATTTCGTTGTTGATCCGTTAACTCTAATTGCATTCCTTCGGGAATTTCTTTTGCATCCGTACAAAAGTCACTTCCTAATTCCAAGCAAGATTCTACTGCCTCAGCAACTTCCGAACCTGTAAATTTAAAATAGGAATTGGGAATAATGTATGTTTCTGTTTTATCGCTTGCGGGACTCGATTGAGAACAGCCACAAAACAACAAGCAGACCAAAGTAAAAATAGCAGCCAATTTTCTTTTCATATTTCTTATATAACTTCCTTCCCATTTTAATTTTTATTTTTAAATTTTATTAGTTTTAGAACCAGGCTGTTATCTATTTATCATCCGAATAATTATAAGTGACATACAATGTTTCTTGTTCCACATAATGTTCATCAGATAGAAAATCCGTGTAATTATATTTTGTGAGATACGCAATTTCATTATCATTGAGAAGGATAAGCCGTGCCATACCGTATAATTGATGATCCGTCAGATATTCATTGAAATCAGTTTTAAAATCACTTAAATTCCGTCCGCTAAAAGTGGCGCCGTCAATGAATACCCACAAACTACTTTCAACTTTTCCACTGAAATCAGTATCCACTGTCGGCACTTCAGTCAATGAAGTATTTGTAATTTCAGCAAAAACTTTGATTTCCGTGTCTGGCAATAAAGTTTTAACGCCATTATATACATACGAAACAAACATTGCATTTGCGGCGACATTCATATAGTTGTCTTCATATCCGATATCTGTCTTTGTAATAGTAAAACTGTCTGTTTCTTCGTCGCCAGACGTCGGATAAGCACGCATATGCTCTTGTTCCAATGAAGTTTGAGGACTATAACCAGCATAGGAAAAGGAAGTATTATATTTTTCTTCCGCATAACAGAGCATACTTTCGATTTCAACGATAGCATCTTGCTGTAATACAGAAAGCTCGGCATACTCAGTTGGTAACCCCTGTTCCGTTAAAATATCAATTTGTCTTTGACTTAAAGTAACTTCCGGTTCGGAATTGGTTGATGATTCGAAATTGTTGCTCCTGCATCCACACAATCCAATCATCAAGACAAGCAGAGCAATTATTATTCCATAGCTAATACTTTTTTTCATTGGTTCCACACTCCTTACAGATGAATCAATAAGATTCTTTTTCCAAATCATCAAACAATTCTTCCACACTGGAATATCTTTTTGCATCTGGATCACGAATTAGTCGTTCCCCTTCTTCAATCGTTTTTTGTGTTACAAAATTTGGGATTTTATCGCACATACCAAGTCCTCCTATCTTTTATCGAATAATAAAGGTTTCTGCTTTCTTTACCCATTCTTTTCGAATTTCCCACGTAGTTGCCTGAATAGACTTATTTTCCTCCAACCCCCAATACTCAGTCCGGATAGAAAGATCAAAAATTCTTTCCCAGCTTTTCTCTTTTGGCAATACCGGATTCTTTTCTTCTTCTTTGGATAACGCCAAATATCCATTCCCTAAAACAATATGCCATTGATCAAAATCAGACAGCACAATCAAATTAGACGGCACATCAACAGTAAGCAAGACAATAGGTGTCCCTTTTTCAGCCCAATATCGCCCAAAGGATCTCATATCAGGACGTTTACGAATCCCTTCCCACTCATACCATAGCCAAATCGGGTATTTCACATTCGACGGCGCCGGTCCAATTGCTTCTTCCATTTGAGAAGCCATCCAATCATAGGCGAATTGGAAATCTTCTTTCCAAAGAATATGATCTTCGTCTGTTCGCAAAACGCCTGTTTTTTGTAAATTATCAAATGCGTTTTGGTGTTGGATTGTCCACAAAATCAAAGCACAAACACTTCCCTTTAGTATTAGTATGTCAGAAAAAGCGCCCCGCTTATAACGAGGCGCTCAATTCCTATTTATTTGCGAATTTTAGCGGACGAGGGAACTTGCCAAGCACATGACATCCAGCACATCGACTGTATTATCTCCATTATAGTCATAAGCAATCGATGCTGTAATATTTGTGGTTTCCTGCGCCAGCCCCATTACATCCAACAAATTGGTCTCATAATCGCCCGTAACATCGCCCCAAAGGGTGCCATCAGACTGCAGAGCCACATAACTGCAATTTGCCGGTGCAGCGGCCTGCAAGCTAGAAGAAGCGCTCATCATTACAGGACTTTCCACCTGCCCAGAAGAGCCTTCAAAGGCATCATCTGCTACGGTGACATTATTGTTCTGTACGATAACTCGCCCCAACAGGAAACAGGACGCAAATGCCTTAGATTCGATATTGGTGATAGATCTAGGCAGAACAATTTCTTTGAGTTCATAGCAAGATCTGAAAGCAGAAGCTGGTACTGTCACGAGAGAATCCGATAAGGTTACTTCAGTGAGATCCATACAAAACCGAAAAACGCTGTTCCCCAAGTTGGTTATGGAATCCGGCAAGGAAACGCTGGTCAGGCCGGAGTAAGCAAAAGCGGAATCACCAATGGTAGTAACCGTATCCGGAATGCTTACAGAAGTCAGCCAAGTACAGCCGTTAAATGCTTCGTCTCCGATAGATGTAATACCTTCCGGAATAGTGTAAGAAGCCAGTGTTTTACAGCCCCAGAAAGTCTCGGCGGGGAGTTCAGTAAGTCCGCTCGGCAAAATAGCTTCTTTCAACATTCTGCAGCGATTAAATACACCTACGCCCAAATCAACAACAGAATCCGGCAATGTCATTGACTGCAGATATTGGCAGCGAATAAAAGCATAATTGCCAATAGAGGTTACGCTATTCGGGATTTCCAACGAAGTAAAAGTGCAATCTGCAAAAGCGTAAGCTCCAATTGACTTTACGCTATTCGGGATGTCAAACGTGGAAACATTATAGCACAAATAAAAGGCTTCGTCTGGAATTTCGGTTAAGGAATTAGGGAGTGTAACATTGGTCAGATCGCTGCACTGACTAAAAATACCAGTGCCTAAAGTAGTGACAGAATCAGGCAAGATGATCTCTTCCAGGTTTGCACAACGAAGAAAAGCATAATCCCCAATGGAAACCACACTATTCGGAATATTCAATTCCGTAAAAGGACAGTCTGTAAAAACATAGTCGCCGATGGTAATAAGGCTGTTGGGAAGGGTTAAAGTGGTGAGACTGGAACAATTCTCAAAAGCATGATCTCCAATCGTAGATACTGTATTCGGAATTGTAACAGTGGACAACCCCACTTCATCAGCAAATGCACTGTCACCAATTGTGGTCACAGTCGCCCCACCCAAAGTAGATGGCACGGTTACTGCGGTGATTTCAGCACCTCGAATTTGATCGAAAGCTACAATCGTTGCGTTCCCATTATCTTCAATCTGATATTTCCAGTTTCCGCTGGTCATCACATCGGATTCTGCGCTGCTTAGAATTGGAATCGCACTGGTTAAGGACAACAAAGCCGCTGCCATAACAGACATGATTTTTTTAATTGCTTTCATTTTTATTCCTCCGTTTTTGTTTTTTATTTGTTTTGTTTCAAAAGCCAATGTCTTCTAATGCTGCTTGAATAACTACTCGAAAGAAACTCGAATCATAATCGTGCTCTTTCAGCATTTCTTTTAAAGGGAAATGCTGCGACAAACAGCGATACAAATATTCCGTCAACCCATTTGTGTCATATCCTTCAATTTCAGTTCCTTCCTCAAAAGGTTGAATCATATCGGTTCTAAGATGATGGGCTAATCCATCTGCACCGACAATGACTTCATTTCCTTTTGGAATTACTTTCGTTTCATTGGATAACGCCATTTGAACGGTAGTATCCTTAGTCGAGACTAAAATTTCTCCAATTTTGTATTTCATAGAATATCTTCCTTCTTTTTAGAATTCGAAAAATCCAATTCGATTGCCTTCATTGTTGTATACAGCTAAAGAAACCGAAAGATCCGTCAAAACAGCTTCTTGGAAAGAAGTCTTTAATTTTTCAATTCCTGATTTCATATTGTCCACTAACGAAGTTAATTCTGCTGGATTTTCTTCTTCCCCTTCATAGCCATTCAGAATGCAGTCCCCAATTAAGTAAGTGCCTTCCAATCGAACACTTACTTCTGGATTATCACTCATTGCGATGAATTGAGATTCCAGCAAATCGGTATACGGTTGAATAACCAACGTATCATAATCCGGTGTGGGTGTTGCATTTTCAATGGGTTCCGATGAAATAGATGTAACCGGTTGATTGTTTGTGGCATCAGATGTACAGGCAGTAAGTGATAATGGCATACTGGCTAACATCACAGTCGCCACGGCGAATGAAATTACTTTCTTATTCATTGGTGTTTTCCTCCTCTAAAAGTTCTTGGAATCCTTCTTCTGTGACCATTCGAAAACTGACAGAGACACTGGCGTTATTTAGTGCCTCAGCAATTTTAGCTGTTAAATCGGACTGATTCGGCGCATCTACAGAGCAAAAAATAATGGAATATGTTTGTTCTATATCCATATATTCTTCCACAGAACGGATTCTTGTGTTTTGATCTGTATAAGTGCTGTTTGTGCTAACCGTTACGATGTATGGATAATCAGTCAATCCTTCCAAAAGACTTTCAATTTCAGCATCATAAAGATAGGAGTAATAGTTGTCGCTTACCGTATTGTCCTTTTGCGTTACATTAACTAAATTACCCGAAGAATCTTGGTAGACAGTGCGGACACTTCCATCTTCTCCGTAAATCTCTTCAATGGAATCCACTTTTTGAAAATCTGTTTGATATTTCGATTCCAATACTTGTTCTGGATTTGGAGCAGCGCATCCGCTGAAACAAAACATTGGGATCAAACAAAGAAATGATAAAAATCCAGCTAAAATTTTATGTTTATAATTCATATTTCTTCCTTTCTATTTGTTTTGACTTGCACACAAATTTTGACCTTGATTTTCGTCCTAAGTAAAATGCGATATTCTTTGACCTTTATTTTCGCTTTAAACGAACACACTGGATGTGTCCCACCCTGAATAAATCGCTCAAAAATTCAATATTCCAATTACCAATCGTGACACCATACCTTTTCTTCGCCAAATTGAGTTTTCCTCTTTTGGAGAGAGAAAGCGTCATGCAATTCCGGCAAAAAATGATGCTTAAAAAATAAACGATGCTTGGCAGAATAATATTTTCTTAAAAAGTCTTCATTGAAATTCTGTTTGACTAAATATTGGTATAAACCGCTGATTGTCTGTACTTCGCAGTCTTTTGAAATTACGCAGAAAATGTTAAATCGCTTTCCACGAAGCACTAGATTTACATGAGTTAATCCACCATCAAAATGGTATCCTTTTATAACGTCTTCTGGCATCCAATCTAATGGGGCGTGATCAATTTGAAATCGGTAGGCATTATCAAGAGGGCTTTGTCGGCCAATATAATATTCAAACTCATAAAGCTCCATTTTATGGATGGCATACAGCAATCCGTCAAGACAATTAAATTGCGGGTTAAACAACCGGATTGTTCTGCGTGTTACATCAATTTCGGATGAATAATCCTTGCGAATTTTTTCATAAGGACGTTTATCTTCAGAACAAGAAATCAAATATTCACGATTTACAGATGAATCAATGATATTCGCATTTGCATCCACCAGAAAACTGAGCCCTTGATTGGAAAAAAGCAGCTTTGCAGTTTGTTCTTCTGGAAGGCCAAATTCGTTCAATATCCACATTGTAGTTCGGGGTCCTTCCCCATCATAACCACAATTTGCACCTTCGATATGGAGCTGATTTCCTTCCACATCTTCAATGATTAAATGTACAGAAGGTGTTTTTGGGTATAAGTTTGTGATAAGGAAATTTTCGCTATCGAAGAAAACAGTTGCCTTTAAAATTTTACCAAATCGATGTTTTATTTTTAAAAATTCTTCTCTGCAATGATCGGGCGTTCCTTGAATTGTTAAATGTAACATTTTTTACCTCAATTTTTAACGATACTGCTATATTTCTTCTCTTGACCTTGATTTTCGTC